>Ga0310040_1002262_pt1 | contig 12450 bp, 12 predicted proteins | sample EPASupsiteHSE623_FD_200237 | JGI IMG/M metagenome (GOLD analysis project Ga0310040, IMG submission 200237) | Bioremediated contaminated groundwater from EPA Superfund site, New Mexico - Sample HSE6-23 (v2) (version 2) | ecosystem: Environmental > Aquatic > Deep subsurface > Groundwater >... | reverse complement strand
GAGGAGGATAGCAAGAATGCAGAAGGTAATCAGTTGCCACTGCGTCTCCGCCATATTGGGATATTTTCGGATGTTGAATAACGCCGCCAAGGTAACTAAGGTAAAGACTGTCAGACCCATTTTAAACGTCATCTTCTGCCGTTCATCCATATAACATCGGTATCTCCTCTTGTGCAAAAGTCATGGCTCGCTGTTGGGGTTTTTAGTTGAAACTAATTTATAGGTTTATGGTTTGCTTGTTGCAGACTATCATTACGATCGCCAGTAAATCAACTGAATATTGAGCAAGTACGAAAAAAGAGAGGCTAGAACACACCTGCCATTTTCTAAATGATAACCCGTATCACATTTATTGTAGTCCCCGCGGTTCTGTTGAATCTTGTGGTGGTGACATGGTAAAACCAGCATCATGTGGCCATCCAAAATTTCGTACCACCACAGGATGCAACAGTATAAATGTACTCGGGTCGCCAGAAGTAATTGCTGAAATAAATATTGCAAAAAATACACCAGGATCAAACAGAGAATTTAGATATCGCGTTAAAAGCTGTGCTTCCAGCGATAGCTAAAGAACGGCAGTGATTTGATTGGACTGCATCCCTGATAGACAGTTAGACCCCCGTGCGTGGGCTCTTGCGGAGCGTGAAATTGAAGAACTCGGAGAAGATATTGGTTGGTCCTCCTAGCGTTGAATCGGTTGGCCCGTCCTTTAGGTAGAACCTTGCAGAGATGGTTCCAGCCGTCAGGTCCAGCACTGAGTTCATTACGGTTCTCTCTGGTATATTCACCTTTGAGGATTTTTCAGTAGACAACGACCCAAAGTACACCTCAGCATAAACAGGCCTGAGGATATCTTCCAGATCCTGCTTTGTGAACTTTCCCTTGTGGTTCGATGTGATGTTTGTAAGTGTCTTATAGCGCACGAATGAATCGTAGTAACTGGTGTTGGCATCAGCCCGAGGGAATGTATCCTCAGTTGGATACAGGCATTCTGGATGGTTGGTCATCACGCGAATGGATCCAGCAGCATCTGTAAAGTGGACGCTGTCATCATTAGCCATGAACTCTGCTATTGTGGAGTGGCCGAACTTATCGTATATCAAGAAGTGGCATCCCATGAATGGGAAGTATATCCTGTTGTTGAGAAAGACAAGTTTCGCCTCTTCCACGCTCTTGCAGGTATCGAGTATCATCCTCGTTGCTAACATATATGAAATGCCGCTAGCTCTGGGACCGCCATTCAGGGGCGTCATCACAACATGGGGACTCTCATCAGCCAGCATCTCGATTGCCAGGCCTTGAGAGTTGAATCCCTGGAAGAACGTCCCCAGCAGATCGTGGCCTCCAATCACAAGGCTTGAATAACCCTCCGTAGGGTAAAGCTCCAAAACGTAGGCTCTGGCGAACAAGCCTGTCTCATTTGAGGTGATGACCTTTCCCAGAAGTACGTCCATTGGCACTGTGCGATAATCTAGGTTCCTGCTGGTCATGGCATGGCCATTATATGTCACAGTTGGTGGGAAGAAGATCACTGAGCAGCCCATAGATCCAGCATCGTAGGGCAGAATGCTGAGGTCTAGGTCAGTAGAGTCGAGGGAGACACGATATGACTCTGCCACCCCCTTCGTCCTCTCATAGAATGCAGGGTAGTTCTTCTTAAAATATTCCAGGCGGGCCTTGGCATATATGGGATCGGCAAACTTGCTAGGCTTTGCATTGTAATCTTTCTGGGAGATCTCTCCAATGGCCTTGCCGATCTGCTCATTGGTTCCCTTGAGGACTATATATCTTAATTCAGTGTAATTGGCGCTATCTTTGTTCAATAGGACCTCATTCTTCACAATCACAGGGTTCTCAGTAGCTGAAACAAGGCTAGTATTAGATGCATCTCCACCAGTATCGGCGGCAGTAGAAGCGCTTTTTCCCATCTGTCTCACCATCATTTTGATCCGGCTATTGATCCTCCTGTGGTTCCATCACTCTCTAAGATAAATACTTTGGTGATTGTAAAAGATCTGCCATCGATTGCAAGTTGTGCGTACTTGAATGTACAGTGACCACTCCCGCCCCCTAAAAGGGACGGGCTTCTACGGTTTTGATTCCGACAGATTGTAGTCCCAATCTGAGTATGTTGATTGCCGCGTTCCAGTCTCTATCTAAGGAGAGGCCGCATTGGGAATAATTGTGTACCCTCTCCGAGAGATCCTTTTCAACCAGAATACCACACCTTGAGCACATCTTAGAAGTGTTTCTTGGATCTACCAGGACTACCATCGAACCAGCATTTGCAGCTTTGTAGGATGTTAATGTCACAAGCATATTTCAACGACCTTTAAAGAAAGGTATATATGTATCAACAATGCTAAATTTAGCAAAATGCCAAAGCGAAGCAAAGATCAAATCACTGCTCAAATCCTTGAAATCTGCCTGCAATCGGATATAGTCAAAACCAAGATCGTCTACCAGGTAAATATGAATTTCTATACGATTAATCCTTATCTTGATCGGCTGATTGAGATGGGGCTTCTTGAAGCGTCTCTGGGTACATATACTATATATAAAACGACACCAAAAGGCAAGTATATCCTAAAAATGTTAAGAGATATCGAAGAAATAATCCCGGAGTGTTTGCTTTAGGAAGGGATGCCGCTTTCGGCAAGGGCAACTCTGGGGCAGCTGGCTGCCCGCTCGGCGGCTCTTTTGCGGTTGATCGTGGATCGGTTTGCCACATCCACTATTAGAAGAGGACTTGGCAGCATGTCTTTTTTTCTTTTATGACCTCATGAATTCCATCAAATTTTTCCTGAAAATGAAGACCCAAATGCATTTTTTGGTCTCATCTACGGCCAATAGCTACCGATCTGTTCACATGTGATCATCGGAAGCATCTATTAATATTACCATCATTATTTTGAAAGTGGAGATTCAATGAGACTTAGAGTAGTTAGCTCAAAAAATGAGATTCCAAATCTCAACCCGAATGAAAAGATGATTCACCTGGCATTCCGTGCCAGCAATGTAGACTATCTGAACCTGATGCAAAGATGCCCGAGAATGAGACTGATTCAGGTGCCACCCTCTTACCACAAAACCATGTCCAATGCCATCAAGGTGTTCATGGATATGCAGGGCATAGATATGATCGAGGGTGATGTATGGGGCCACAGAAAAGACTTAGACGAGTACTTTGAAGTGGATGACTCCGCCATGAAGGAAATCGTCGCTCTTGCAGAAGGCGGCGCATCCCTAGATGATGTAGCATCCCAGGTCCAAAAGAAGATCAGGCTTGGCCCGGATCTTATCAAATACATAGCCAAGAATAAGATGACTGTGTGAGCCGGATTTTCGATCTGGCTCGATTCCTTTTTACCTTGCCTTCGAAGAAACCCGGTCGAGACGAGACTCCCGCACAGTCAGAGGTCTAGGGTCCGCTTGGCTCCTGCGTTAGAGAATAATTTTATCTTTTCATGCATGTCCTTTTTTGAAAGGATTTCTTCTTTCCTGATGATATATTCCGCTTGAGTAATCTGTCCCAAATTAAGAGATTCTTTGGCCTGCTTTAGTTCTTGAATCCTATCATGCATTTTTGCCAAGCATTCTGGTTTATCTAAATCGCCCAGCATTCTTGGAAGTATCAAATAGCGTTCTGAGGAATCTAATGTGGCAAAAATTTTTTGCATTGGACTAACTAGGCAATAATCCGGCTCATTCATTATTAGACCTCCCAACGTCAGTAATTTCATTGAGAATTAGATGTTTTAACAAAAAAACTTTCAGGTTTTTTGATAAGATCTTCGGCTCCGGAGGAGCGGCCTATTTCATCTACCTTTCCTTCGTTTATAGGGGCTTTTGGAAGCGGTTCTTGGCAAATCTACGATCTGCAAAACGACAACGATGGGCAAAAAGGCCTTGAAAGCTCTCAGAGCGATTGAAGAGATAATCCCATAGCGGTTGGACTGAAGGCGGATGCCGTTTGCGTTGGCGGATATGGGACGCGTGGCGGGAATCTGGGCGAGGGTGGATCGATGGTTGCGAAGCGGGATGGACAGGGTTCGTTTGGTGGTGGCTTCGGGGATGCCGGCTGCCCGTGCGGCGGCTCTCTTCATGCCGGTATGATCGCTGGATGCCAATTCGTGCATCGGGAATTTCTGCGGACCTGTGTTGCAGAGATGCTGCCTGGGGCGGCGTGTCGCTCGTGGAAAGCCAGGTCGAGCGCGAATCGCCGGTCGTCGGGCTGAATGGCCGGGCCGCCCCATCTTACAGATTAAACTCCAAAATTTTAGAACTTATATATTGCTTTTCAAATTTTTTAATTTCATAATTTAAAATTAATATTTTCAATTAGGTTTACAATAATTGATATTTGAAATATATAAATTTAAAAAACATTTTATACTATGATAATATCCCTAATAGTAATAATTTATGGGGTGTGATGTGCATGGAACAGAGAACCTTAATCCAAATCTTAGCCCTTGGCTCAATATTGTTAATCTTGGGTTCTGGAACTGCTTCGGAATATCAATTCGGAACAAAAGTATTGGCGGGGGATACGGATATTGGAAAACCTCTATTCATGATGCCCGCGGGAACAGATATACGTTATTGGGACACGGGAGTCGTGCCGGGATATGACGATACTGATGTTGTTTATCTCTCGTCATCATTGATACTGTCCACTCCGCCAAACAACGTAAAGGCCAACGATGTGAGACTTACTCCTTTTGGGAATCTTCCGGCAGGATCAAAAGTTACTCCTAATGATAATGATATCGGAATGCCGTTAGCGTCTTTTGGGCCTTCAGCCATTCGCTATCTCGATCTCTTTGGGAGCACAAATTACGATTTGCTGGATCCTGTTTACTTCCATCAAGGTTTTGTATTTTGCACAGTTGTAAATGATGTTAGATTGAATATCACTCCCGGCACGGGACTGAATCCGGGAACAAAAGTTCACGACTTCGAGCCCGATTTGAACAAAGTCGTAGCAGTTGCTCCTCTAGTGCCACTTCCTCTGCCCAGTGGAGCACCCAATTCTCGGTTAGGCTTTTTCGATGTAAATGGAAACGGGGTATACGACTACTACGATGATGTCTATATGAACTTTCCACAGGGAGTTCCGGCGGGTAGTGTGACTACGAATAATATCAGGCTATCAGGTCCAATTTAATTGTGTGAATGTCGTATGAATTCCAGGAAGATATGATCTCACCCGCTAAAGGTTCGGCTAGGGGTCATATAAAGAATATCATCATTAATGATGAAATGCGCATATTTCAATATTCGCCCAGGAAAAGACCCCTGGCATGATTGGTGGTAAGAGAAAGCGATGTTTAAAAAATATGGGGTAGTTATTCATGAGACAAAGAACCCATTTATCATTACGGGTGTTGGTAAGCCTATTTTTCATAGTGGCGATTTGTTCCGCTCTGCCGTCCTACATCCCAGTGTATAGCCCAGGAGGCATCCCAAGCCTGCCATATGCTATCGATCAAGGCAATACAGGGATTCTCGATTCTACTTCATCTAATGATGGATCAAGCAATCCTTCAGGAGAGACTTATCTGCCTAACGAGACTCCTGGCATTGGATATGTGCCATCTGTTCAAACGCCGAATAATCCAACCGAGTATACAGATACATATGGGGATGCAGATGATTTAGACCATCCTTTATCAGCTCCGGAGGAGCAACCCCCCGCAAATACTCCGTCCCCGAATACTGGAAAAGCAATTACAAATCTGGCAAATGGGCAAATTCTGCAAACTCAGGATGTTGTCGCTGCTTTTGGCTCCGAGCCTCAAGAAAGCGTGTCAACTGAATCAGATCAGGCAATTTCTATGTATCCTTCTGGTTCACGAGTCGTATATCCTATGTACATTACGCCCACGAATAAGATTCAATTTTTTGCTTTTTATAAGAATAAATGGACCATGAAGAACTCTGCATTGTCGTTGGGCCATTTGATGAATCTTATAGTGGTAAATGATCGCAAACAACATCTTTGGGCGTATGATTCGAATTCTTGGCCAAAATGGCAGGATCTAGGAAAATGCAACAAAGGACTTGTATCACTTCAATTCTTGGCAGATACGAGTGGATGGCATCACTGCATAATCTGGGGCAGCAAATCTGGTTGGAGCAATAGCCTATGGATATGGGTTCCGTAAAGCTTCATTGATATTAAGATGAGATAAAAGCATTTTGGCAGTCTCACGCTCATTTTTTTGCGAGTCGGACCGGATGCCTGCCAGGAATCCGGTCGAGCGTAAATCGCCTGTGATCGAGCAGGCTGGCCGGGGCCTCGCTCGTTGGCAGCTCCGGGGGGCGGGCTGCATGCATCTATGCAGCCACAGGGGCAGGAGGCACGCAGCCCTGGCAGAACTGATGTCTGGGGGCTTGTTTGCTGGCGGCTTGGGGATGCAGGCTGCTACTCCCGCCCCCTAAAGGGAACGGGCTTCTACGGTTTTGATTCCGACAGATTGTAGCCCCAATCTGAGTATGTTGATTGCCGCGTTCCAGTCTCTCTCTAAGGAGAGGCCGCATTGGGAACAATTGTGTACCCTCTCCGAGAGATCCTTTTCAACCAGAATACCACACCTTGAGCACATCTTAGAAGTGTTTCTTGGATCTACCAAGACTACCATCGAACCAGCATTTGCAGCTTTGTAGGATGTTAATGTCACAAGCATATTCCAAGCCACATCTCCGATGCTCTTCGCTAAGTTGTGGTTCTTGATCATGTTTTGAATATTTAGATCTTCAAATGCAATCAAGCCGAATCGATTAACCAGATCACGGCTAACCCGATGAGCAAATTCATATCTTTTGTTAGCGATTCTTTCATGGACTCTTTCAACGACCTTTAAGGCGGATCTCCTCTCGGAAGTACCTTTTGAAGCTTTAGACAGCTTCCTTTGGACTCTGGTAAGCTCCTTTTCCTCTTCTCGGAAGAATCTGGGATTGGCGATCTTCTCTCCGTTTGAGAGAGTTGCAAAGGACTCAAGACCAACGTCGATCCCTACCATAGATCCGTCTTTCCAGGGAGGGAGGAGGATATCTTCAATTTCAACGGAGAAGCAAGCGAACCATTTGCCTGTGGCGGCTCTTCGAATGGTCAAACGCTTGATCTTGCCTTCTATTGTTCGATGTAACTTGATCTTGACTTCCCCGATCTTGGAAAGATAGAGCTTTCCAGGTTCCAGCTTGAATCCCTTCTGAGGATAGGTGAACGAGTCGTATCTACCTTTTCCACGAAATCTGGGATATCCCGGCTTCTCACCCGCTTTAACACGCCTAAAGAAAGCTTTGAGAGCAAGATCAACTCGTTCATGGACGTTCTGAAGCACCTGAGAAAAGACCTCTTTAAGCTCAGGCTTCTTGGATTTCCATTCAGGAAGCATGTTATTGGTTTCGTATTTGTTCAGAGATTTGCCTTCCTTCTCCCAGGCAGTCTTACGAATCTCTAAGGTTTTGTTATATGTCCATCGGCATAGATCCAGGGTCTGCTCCATCTTCGTCTTTTGGGACTTGGTGGGATAGATCCTAAATTTATATGCCTTGAGCATAGATTACGTTTAAGCAGTTATTGGGATATAGTTATCTGCTTAATGGGGAGCGTACGGCATTCATCCCCTCCCTTGAAAGGGAGGGGTCTTCTGCCTGCTTTTCTATAAGAGACGTGATAATTTTATAAAATATGCTTTCGCCCTAGTAGTGTCTTGTTCTGCGCGCCGGATTCTATGCCACAGTCGAGGGCGATTATTCGATATCAGTCTCAGGGTTGACAATCGATACTATAGTGTAGCGGAATGGTCAGATATGCTGACGCGTTTTGGACCCTGATAAGCAATGGCCGAAAAAGGAGGAATGAATCTTGCAGGTTACACGCATCTTGTAGTGCGATATCAATCTGCGTTCAAGCTTAGATTGGATGTGACGTAATTTTGGGACTCTACCGCCTGCTCGTTTACAGTGATGGGTTGCGAGAGTATGGCCCGGCGAGCAATCTGAGCCAAAATCGACTTTAGATTCTCTAGGTTCACAGGTTTGGCCAAATAATCATCCATTCCTGCATTTATGCATCTTTCTCTATCGCCTTCAAGAGCGTACGCTGTTACTGCAACAATATACGGCTGCTTTTCCGGCGGCCATTTCTTTCGAATAACTTTTGTTGCCTCTATGCCATCCATCTCAGGCATTTCAACATCCATGAAGATTATCTCGTAATTTTGTCGTTCTAGTGAATTAAGCACTTCTTTTCCATTAGCAGCAATGTCTACACGTTGCCCAATTTTGTTAAGCATTCTTTGCATTACTTTTTGATTTATGGGATTATCTTCTGCTAACAAAATCCTCAGGGCTTGTGGTAATTTTTCTCTGGGGCCATTGTCTTGTTTTAAATAGTTTTCTGAAAGCTTCTCAGATGTCTCTTGAGCTAAATTAAATGGAACCGTAAAGTTAAAAGCAGACCCTTTTCTTACCTCGCTATTCGCCCAAATTCGGCCACCCATAATCTCCACCAACTTCTTACTGATAGCAAGGCCAAGTCCCATTCCATTATGTTTCCTGCTGGAAGACATGTCTACTTGGCTAAATGACTTAAAGAGACGGTCCATATTATTTTCAGAGATGCCAATTCCGGTATCAATTACAGAGAATAGGAGTTCGTATTGATTGGTCGATATTTGCCGAGTCGTGACGGATATCTTGACGGCTCCTTTATCTGTGAACTTTACGGCATTATGTACGAGGTTAAACAGGATCTGACGTATTCGGTTTGCATCACCAACTATCGTCTTAGGAACAGATGTTTCGATACGATATGTTAGATGTAATCCTTTCTCAATTGATTTCAAGGCTACCAGATCTACAACTTCTTTTACAGTATCTTCAATATCGAAGGACGTGTATTCAAGCTCTATGATCTCTCGCTCAATTTTTGTGATATATAGAATATCATTTATTAATGTTAGAAGATTTTCTGCGCTTGACCTGATAATACTTGCATAATCTTTTTGATCTGCGGTCAGATCTTCATCTAAGAGCAAACTTGTCATCCCTATGATAGAATTAATGGGTGTGCGAATCTCATGACTCATGATCGATAGGAACTCTGACTTAGCATTGCGCGCAGAATCTTCTCGGTCATCGATTTTTATGTTTGCACTCCTTGATTCTCGTATTATCCATTGAACGCCACATATACAATTCGTTGAATCATGGATGGTAGTAAAAGAGAATAATACAGGAATAGGTGAATTATCCAATGGCTTTATGCGCAGCACTCTATCTGATACATTCAATCCTTGTCTCAAACGCATCATTGTATTATGAAAGACGAGATGATCTGATTCCGTTACGAAGGAGACCAATGACTCGCCGATTAGAATTTCTTGGTCAGCGCATAAGAAAATATTGGCTGCCTTATTTGCACCTTGGATGGTACCCATTAAATCAGTCAAAAGATGCGGATCGGATTCGCTATTGAATTGTTCTCGATAACGTTGACGCTCTTTTTCCAATCTCTCGCAAGCAATTGACTTTTCTTCCCTTTTACGGTGCAGTTCTTCTAAGCAAGTATTCAAGTCATCTATGGCTTTTGTGAGCGTCTTTGGCAAAGGCGATTCTGCAACGCGTTGCATGACTTTCAATTGACGACTTAACTCAAAGATATTCGTAGATATCGAATGATCATCCACCTAAATTCACCATGGTATTCTATCATTAAGATTCTATTTATTACTTTGTCTAAGTACCATATAATATATATAATAAAAAAATCGAATCAATTTATAAAATGAAACGGTTGATTGAAACATCGATCTTTAAAAAATTATGGCCATATACGTACTTGAAAAAATGTTTTATATTAACCATTTAATCATTATTTGAGTAGCAATCAAATTGGGTGTGATCCAAAACAGGATGGATTTTTGGAACTCGTTTACAAAGACTATCAAAAGATGAAACCGAGGCGACGCCACAGATGAGATTTCACGACGCTCTTACGATCAGAAATCGCACCGATAATAACACTTCCATATATATGATAATGAATATAATCAAAGCGAATTTGCCTATCCAAATATTCTCTCAAGTTCATTCACTCTCGCCTCCTGGTTGTCAGTTGTTGGGTGATTCAGGGTCAACTCATAGATCACAGAAAAGAAGCATCGTGAAAGATAGTAGATCTAATCCAAGCAGAAGCGATTCAAGATCTTGGGGTTGAAGCTAACAACGTCTCAAACCAACCTCGCCAATTTCAATGTGCTGCGGTCCTGTTTTCTAGGCAGAGTTAATGGAGCAAAAACTTGGAAAGTAGAGTCATTAGATACCATAGACTTGACAGAGCCTTTTTATCTTTCAATGATATATTTTATAAGGTCTGGACCGATCCTGATCTTCTCTTTCATCTGGCCGGCTATATCATCTATGCTTACATCGCACCCTGCTAATCTTCGGATCTCTTCGATAATGGCATCGTCTATGATGAAATCATCTTTAATATCTGTCCTGTAGCCCCATACATCTCCCTCAAAAGTTACAATATCTTGCTGTTGGAAAATATGTTGACTTATATTAGACATGGTTTTGTAGTAAGAAGGAGGTATCTGAATCATTCTCAATCTAGGACATCTCCGAATCAGGTTGATGGAGTCTATACTGCTTGGTCGGAAGCCCAGGTGGACAAATTTTTCGCTGGGATTGAGAGTTGGGATTTCATCTCTTTTGCTGACGATCTTAAGCTTCATGCATAATCCAATCTACTTTTGTTATTGCGCCATTATAAATAAGTAATGTAATAATAACTTCAAGGATTCGTCTGGATGAGAGGCCTTTCTGCAGGATCTAGGCAGGGTCCGCGAGTATGGAAACTGAGACGCAAAAAGTAGTGCAGCATTTCTTCTTCATACGGGATTTTGAAAAAGGGTATGATGAAAACGAACTGATCCCTCAATAATTAGTCCAATAAGGTCTAAATCTCCCGCAATAGTGCAGTCGTCGAACTCCGCTAGCTCGCCAGCTTTGATCATTGCTGCAACCTCCTAGGCGGGAACGACTCTATCTTCGGACATGCCCAAAGGTAATCCAATCATAAAAAGAGGTATGTGTTTAACTGCCCAAGAATCAGTCGATAGAAGGCGATTTTTGCTTCTGGTGTGTATAATATATATTAATTCATATTTATCTACGAATCGACGTCAAGTGGCTTATGAATAACTTGCATGCAGGATACAAGTATACTCAGAAAGCCCTCATGATATTGAGTCCGATAGACATATCATGATTAAGCACTTTCTCATTTCTTATGAGATTTATCTATGCCATTTTCATTCTTCTTCTGGCATTGATTACATCAGCACAATGTCAGCAGACTGCAAAAGATTGGTTCAATAAAGGCAAAGCTCTCGATGACCAGGGCAACTATGCTGATGCCATCAAAGCCTATGATGAGGCCATCAGGATAGATCCAAAAGATAGCACAGCTTGGACAGCCAAGGGCGTTGTTCTCTCCGGGTTGGGCAAGTACGATGAGGCCATTAAATGCTACAACGAATCCATCCAACTCAATCCAAAAGATGCCTATGCCTGGTACAACAAAGGCTATACTCTCAGGCTCCTGCACAAGTGGATAGAAGCCATTGAGTGCTACAACGAAACCATCCGACTCAATCCCAAAAATGCCTATGCCTGGTACAACAAAGGCTATGCTCTCATGTTGCTCGGTCGCACTAAAGAAGCCAACGCTGCCTTCGCCGAGGCCAAGAGCTGGCAATATAGGTGATGAGGCGCAGTCCTATCCACATTTTTCGGGATTGTCCCTTGACGTAAAGGCGATGAGGTGGAAAATGTGCACCAAATGCCCTAGAAGAAGCTGAAGGCGAGGCCAGGACGAGCTTGCTGGTAACTTCCAAGCTATATCAGCAGGTGCAATTCCCTCTAATGCGGTCCTAAATATGATATTACATGCGGGGGAGGAGATTCTCGCACATAGCTAATGAAGCCAACCAAGAGTTGTTGAGTCCTATACTGTTGCATCCTGTGGTGGTGCGAAATTTTGGATGGCCACATGATGCTGGTTTTACCAGGTCACCACCACAAGATTCAACGGAACCGAAACTACAGCACGTTTAAATGTAGACCTTGCCATCCTTCATGACGAAGTCGACCTTTCCAGTGACATTGATGTCCTGGAAGGGATTTCCTGGCATGGCTATGATATCAGCGGTCTTGCCAACGGCCAGGGTGCCAATGTCAGGCCTCCTCAGGAGCTCGGCTGCCATGCTGGTAGCGGCCTTGAGGGTGCGCAGCGGCGTGATGCCGTTCTTGACCATGATGGGGAACTCCTTCCATACCTGATCGAAGGGTAAGCTCCCTACATCGGTTCCAAAGGCGATCTTCACATTGCTATTACCGAGGTTCTTTGCGGATGCCAGAATAGTCGGT
>Ga0310040_1002260_pt1 | contig 12464 bp, 13 predicted proteins | sample EPASupsiteHSE623_FD_200237 | JGI IMG/M metagenome (GOLD analysis project Ga0310040, IMG submission 200237) | Bioremediated contaminated groundwater from EPA Superfund site, New Mexico - Sample HSE6-23 (v2) (version 2) | ecosystem: Environmental > Aquatic > Deep subsurface > Groundwater >... | reverse complement strand
CGGTATCCTCCGGCTCCAGGGCATCCCAGGCAGCCTGGACGGGGCGCAGCTCCTCCTCGATCAGCTCTCTTTCCAGCTGCAGCTCCTCGTCGAGGATGATCTCATCGACGAAAACGCGCTCCTGGGGGAGTGGTATGAGCCCTCCTTCGAAATCGTATCGGCCCATTTAACTCCACCCCAAAATGAACGAGAAGGAAAAGCCGTTGTAGCCCAGCCGGAGATTAGTGTAAAATCTGCCTATCCGCAGGTAGACCAACCTGCCTGTTATCCCTGCGGAGAGATGGCGACCATGATGGAATAGCTCCATTTCAGACCATCTCCTTTCGCGCTCTCTGCGCTTCGTATTCTGCGACGAGCTTTTCATCTGGAAGATAGACATTCCCGGTCTCTTCGTCTTCGATCCAAATGGTATGCTGGTGCAGTCTCGACAATCGCACTGCACAAATTTCAGCATGCAGAGAATTTGGAGCATGGACTTGAGAGACAAAAGCACCGTGATATTCGGTCAAGAAGCCGACATTGAATGTCATGCCGACACCGCCTGCGGCTCTGTGCGTTCCGGCTCGTGCTGATCCGCCCGGACGATTGCCCGATAGCGCCTCGTCCTGACCAGGTGCGGCTTTCCGCCGCAATTGCTGATGGCCGTCTCGCGCTCGATCATGCCTGCGCCGAGAAGTTTCAGGATGTGCTTCTGCATGGAGTATTTGCCCATGTTGAGGACCATCGAGAGCTCGTTGGCGCTCTGCGGCTCTTTGCGGATGGCTGCCAGGATCTCTGCTTCCTCGCTGCTCATGCGATGGCGAATATTCTGAAAATTCACGATTTCTCACCTCCTTTGTTTTTGTTCCTGCTGTTGGCCGGCGGCACGAAAGAATCGCATACTGCAGGATCGCATTCATGCCGGTGCTCGCAGTAGGGAGCATTGATGCAGCTGCAGTTCATGGCAGCACCTCCAAAGAGAATAGTCCGAGATCCTGGCTGCCGTCGCGCCGGCAATAGGGCTCGATATCGGCCAGCGCCTCGATTCTATCTCCTTCTCGAGGGATGCGTCCGCCCTTCCAGTCTCTTGACCCTATCCACATGTGGTCGATCTCACCTGTCGGAGTGAAGATGTCCTCAAGGCGGACGACACTCATAGGAGTTACCTTGGTCACAAGCGCTGAGATGCGGATTCGTCTGAGGCCTGCGGCCCGGAGCCTGGCCAGATCGCGTCTCATGTTAGTCCTCCCGCGGTGGCGTTGATGTGCCAGAATGAGGAGCTGTTTCCCTGCAGGATGGACACGTTCAGGAGATCCCCGGCAAATTCCAGGGAATGCAGCCCCTGGCCGGATGAATTGCCGGAGATCTGGACTATCTGCAGCTCGACTGCCTGGGCCGATACATGCAGGAGCGCCAGGGCGAGAAGAGAGGCCGCAGCAGCCAGCAGGAGATATCGAAGAACTGCAGGCGCATAGATCAGGCGGTGATCGACAACTCGCCGGACACTGACGAGCCTGCCCTGGTCGTCCTCGGCCTCGTCGACAAGGAGTGCCTTCATGACGATATCCCCAGGACGATATCGCTGCGGTTGATCAGGTAGCGCACCATGCAGCGCTCTTCCACATCGTGCAGGCCTCCCAGGCATGAGGACAGGAGCTGCCGGTAGAGCAGGAGTTTCTCAGCCCCCGGCCGGAGCTCGAGGATGGATGGCCAGGTTTTGCCGCTCATAGCCACGGCCTCCTGTGAGACTGGAGACCGGCCCTGAACTGGCCACCGATGTATCCAAAGAGCACGTCCTGCCCCACCATCGGAAGAAGCTCGGCGGCGATTTCGGGAGGCACTTCCACCGGCACGCCCTCGACGATGGCGAGATTGCCCTGCACCTTCTGAAGGAGGCCGCAGTAGGGATGATTCTCTTCGAGGATTTCGGGCTCGGGCAGGATTTCTGCGATGGCCGAAGAATTGGCGGCCATTCAGGCCACCTCACACAAGGGATTTATAGAGGCGCCTGCAATTAACCTGTTCGGGGAATCGTCCGCTTCTACACGGGTGGGCGATTCTGCCCGTCCTGATTCTCTGGCTGCCATTTACACCAGCCCCGATGCTCGAAGGGAGGCTGCGGCTGTTATGCCGCGCTGGGTTGTGCGGTAGACGATTCTTGGAGCGCCCTCGGCAGGTCTCACGGAGATCCGCTCTATCAGGCCCTCATCGCTGAGCTTCTGCAGGGCTGTCCTCATGGATTCATAGCAGAGGTTGAGGGTGTACTGGATCGCAGTCTGGCCTGCGCCGCCCTCCTGCTGGCACAGCTCCAGGATCTGCTTATGGATCTGAGTGGTGCTGCGCCTCGGGCGGATGCCGGTGCTGATGGCCCCGGAAAACGCGGATTCAATCGCGATTGTTGGGGCGCTCATGCAATAGCCTCCCGGCCTCTTTTCGTGATGTGGACAAAAACAGTGTGCGGGGCCTTCGCACGGTCGAGCTTCAGGTAGCCCTCACCAGCCAGGGATAGGATTGCCCTTCTCATCTGGGGATCGGAATACTGTACGAGAAGCGGCCGTATGATCTCGGCCGCTGTTGAGCCGCTGCGTTCCTGCGCGGCCCTTAAAACATCAATATCCAATTTTCTCATGCCCGCCCTCCGCACCAGAACGGGCATGAGCTACGAGCATTTTCGCTATCACTGCGAAATACTTATATCGCAGCAATGCTATTTTTGCTCTTAACGTTGTGCAGTACTGCGCAACGCTCATGCCCTCCGGGTTCGGCCCCGTGCTTGCTGGCGTTGGAAGCCGGACCCGCTGGGTGCTAAATGTAGCGTGAGCTGTCGTTTTCTCTTGATCTTATATAACTTTCGTTGGTTTCGTCCTAATTGATTTTTTATGATACTTCTTTTTGCGGCAATCAACGATGCAGTTTCGACATATGGCCGTATTATTTGACCGCTCATTTGAATCTTTGGAACCTCTCCGCGCATCTCTTTTATCTAATGAAATATGTGGCTTTGCCATAGGGTGAAGGTATTCAGGCAGGCGCAAGCTCGATGCATACGACTTCTCCTGCAATCGCGGCTCGATGCGCTGCTTCTTCTGCGCACCCGGCCAGGACCCGGCCATGCATCGTGATCCCGTTCTTCTGCTTCACATCGACTGCCCAGAATTCATAGTGGGGCCTGAAGATCTCGGCCAGGACGCGAGTGCGGGCGAGATCTCCGGAGCGAGGTTCTGTGGCATTTCCCGGAGTGATATCCCGCTGCCCAAACGGTGCTATGCAATCGTTTTCCATTTTTTGGCCTCAATTCATACCGCCGCATCGTATTCTTTCTGCAGCTCGGCCAGGCGCGCCCTGCAATAGGCGGTCTTCTCGTGGTTGCAGCGGACCTTTGCGGTGAGAAGCTGCTTCTGAGTGTTGCGCAGATCCTGCATGATGGCGTCTCGGGTGCGGGCCATTCAGTGTGCCTCCTGTTCCTGTTGCTCCTTTTTGATGCAAATCCGGCCGTACCCGGCCTTCATGGATGATTCGAGCTTGAGCTTCCGGCCGCAGCGCCTGCAGAAGCGGATGAGTTCAGCAGGCTGGCCGGTTTGCATCTCAGCTATTTCATTGGCCATTCAGATCATCGCCTCTTCTGCTCGCTCACTCTCGCGTTGCAGCATGGCCAGTGACGCTCGCCTGGTCAGCTCCGAGATGACGTAGACAGCCTCACAGGGCTGGTAATCGGCCTGCAACATCTCCCATAATTCTTGGGCATCCGATTCGAGTTTGGATCTGGATTTGACTTTCATATTTGCGCACCTCAGCCTATAATAGTACGCTATGGTATATATAAATTACGACTACGATTACGTAGTACTATACGTAAATTACATATACCACGAAAACAACTATAATACCCATGCAATCATCGTGTATCCTCATGGAAATGAGGAGAATCAATGTAACAGTCAGCGGCGAAGCTGCGCAGATATTGGATGATTTCCAAAGAAAAAAGGGTCTGCGATCCAAGGACAAAGCTCTGGATGCACTACTCTTAGCGGTAAAGGATTGCAAGGAGTTAAATTAGGATTGATGAGTCTCATGTCGTTGGACTCCAATGACTGTTTCGGGTACTCAAATCATCCTCAAAAACCAGGAGATTATGGATGTGCAGGGACGGCGGATCGCTAGTATAAAGAAGTCAAAGCAATTCCGCTTGAAGGACTTTGGATCACTTAGAAGAGCCTGAAAACGAGAAAAGGATTAGTGACCTAAACCCCTTCGAAGGCCAGATCAGTGAAGCCATTCCCGCCTAAACGGACATTATAGGTGGCACTACATGTCAGCAAACTACTACTCTCTCAGCGGAGGCTATAAACCTTCCCGCAACCGTCTTTCTTTCAACCTAAGACATCTCGGCCCTTCTGCGAGAGGTCAGGAACATAAGATTTGAAGTAGATATCCTGCGAGAAGACGTGGCCAGGGAACGCGCCTAGGATCGGCAGAGAATCGCTTGCCTAGAGCAAATCAACCTCGCACCCAAGCAGCAGGATCATGCAGAAATTCTTCGCGCATTGCTGAAGGATCATGGCGGAAAAATGCTTGCCAGCGACGCCCGAAGAACGATTCAGCTATCCGATTCTTGTTTTTGAATTTCTCGCGAAGATGGATGACATAGGTCGGAAGCCATTTCATCTCAACAAAAGGCAGAACGTGATTTTCTTGAAGAGACATTTCCCGGGAAGAAGGAAGTTCTTAACTGAAATCTTATTAGCTTTAGAAAAAATGCATGAATATTTTTCTATATAGTTCAATCCCTAATATTGCTCAGAGCTGAAGCAGCAGCCCAGCGCACACTTGAATCCGGATCATCAAGTCGCAATATAAGAGGATCAACGGCTCGTTCGCTCATTATGGAGCCAAGGGCTGATGCAGCAGCCCAGCGCACACTTGAATCCGGATCATCAAGTCGCAATATAAGAGGATCAACGGCTCGTTCGCTCATTATGGAGCCAAGGGCTGATGCAGCAGCCCAGCGCACACTTGAATCCGGATCATCAAGTCGCAATATAAGAAGTTCGACAGCTCGTTCGTTCTTCATAAAGCCAAGGGCTGATGTAGCAGCTTTGCGCACACTTGCCTCCGGATCATCAAGTCGCAATATAAGAAGTTCGACAGCTCGTTCGCTCTTCATGGAGCCAAGAGCTGATGCAGCAGCCTCACGTGCATTTTCATCCGGATCATAAAGCCGCAATATAAGAGGATCAACGGCTCGTTCGCTCATCATGTCTCCAAGAGCTGATACAGCAGCTTTGCGCACACTTGAATCCGGATCATCAAGTCGCAATATAAGAAGTTCGACAGCTCGTTCGCTCTTCATAAAGCCAAGGGCTGATGTAGCAGCTTTGCGCACACTTGCCTCCGGATCATCAAGTCGCAATATAAGAAGTTCGACAGCTCGTTCGCTCTTCATGGAGCCAAGGGCTGATGTAGCAGCTTTGCGCACACTTGCCTCCGGATCATCAAGTCGCAATATAAGAGGATCAACGGCTCGTCCGCTCTTCATGGAGCCAAGGGCTGATGCAGCAGCCCGGCGCACACTTGAATCCGGATCATCAAGTCGCAATATAAGAGGATCGACGGCTCGTTCGCTCATTATGTCCCCAAGGCACGATGCAGCAGCCTCACGTACATTTTCATCCGGATCATCAAGTCGCAATATAAGAGGATCAACGGCTCGTTCGCTCTTCATGGAGTCAAGGGCTAGTACAGCATTTCTGCGCACACTTGCCTCCGGATCATCAAGTCGCAATATAAGAGGATCAACGGCTCGTCCGCTCTCCGTAGAGCAAAGAGCTAATGCAGCAGCCTCGCGCACACCTGCATCCGGATCATCAAGTCGCAATATAAGAGGATCGACAGCTCGTTCGCTCATCATGTCCCCAAGAGCTGATGCAGCAGCCCAGCGCACACCTGCATCCGGATCATCAAGTCGCAATATAAGAGGATCGACAGCTCGTTCGCTCATCATGTCCCCAAGAGCTGATGCAGCAGCCCAGCGCACACCTGCATCCGGATCATCAAGTCGCAATATAAGAGGATCGACAGCTCGTTCGCTCATCATGTCCCCAAGAGCTGATGCAGCAGCCTCGCGCACACCTGCATCCGGATCATCAAGTCGCAATATAAGAGGATCGACGGCTCGTTCGCTCATTATGGAGCCAAAAGCTGATGCAGCAGCTTTGCGCACACTTGAATCTGGATCATCAAGTCGCAATATAAGAGGATCGACAGCTCGTTCTCTAAAGAAAAGCCTATGGCGCTCAGCAGTCCAAAACATAAATAGCAATATCTCTTTACTAGTTTTGGGATCGCTTATAATCGAGAGAATATGTTGAACATCTCTATTTGTAGGGGCCCATCCTGTTTGATAGTCCCAACTAATCCAAGAAGGTTTCTGCCATGGAGGACCACGGGTTCTATTAGAAAAAAAATCCACAAATTTGTCGGCTGCCGAAGTTGCCCATGCAAATGCCCAAGCCAATGCATGACTTTTAGGTTCATTTTCGCCAATCCCATATAGTAATGCATCAATTAGACTTGACGTAATATGGTCACTCTTATCATAGGCCACTCTCATCACGGCAAGCCCGGCCTCTATAACCTCATAATTTTTTCCGTTCAGAATCTGATCGGTTAACTGTGCCAGCCTATCTTCCATCGAGACTCTATTTATTTGCGCATTTGACAACTGCACCAATCCACTGAGGCTGCCAATCTCATATCGTCCTCTATCCTTCCTTCTAATGAATTCTCTCGCAAGAATTGAGCTCAAGTATGATGCCCAACGCGTTTTCCCAACTTCATTTGCTGCTATATCAGCGCCTGTTATTATTTTGCCGCCGCCGTCACCTTTTCTTACATGGCTCACAAACGCTTGGAATATATTAAGTACAGTTGCTTCGCTTACGTTGGGCTCATCTGATATACAAAGCATAGCTAGAATAGAACGAGCTCGACTAATACCCGCATGCTCTCCACTCAATGATGTCAAAATTGCATGTAGTGTGCTATCCACATCATCATTGCGGCATATAGAGGTGCAAAGGCGCAAGGCTTCACGCCAATTCTCAACTACTGAAACCTCTTTAACTCCCTCTAATATCAATGATTCTTCAGAGGTTCGGCCTGCCAATGGAGCTACATTATCCGCCAAACTCTTTTCAGAATCTCGCCCGGGAAAGCAGCCATCAACAAGTGCCCTCGCTGCCAAATATTCCTGAAACGTGAGATGGCGAAATTCATATACAGGTACATCCCTACCTAAATCATGAATATGCCCTGCTTCCACGATTAAGCCCGTTCTGGCTTCAAGCCTATCCAAAAATTCCTGTGGCGTGCTATTTCGAGTTTGATGCAAGTTGGGATATTCATCTCTCATTTTAGCAATACTTTCGAGAATAACATCCTGACGTATCTGCTGAACCCCAAGATCACACATATCATATGCTGCATATTCTAGTTGTGGGATTGCTTCATTGGTATCAAGCGGCCTATCCACATCGCTGCGCCAATTGAGCAATACTTGAATGGCTTCCCAATATAGATCAGCTCGTCGGTTCGGAAGCTTGCCTACCTTTCGCCTAACCAAAGCCATTGTTGTGAGTAGCATTGGATTGCCGGTCATCCGTTCTATGCGGTCAGAGCTATGAATGTCCTGTATTAACTCTCTTGTTGCTTTTTCTTTGTTCTCTGGCAGCTCAGTCAACTCGCACCAGTGGGCAGCAAAGTTATCCTTTTCATTTGGAGTAAAATCTACAAGCACAGCATGCTCAAATCCTCGCCCTAAGCGATAGCCCATCTCCTTGTAGCCAACTATTCTCGATGTGGCTATAATCATCGCATTGGGATATGCCAAATGAATGTTCTCGAGCTGCTGGCAGAACCTTGATCTGATTGAAGGATCAGGTATCTCATCCAAGCCATCAATTATAAGTAAAGCAGTTCCTTCATTTAAGCGCTTTTGAAACACTATCTGCAGTGCTTCGGCTTCAACTGATGATAGCTCAGCCTTTCGAAGGGTATGCTGCAAGATATCACAAAGAGAACCATCCAAACAAGTTCTATTTAGGTCACGACATCTGATTATAATTGGAAGCAAATCAACATTTGGCAAAGTGTTGATATCAGGTAAATTCTTCCAGGCAGGATCTCTATTATGACGCAGAAGGAACGCGGTACTAATCCAACGAGTGAGTGTAGTCTTCCCTGATCCAGGATCACCCAGTATTACGAGCCGTTTAGACTTAGCAAGTCTTTCACCCACTGCAACATTTTCACTCCTATGGATAAATTTTTCAAAATCTATATTGCCTTTCATTAATGCTAATCGACGCTTTTCCAGTTCTTCCCACTCTGCTTTATCTCCTGCCTCAGCTTCAATTCGCACTCTCAATGGAACATATAGTTGACGCAACGCTAAAGGTTGCTGGGCAGTATTGCGGTCTTGTGGAAGGTTAGATAAGTTAATTATATCACAAGTTGCCAATAAGAGATCACGGTATTTCTGCTCAGCTTCATCGGATCGTTTAATTTCTTCCTTTTCTTTATCAAGCGGAAAATACCTATTCAGAGCAGCTAATAACTCATCTATGGCTTTAGCACTATCTTGCCAATATCTGGCAAATTTATCACCAAAAGCTACCGCATCGATGTAGGCATTCTTTTCCATTTGTACAATGAAAACTCTTTTTTTTACTTCCAGTCTTGCTGCATTAATAAATCTATTTGGCAGGCCAGTTCCAATCGCCGCCACTGTTGCACATAGAATTACTGGTCCACCCAATCCAAGAACTTTTGAAGCTTCTTCTATTATGCTCTCGCCCACTAAAATAGTTCCATAATACACAACCTCATAGCCTGCATCGCTTAATGGCTTTGCCAACTTTTCAGCAAGTTCATCTTCGCCTTCAGCATGTGCTATTAGAACCTTCCAAGCAGCCATGCTACCTACCTATCGCTTTCAGCAGCTCGGAAATTCCTTGATTCCAATCTTTGACTAGATCGGCATATTTTATATCGGCAATAATGCCCGGAGGATTGCCTCCAGATAACCTAACTGGTAGAATTTTAATTCCATGACCTTTTAATTGAAGAGCTAAACCAGCCATCCATTCACGGCTCATCCAGGGAGACGTTATTCCCGCATCAGAATAGCATACGATTAAATAGCGAGCATTTTCTAGCCCAGCGTTGATATTTTCGATAATTGAATCACCAACGCTAATATTCCATTTATCTAGCCATACCTCGAATCCAGCTTGCTTTAATTGTGTTGCTAGTCTTTCTGCTAAGTCAATATCGTCTCCACGATGACTTATGAACACACCTGGTTTGGCCGATAATTGCTGCTTTGACATCCCTCAAAGCACCTCCACCCCTTGCGATAGAATGCCTAATCAAGTTTCGATCTAATAAATCTGGCGATGTTGTGAATTTGACTCGAATTTTAGTGGGAGTTGGTCCATTTGTATCCCAGAGGATACTTGTAATCGCCCTATAGGCACCATGCTATTCGCTAATAATTCTTCCGAGATTCCGAAAAGGATATTGGTCGTAAAACGATTCTAATTTCATCATCATGATTCCAATGCACAACCCTGCCCAGAAGAAATGATTTTGGCCCTCATCGTGGTAGGGTTGATTCGGAAAGGATGGGCCTTGGCCAGGTGGCTCTGAGCTGCGATCCACTCTTCATAGAAATCCGCCGCCCAAGCTGAATCCATCCATGCACCCGCACAGAGATCCTATCCAAGCTTCTTCTGACTCGCACCCATCCATAATCCGTTGATGTGGCCAGGTCGATGGATAGTGCAGAAGGATGGAGTTGCGACCTGCCCTCTTAAGACAATTTGCCACCCCTCAAATAAATAAGCCAGGTACAAGGCCGCACATGAGCCAATCGAATCCAAAATGTAAGGCCGACCAACCACCCAGCCCTCCAAATCTTCCAGCCCGCATGAGTTGAGACCGAATTCCGGCATGCAACATGCCCACAGGCAACCAGAATCGTATTACTTCAGCGCCGCATAATATAAAATAGATTTTATATCTTTAGCTGCATTATCTAAATTTCATAATATCTCAATATCACAAGGTGTAAATACATGACATATCAATATTAGTCGCACTTAATATGGGGACCTGCCATTATGGCTGTTGGAAACACTGAAGAGGCAAAGGCGCTGGCACAGAGATGGTTGGATGATGCAGAAGGCTATTCTGGCAAGCTAGTTGATCCAAGTCCCGCTAGCCTGAAGTTTCTTTTCATAGGAAAAGGTTATGGGGAAATTCCATTCATTATTGCCCAATCCAAAGAATCGAAAAGATTCATGGATATAATAGTAAATGTAAATATATCCGAATCCAGCAATAAATATCTCAGTGAAATGTCCAAAAAAGATCGCGAAGATTTTTTATGGGGCCTGAAAAAGGAAATCATATTTGCACCCGCCAATTTTGCCTTTGATCCAGAATTCGAGAAAACTGGTGTTCCAAAGGCCGTTCAATTTAGCAGGAGGATCTATTTCGAGGATCTTTCTGAGGGCCGACTGGAGGAGGCAGTTAATTATACCATTAGAAGCGCGCTTTGGCTAATCTGGACATTTAGAAGAAGATTTGGCCCGCCATCTGAGGTGGTGCCAGTTGAGTGAATCCATGTCCATGGCGCAATATTGCATCATCGGAACCGATGAAAAGATTGGCATGCCTGCCGCTCTGGCGCGCTATTTCGATGCGTTGCGAGCGGATATTGATGCATTAGAGCAATCAGCAAATTGGAATGAAAAAGCCTATCTTGAAAAGGCAGAGAGCGATAAGAAAACAGAAACAACCGGCATTTATAATGAGGCCGTTGCAGATATGGGTACGACAAAGACGGTTTGTATACGTGATGTTGTGGGAAGCGAGCTTTGCATATCTTCGAGTAGTGGCCAAAGGGTATTTAATAGTCTCCTGTCTGCAGTTTCGCAGGGATACAATGTATGCATATCATTTGAAAATATAAAGAGCCTAAGTCCAACTTTCTTAGATTCGGCGATCGGACGGCTCTATAGCGACCGGAACCATGAATATATTGATAAGAAATTATCATTTGTGAATATTTCTCCTGGAAGGAAACTTATTGTCGAAAGGGCAATTAGAGAGGCAAAGGAATATTACGGTGATCCAGAGGGATATAGAGCTAGGGTGAACGAGATTTTTGCTGATGATCGCTGTGATTAAGAACATCCGTGACCTCCAATTAAGCGATCGAATCTTGCTTGATGCCAATGCATGCTTATTTATATTTGGGCCAGGAAAATTTAGATACGACAACATTAACAGCAAAAATTACGTAGATGCTCAAGATAAATGGGGTCCAGATAATGTATATATTTGCAGACCAGTATTATCCGAATTTATAAACAGGCTAATTCGAGATCAATGGAAAATATGGAAACATGATGAAAATCCCCATCCAAATGATCCAAAGACATTCAGAAACAGTTCAACCTTTAAGGAGCGCATCTCGAAAGAAATAGCACAATATGTTGAAGAAATGCTAAATGGTGTTGGGTGTTGTGATTCAGATTTTGATGAATCCAAGGCTCGCGGCTTTTTAAGTGAATTTATTAATTGTGAATTGGATTTTAATGATATAATTATTGAAGATATATGCAGAAATAATGCATTAGCATTGTTAACCGATGATGGCGATTTTAAAAATTGTGGGATAACAATAATTACCGCTAATAACGCTATGCTCCGATGAATTTATATCATATCTGTGCGAATTCTATTTTTATCCTTTTTCCACTACATAAATGCTGCCAAGTAAATTAGCAGATTTTTTAAGGAGAATTAGAATTTCCTTTCAAATTTGTCCTGTATTTCTCGCCCAGCCCGCCCAATGCCCTGTGATGCACTTGCCCCAGGATCCCGCAAAAAACCAGCCGCTCAAAGCCGCATCCTCCTACGCCCCCCTGCGGGCGGCCACCAGACAGGCTTCTTCTGATCCGCAGTGACTTCCTCCCATGCCCCTGAAGGGGCAGGGCTTCCTACGTCATCGATCTAACTTGCTTTGAATCGTTTGCTCAAAGTAGGGGTCGGATCTCGATAGGCTCTTCCCCTCAGTCCGAGGGTGCAAATGTTCAGGCTGGCATTGATGTCTCGATCCATCTCCAACCCACAGTTAGGGCAAAGATGGGTTCGGTCCGCCAACGTCTTGGGAACTATTATGCCGCACTGGGAGCATTTCTGCGAAGTGTATCTCGCATCTACCAGTTCTACAATTTTGCCAGCCTTTGCAGCTTTGCTTTGAGTGAACCGGATTAGCTTTCCCCAGGCATGGTCTTGAATATGCTTTGCTAGATGGTGATTCTTAAGCATACCTGATATATTCAGGTTTTCAAATACTATTAGATCGGCTGAATCTACAAGCATTCTGGATACTTGATGCAGAAATTCATCCCGGT
>Ga0310040_1002258_pt1 | contig 12470 bp, 15 predicted proteins | sample EPASupsiteHSE623_FD_200237 | JGI IMG/M metagenome (GOLD analysis project Ga0310040, IMG submission 200237) | Bioremediated contaminated groundwater from EPA Superfund site, New Mexico - Sample HSE6-23 (v2) (version 2) | ecosystem: Environmental > Aquatic > Deep subsurface > Groundwater >... | reverse complement strand
GTATTGAAATGCTTTAACTTGCCAGTTCCTGATAGTGGTCTACTCTATCTAATCAAGAAACAGGGATATAAGATATGACTGGATATATAATGGTAATTATAAATTGGTGAAAACTTGGAGAGTACAGAAAAGAGATCTTTAAGATAAAAATTCATTTTTTTAAATGTTCTCCACCATCGGCAGTTCTAAATATTGATGCATTCATATGTCTCTTATCTCCTTCAAATCCAGACGCTTGCAGATCAAGTATGTTCACGTCTCATATCCTCGATTGACATGCTCTTTATTAGGTTCTTAATCATCGCTTCAATTCCTTCTTGACGGAATTGCGCCACTACCTCGCATACATGCTCTTCGTCTAATCGATGTATCCACATAGCTGCCACTGGATTTCCATCCATTGTCGCATAGAAGACCCACCACTGAATATTATTTATTTCTGCAAGAGATGAATCAATCTCTATTGCTTGATTCATCGGACTAAGGTGACGCAGTTCCTGACTGAAATACGAAATCATAGTCAGGGGTTGTGTTTTTAAAACATCCAATATAACATCTGCCATTCTCTGATGGTATATAAAAATGGCAGCGATTGGATCATGGTCTGGCCCCTTGCCATTGATACGCACATCGTTGAGATGCGGTTGTTTTATCTCCATTCCATCTACTGTCCCTTCCTCAAAGGAGACTCGATAGGGTGCCATCGCCAAAGTTCGTAGATTTTCGGCCATATGTACTCCAGCTAAAAAAAGAGCGAACACGCATAAAACATTAACCCTAAGTGAACCCAATTTATTGACGCTAAATTAAGGTTAAATATAATCAAGACGAAATAGTCGCAGTGGTGTTTTAAATGGAATTTGAAATGGTTGGAGCATGTCCTAGGTGTGGGAAAGATACAGGTATAGAAATTGGAGAGACCCTTCTAAAAATTGGAAAGACAAGGGAGCAACCTGTAAGGATTGCATCATGTGGCAACTGTGGTCTGATCTTCTACGAGAAGCTCGATAAAGTAAGGGAGTTCTGAAATTAAAGGTGAAGCCCTCTGCCTTTCCTGAATTAAGCAAGCGTTTATCTCCATTCAGGTCAGGCCAGAGGACAACTCGATCGGCTGGCCAGCGACTTTCTATGCAGAGACACCATCTAACAGTCCCAATGCGTCCCTATCATCGATCTCCTGCTCGAATGTTCGGCGCAGGGCAAAGAGTGATTAAGGAATGGCCCAGATTTAATCAATCATGCATGCAGAGTTTGCAGTCATTGGCGGAGTTGGCTTCTCCCTGGAAGGCCTGGCCGACACTATAGATACCCCTTATGGAAGCGTTAAAGTCTGGTTCACCAGGTCCAGAGGCAGGAGGGTGGTCTTCATACCAAGACACGGCGAGAACCATATTCCCCCACACAGGGTCAACTACCGGGCCCTGCTCTGGGCCGCAAAGAGCGCAGGCGCATCAAGGGTCATATCAGTAAACACTGTGGGCACGATGTCCTATCACCCCAGGGGCAGCTTCTTCATACCCTGCGATTTTGTGGAGTTTACAAAGACCAGGCCAAACACCTTCTATGAGGATAAGGCCGTGCACGTAGATATGAGCCAGCCCTACTGTCCTGAGATCAGGTCGGCACTGGCAGGAGCCGCGTCGTCTCTGGAGCAGGAGGTCTTTGAGGGCGTCTACGCCTGCGCTGAAGGGCCTCACCTTGAGTCTCCTGCCCAGATCAGGATGATGAGAAGCTTCGGGGACGTGGTGGGAATGACTGGGTATCCTGAGGTGGTGCTGGCCAAAGAATTGGCTCTATGCTATGCGTCGCTTTGCATTGTCACAAACCCGGCCTGCGGCATGTCTGCAGAGTCTTTGAGCTTTTCTGAGATAGAAGAGCAGATGAAGGCCCGCGGCCAGGCTGCAAAAGATATCATTGCTCGGGCCATAGAGAAGCTACCTGTTGAGAGGGCCTGCTCCTGCCAGAGCGTCCTGCCTCAGGCCAGCTTCTAGAGAATGGGAATGATAGGGCAGGGCCAGGCAGTTTCTCTGCCTCTTAATCATTCACTAGAAGATGGTTTTCAGATCCTTCTTTGGGCTTCAGGCTTCAGGCTTATAAGAGAGGGCCTGCCATGTCAGGACATCCTCTCTTTTGCCGTACCTAGATCACTTGGAAGTTGGTTGTGGCCTGAGCAGACTCTCCATTGGCATCGGTGACTGTGAGTATAACGGTGTGATCGCCGGCTTTGAGCTGTGAGGGCTTCATGGTAAACGACTTGCTCTCTGAGAGAGGACCTATAATGCTGGAGCTCCACCTGTAGCTGTAAGGCTCAGTCCCGCCGGATGCCGATGCATCGAAGCTGGCGGTCTTGTCTCCGCTGAATATGGAGCCAATTCCAGGAGAGATTATCTTTGCTGACAGGGGACTGGCCCCTGGAGCATTGGACGCGGCCTTAGCACCTTGGCCGACCTCATCGTTTGCAGGAGCCTCATCATTTGCAGGCCCCTTTTCATTATTGCTGACGCAGCCTGCACAGACCAGCGCTAAAAGGCAGATCAGAACCATAACAACTTTAGCCATAAACTACCAAGCGCTGCATTAGGATATATCTCTTCTGCGAGCCCGAATTCGAGGTAGAAAATTAGGGCATAAGTAAGGCATAATCAGAATTAAAAGCGGCCTTAAGTAAGAGGCAAAATTGTGATGTGGGCGCTCCAAATAGATGGAGCGCAACCCAGTTTAAGGAACAGTTCCAGCAGTAGTCTCAACAGGTGCTGGGGCTGGCGCAGCAGTTGCAATGCTGGGCTCAGCTCTGATCTCAGTCTTCCTGATCTCAACTCTCCTGAGGGGGTAGACCATCTTTGCTTCCTTGTATATGTCCAAGGATAGCTTTCCAAGGACTACCTCCTGTACGAGCTGGTTTAGATCCAGGCCTGCGGCCTTTGTCAGAACTACCTGTCTTGAGAGCTCTCTTATGGACTTGACCTGGTTGGCCCTGGCCCTCTTAACTGTAAAGCAGCTTGGCTTTACGCGAACCTGGTAGCCATCCGTGGTTGTCACATCTATTATTGAATCAATGCGAGAGGTCCTTCTCTTTACCAGGGACCTGATGTAATCAGTGGTCATCTCGTGGCCTATGAATTTGGTATATGCCGAATCGCCTGCCACCCTGTCAACTCTGAACCTAAGCTTTGTGTTTTGCTTGGAGAAGTTGTTTGTGAGATCGCCAAGGGTCGTCTCTATGACCCTGCCAACAATTCTATTTGGATCATTGGATACGGTTTCGCCTACGTTGGACCTGCCAAACATCTCAGGGCCCACTACCTTATACCACTGCTTAACCTTCGTCCTATCTGCTTTTCTCTGTGATCTTCTAGCCAATAAACATCCTCCAGGAAGATATTAATCCCAACAGAATCCAAGCTCGCTCTATATAAAGAGATCGGCGCGGCCCTCAGGCCGGCCAGACATAAACGTACACATAGTTAGACCAGTCCTTGGAGTTGTAGCACAGTATGTGCCACCCGGGCTTGTTGCCCCTAAACCAGGTCTGGTACCATCCCGCCTTCTTGTATCCAAAGCATTTGATCTCAGGCGAGCAGTAGTATCCCACTGGATAGCCGCTGCAAAGCGACCACTCAAATGACCAGTAGTTTCCTGGAGCTCCAATCTTAGACCAGAGGGGCATGCAATCACCATATCTCACGCCGCCCGCGGTGCTCAGCTTTCCCGGGGTGTTCTGGACATAGTACTCGTTGCACTTGGTGATTGTGCACTTGGGATAAACCAGACCCGGGCATCCCTGGCAGGCGCTCTGGCCCACATAGGTCATCTGGATCGGCTGGCCAAGAGGCTTCATCTGGGCCTGAGGCTGGAGTGCGATCTGGTTGTAGTCAGGCAGCTTCAGACCATCAGAGTTCGGGTTTGGCGGAGTGGGCGCGCCGTATATCCCTGTCTGACCCTGGACTACGGCGACAGGCATGCCTACCTTTGGCACAGGAGTTGTGCTTGACGGCCAGACGTAGATATAGATGTAGTTAGACCAGCCCTGGCTGTTATAGCACAGCATATGCCATCCCGGAGTGTCGCCAGTGAACCAGCCCTTCTTGAATCCGGGCCAAGCCCAGCCCCAGAAGCTTATGGAGGGCGTCATCTTGCCCGGATACCACTCATAGAGGTAGAAGTTGCCTCCATTCTTGACATCCGACCACAATGGGACATAGCCCTTATAGAAGCATCCTCCAACGGTTGAGAGCCCCGATTTTGTCTGGACATAGAACCTGTTGTTAGATGAGACAGATCCTGGCCAGTACAGGGATTTAGCTCCCGCCGAGCTTGGTACAGCAAGGCTGGTGGGAGGGGTCGCGGTAGCGAAGTTCAGGCTGCCGTCAGGCTGGAAGCTCTCGGCCTGAGGCTGGGAGAAGCCCAGATCCTGAGGTGAGTAGTGCTCCTGATAAGGTCCGCTGGTCTGCGGCGCAGATGCGGTATCATACTGGGGCACCATGTAGCCCGAGTCCTGTCCAGCTCCAGCCGGAAGAGAAGGAAGCGGGCTTCCCTGGTACTGCCCTGCAATGCCGGAAGGAGGGTATGCCGAGGTCTGAGACCCTGATTGCTGATACACCGGCAGAGTATATCCTGATTGAGGATATCCTGACTGGGAGTATTCAGACTGAGATGGCCCAGGCGGGGCATATTCAGACTGAGCAGATCCAGACTCTGGATAATACTGCTGCGAATTGCTCTGCTGGTATTCCTGCTCAGGATACCCAGACGTTGGATATGCCTGCTGTGCATACCCCTGTGCGGGATATCCTTGTGACTGATATCCCTGCGCTTCAGACCCCGATTGTATTGGCAAAGGTCCAATCATCGATGTCTGAGGCAGTGATGTATCTGTAGACTGAGGCGTCGCTGCCATGAAGCTCTGCACAGATCCCTCTGAGTAGCTTCCGTCAAATACGCCCGTATCTCCAACTCCACCCAGGCCCAGGTCGGCTAAGGCCAAAAACACGACCAGTAGAGATATAACTAATCTCATCAACCCCACTCCATATCACCTACTGTTTTTATAAGGGTTGTTCGTTCCATCTATATAATATTTGCTTGAAGTTTAATGATAATTGAAAAGAAATTCTGAATAAAATATATCGGCCCGGGCCAGAAAATCATCGTCTGGCAGTCCAGGTGGTCCTGACCATCTCTGCCAGGCGCGGATTTGCGAACTGTTCATAGATATCCATGTCAGTTGTATAGCCTATGAATGGGTCTATGGTCCCCTTCTCCATGTTGGCTATCCAGTACTGGACGCCGGACTCCTCGGCTGCAGGACCGCTTTCCCTGAAGAACGAAACGAAGGGCTCCAGGCTCTCGCTGCTTGGAACGACTACCACGCAGTCTGCACCTGCCTCTGGAATGCATTTTGCAGGCTCGATCGACTTTATGCTTGTGAAGACCATGCAGTCCACCTCTCGTCCCTGGGCCGAGAACCTGAGCCTGCCTGGAGATGATGATACTACTGCATAGCCAGCCCCGGTCATGAACTGGGTCAGGAGATCTATCAGGTTGCAGCGCTGGAGATCTTTGAGCTCGCCTGTGGCTGCAAGGAACTTGCGGTAGGCGCAATCGAAGTCCTGCTTGCTGTACTTCTGGGTGTGCAGGAAGTGGAATATCCTGCCGTTTATCGTGGTATAAGTATCCAGCTTTGGGAGATCGAAGAATATGGGAGCGCCGCTCAGTATATTGCAAAATATCCCGGCTGCTATCTGCTCTCCCACCAGCTTTTGAAGCTCTGCCTTCTCTTCAGCTGATAAATTTGCCTGGCGCACGAACTGATATGTCCTGTTTAAAAGCTCGCACCTGGCTATTATTGACCTATCCCTTATCAGATCTCGTAGTGAGTTTCCAATCTGCTCGATCTTAGTCATGATTACATCCCACATATGGCCAGCTCAGCCCGGAGCTCGCCCATGGTGGCAGTCCTCTCTGCAAAGGCATTGTGCTGGTGTATGCTCTCCTCATTGATCTGCTTGAGCGTCAGGGCAGCATCATCGGGCAGATCTGTGAAGGCCTCTACCGCCTTCTGGGCCATGGTCCTGACGCAGTCCTCCACGAACTTGGGGTTGGCATGAGCCCTGGCTACAACCACTGCCTCATCAGGCCTCTTTAGCAGGCCGTACACCTTGGAGCTCATGGACTCTTCTATGATCCTTATGATCCTGTCTATGGAGACGCAGCGCCTGTTTTTAACCTCAATGGATATGCTTCCCCGGCCGCGCTGGTTGTGGGTGGCCACTGGTATCCGTCCCGCAAACTCAGCGGCGACTTCAGGGCTGATCCCCAGCTTTGCCAGCTCCTGTTTGACCTGGTCCTTCATGATCTCCTGGGCGCAGGGGCAGGCGGTTGTGCCTAAAACCTCAGCTCCCACGGCCTTCTTTAAGTCGCCCTTGGCATCGGCCACGGCCTCAGCGAAGATGTCCACGACCTCCTGGCAGGTCACCCTGGTCACAGGGCTTTGCCTGCGAACTATGTACTCGCTCTTCATCTTGACCTCGGCCCGGGTGGCATACTCATGCCTGGAGAGAAGCCTCATGGCGATCTCGCCGCAGAGCTCCTCTATCTCATATACCGGCCGGCTGATGGCCTCCTCCACAACCTCGTCTATGACCTCGAAGTTCCTGGAGAGGTTGGCCCCTTTCCGATCTGATGGAAGGTCCACAAAGACCTCAAAGCTGGAGATGAGGACTATTGGCCGGTTGTCACCGCCCCGCTCAACTTTGACCAGCTTCTTGACGCCTGTGACCCCAACCCGGGTGAGGTTTATGGGGTAGTCCGGCACACAGGCCTGGATGTCAGGCAAATTGTCCAAGAGCTCACCCACTCATTGAGTCTTCATCATCGAGTTCGTCTGCCAGTAGTATCAGCTCATCGACCTCATCGAGGAGCCCCTCCAGCGTCTCGCTTATCATCCGGTCGCGCTCTTTCATGGCTGCCAAGACCTCCTCAAGCTGAGCACAGAGCTCTTCATCGCCCAGATCGAGCAGCGTCTCGCGTATCTTCTTCTCGACCTCATCCGATTCCGGCATATAACTCCCTTCCAGGCATTCGTATTTGAGACTTTGCCCGTAAACGATCATCTATATCTATCCGTAAATGGCAAGAGGATTGGTATGATCAGGCAATGCCCGCGTCATGGGTTCTTCAGGGGAGAGATGTGCGTCTGCGAGGAGGCGGGGCAGCTTGTGCTAGACGATGCCAAGACCGAGCAGCTCGGCAGGCTCGTGGCCGGAGCGCTCAGGCACTTTCCGGAAGATCTGGGCCTGGATATGGATAGACAGGGCTGGGTAGACCTGGCAACTCTTGGCGAGGTCATAAAAACCAGACACCGCTGGTCCAATCAGCACATGGTCATAGCCCTTGCAGAGTCTGACCCCAAGCAAAGGTATGAGATAGATGGAGGCAGGATCCGGGCCAGATACGGCCATTCAGTGAATATTGAGATGGACCATCCAGAAAACGAGATGCCAAAGCTGTACTACGGCGCAAGCGAAGAGGAGGCTGACAGGATTATAGAGATTGGGCTGAAATCTGCATCTCAGCGCTATGTTCACCTCTCAACAACCCCCGAGAAGGCCTGGCACGTAGGCACTTTTAGGACATCAAATCCAAGAGTCATCCAGATCGATGCCAGGGAGGCTATGGCCGCAGGCGTGAAGATGATGGTTGTAAATGAGGATATAGTCATCTCAGATCCAATACCCTCAATCTACCTCAGCATGTTCCCCTTTAAGCCGAAGGATGAGTAGGTCTACCTGCCAAACCTTCTCTCTCTCTTCTGATAATCCCTGACTGCACGAAGGAGGTCTATCTTCCTTAGCGAGTTCCAGTTAACCTCTGTAAAATAAAGCTCTGAGTAAGCGGCCTGCCAGATCAGGAAGTCGCTTAACTGTTTTCCTCCGGCCCTTATCACCAGATCGGGCTTCTGGCTGAACCTGAGGTTGGCCTCTATCATCTCCTCATCTATCTGCTCGGGCTCGACAGACCCATTCTCAACGCCCCTCAGAAGCTCTCTTATGGCCTCTGTCACCTCGCGCTTGCCCCCAAACCCCAGGGATATGGTCATCTTCACCCGCCCGCCTGAGCCCAGCCTATGTGCGCCGCTACGGGTGTGGATGCATATGTCTGCTGGCGCGTCGTGGAGGCAAGATGAGATCCTCTTTTGAATCTCTGGCCCTTCTTCGGCTATGTAGAGGACGAGGGACTTAATGCCCAGAGACTCGCTCCAGCCTATGAGGTCTATGACCATCTTCATGCCGAGGTCATCTAAGTCTCCCACTGACAGGACTAAGGCCACGCAGTCGGGCACGGCGTGCCTGGAGATCCTGATCTCCAGCAGGCGCTCATAGATGTAGAGAAGCATCAATCCTAAATTGAACTCCGAGGCAAAGTATTTTTGCGATGGTGCATCTCTCCCATCCATGCAAAGAGAGGATGCCATCCGGGCGGCCGCAGGGGCTACGGTTCTGCTCATACCCTTCATAGGTGTTTATGCGGCCCTGCCTCTGGCAGCCCTCTTCGCCATGGATCGCGGGACAAGGATGCTCACTGCATCTCTCATGCTGCTCCTTCTAATGCGCCCGGCACTGGCACTGACCCAGCTGCACTTCCCTCTCTACATAGTGGCAATATCGTTCATAGCACCAACCTTCGCCTATCTGGCGTCCAAGAGGTTCGAGATCCTGCCGGGGTCCATAGTCTACCTGATGGCCACTGTGGCGCTTGGCTATCCTGCGGCGTCGGCCGTGGCCGCAGGCAGCCTTTCGCCTGAGAAGATCCTCTTTCTGGCGATGCTTGGGGGACTGTCAGGAGCCTTCCTTGAGCACGTCTCAAGCGAGCGCGACTTTGCAGTACCGTTTGGGTCATGCATGGTGATGTGGCTCTTCAGCTTCGATTACCCTCTCCCAGAGCTTGGCCGGATACTGATCATAACCATATTTGCCCTGGCCCTGGGACTTGGCGCCTACTGGGCCAAGGCCGCAGATGCAGACGCAGTACTCAGCGAGACGCTGATCTGCCTCCTCATCATAATCTTCAGCGGGCCGTCATGGTTCCTGCTGTTGCTCAGCTTCTACCTGATGGGAGGAGCATTCACCAAGTACGGCTATGCCCAGAAGCATAAGATGGGAATTGCTCAGTCCAAAGGAGGCGTGCGCGGCTTCAAGAACGTATACAGCAACAGCCTTGTGCCTCTGGCCCTGGCTGTATGCTACGGCATCTACGGAAGCGATCTCTTCATATACGCCTTCATAGGCGCTGTGGCCACTGCCAATGGCGACACGCTTGCAAGCGAGATTGGCGAGACGAGCCGCTCCAGGCCGAGGATGATTACCACCTTAAGGCCCGTGGACCCGGGGCTGGATGGCGGGGTGACGCCCCTGGGTGAGTCTGCATCTCTCCTGGGCGCTGCAGCTGTGGGCATTTTGGCTGTGATCACTGGCATGACTGGATTTCTGGGCCTGGCCGCTGCGATCATTGGCGGGTTTCTTGGCACCAACTTCGACAGCTTTCTTGGCGCGACGCTTCAGAGGAGGGGCCTGCTCAGCAACAATGGAGTGAATCTCTTTGCCACTCTATTTGGGGCCATAGTCGGAGCATTGGTCTGGGCAGTACTGTAGAGTTTTTTATTTGAGCAGAGCAGATTGCCTGGCATGAAGATCTACGGGATCTTTGGAGATCCCATAGGGCACAGCCTCTCCCCGGCCATGCACAGCGCAGCCTTTGAGGTGATGGGGCTTGAAGCCTGCTACCACGCCTTTTTGGTGCAAAAAGGTAGTCTAAGAGATGCGGTTCTAGGTGCAAAAGCCATGGGCTTTGGCGGCCTCAACCTGACCATTCCTCTGAAGGAGGAGGCCTTAAGGGTAGTCCAGCCTGATGATCTGGCCCTGGCGATAGGCGCCGTGAACACGGTCTCTTTTTGCCATGGAATATCAGGCCACAACACCGACGGGCTTGGCGCAAAGAAGGCCCTGGAGGAGGCCGGAGCCGCGATCAGGGGACGCAGGGTGCTAATAATCGGCGCAGGAGGGGCTGCGAGAGCACTGGCCTATACCCTGGCCAGAGATGGGGCTTATGTATCCATTGCCAACCGGAGCCGTGCCAGGGCTGCAGATCTGGCGGGGCACGTGGGCGGGTCTGCTTTTGGCCTGGACGAGCTGGAGAGGCTGGTGCCCGGGTCTGATATAATCATAAACGCCACATCAGTTGGGATGAAGGATGGAGATCCAAGGGTCCTGGACGGAGAGCTCCTGCGCCGTGGCCAGATGGTGTTTGATATAGTCTACAACCGGGAGACTGAGCTCTTGAAGGATGCGGCCAGGGCCGGGGCCGGGACGCTTGATGGTGTGATGATGCTCGTATACCAGGGCGCAGAGGCCATCAGGATCTGGACAGGGCGGGATGCGCCTGCGGATGCTATGGAGCAGGCTGTCAGAAAGGCTCTGGCTGCCAGGGCGAGGGGGCAGGCATGACGAGGATGCTGATCTTGGGTGGGACTGGCGAGACCGGGTCATGGTTTGCCAGGTACTTCAGGGATCGCGGCTTTGAGGTCTCGGTATGGGGGCCAAGCGGGAAGGTCGAGGTGGCAGAGCGCCTCGGGGTCAGTTTTGCCAGGGATATGATGGCAGAGGTCAAGAGAAGCGATGTGGTCCTGGTGAGCGTGGTCATTGACAAGACTGTGGAGATGATAGCCAAGGTGGCGCCGCACATGAAGGCTGGAAGCCTACTCATGGACGTCACCTCTCTTAAGTCCGGGCCCATGAAGGCCATGATGGATCATGCCCCAGATGGAGTGGAGGTGCTTGGAACTCATCCAATGTTCGGCCCTTCAATGCCTGCATTGAAGGGCCAGACCATAATCCTGGTCCCAGGAGAGGGCAGGTGCCAGAGGTGGCTGCCAGAGATGAGGGAGATCTTCGAGTCAGACGGGGCCAGGATAGAGGTGCTCGGGTCCGAAGAGCACGACGAGATGATGGCCGTAATCCAGGCCCTGACCCATTTTGCGTATATAGGCATAGGCGCCACACTCAAGGCCCTGGATGTTGATGTGGAGATGTCCAGGAAGTTCATGAGCCCTGTATATGAGATAATGATAGACTTCGTTGGAAGGATACTTGACCAGAGCCCGGAGCTGTATGCATCCATTCAGGAGAATCCAAAGGCAGCCGCAGTGAGGCAGACATTCATTGAGGAGTGCACCAGGCTCTGCCAGAAGGCAGATGCAAGAGACCTGGAAGGGTTCAAGAGCATAATGCAGGAGGCAGCGAAGCATTACGGCCGGACGGACCAGGCATTGGAGAGGTCTGATAAGCTGATCAACGGCAGGATCATGGATCGAGAAAGGCAGAGGATAGACAGAGCATAAGAGCGTACCTGAAGGGATTGAAAGCAATGGCTGAATCTAGAGAGCTGGGCTATGCCGAGAACTACATGCACCTGCTGCAGGCTATGATCTGCGGGAACGGGCAGATCGTCTGTGCCATCCAGCTAGAGGGGCCGATGACACCTAAGCTCTTCATCAAAGCGCTTCATTATCTTTACGAGCATCAGCCTCTGATGCAGGCTAAGATCCTCAAGGCTGAGAGATATTATTTTGAGCTGTCAACATCCTTTGATGAAGTTCCTGTGAAGATCTTGCAGCGTGAGGATGACCGCCACTGGGAGAGGATTGTGGACTCTGAGCTGAGGAAGATAATCCCTGCAGAAAAGTACCTGTGGTCCATGACTCTCCTCTACGAGGGCAGCGGTGCAAGTCACGAAGTCATCCTGACAATGAACCCTGCGGCAGGAGATGGCATTTCCATCATCCGCCTCTTTTGCGACCTGCTGCAAATCGTCTCAGCTCTGAGCAAAAATACACCTATAGATCTGCCTGCCCACAGGCTGATGCCGCCAGTGGAACTCCTTCTTCAAAGCCCTCTCTCCTGGGATGAGTTTCTGGCAAACAAGACGGCATCACAGGTTCAATCTGAGCTGCTGACGACATGGAGGTATGATAGTTGTGCGCCATATGACAGGAGGCAGACTAAAGCTATCTACCGAAAGATAGATGCTGATACTGTGACTTCCTCCCCAATCCCTGATGGGATGGGGCTTCCTGCTTCATCGATGCAACTTGCTACAGGAGTTCTCCTGAAGTAGAGGTTAGATCTCGACGGGCAATCCCCCTCAGTCCGAGGGTTCACATCGATCTAAAGTTTTTGCGTTGTACCCGGAAATTAATCCTGGTGTACCAACCTTTGATCGATGGTAGTATGTTGGGCGACGATTTGAAGATATCGGTCTGCCGGTAGAGTGACGGCATTCATCCCCTCCCCTAAACGCTCATGAGCCTCAGGATGGGGCTCATACGAGGCCGATGAAAAACCTGACATCTAAGATCCGCCATTGCTAACCTGATATGGGCAGTGAAAGCAGTCACCCTTTTGGGACTATGATCC
>Ga0310040_1002253_pt1 | contig 12488 bp, 9 predicted proteins | sample EPASupsiteHSE623_FD_200237 | JGI IMG/M metagenome (GOLD analysis project Ga0310040, IMG submission 200237) | Bioremediated contaminated groundwater from EPA Superfund site, New Mexico - Sample HSE6-23 (v2) (version 2) | ecosystem: Environmental > Aquatic > Deep subsurface > Groundwater >... | reverse complement strand
AGCCTGGGCATTCCCACCGAAGAAGAGTACATCCGCCGCTACTGCGAACGCACCGGACTGACCACACCCGACGCACTCAAGGCGGACTGGAATTTCTACATGGCCTACAACCTGTTTCGCATCGCCGCCATTCTGCAGGGCATCGCCAAGCGCGTCGAAGCCGGCACCGCCGCCAGCGCGCAGGCCGTGAGCTCAGGCGCCGGCGCCAAACCGCTGGCCCAGATGGCCTGGAAATTCGCCCAACAGACATGACCCCCACGTTCGCCACTGCGTGTACTTCACTGCCCCCCGAGGGGGCCGCGGGCCTGCTTGGGGCGGCCCGGCGCCGGCCCATCACTTCCACCCCCACCTAACGGAGATCCCATGGACTTTGACTACTCACCCAAAACAAAAGAACTTCAAGGCAAGTTGCAGACGTTCATGGACGACTACATCTACCCGGCCGAGGGTGCCTACCATGCCGAAATTGAGGCCAATACGGCGGCCGGCAAGCGCTGGACACCGCTGCAAACCATTGAAAACCTCAAGACCAAAGCCCAGGCCGCTGGCTTGTGGAACCTGTTTTTGCCGGTGGACAGTGCCGCCGCCTCCGGCTACACCGGCGCCGGCCTGACCAACCAGGAGTACGCACCGCTGGCCGAAATCATGGGGCGCGTGATGTGGTCCAGCGAAGTGTTCAACTGCTCGGCCCCCGACACCGGCAACATGGAAACCATCGCCCGCTATGGCTCCGAAGAAAACAAGACACGCTGGCTCAAGCCCCTGCTGGAAGGCAAGATCCGCTCCGCTTTTGCCATGACCGAGCCCGAGGTAGCTTCCAGTGACGCCACCAACATTCAAACCCGCATTGAGCGCCAGGGCGATGACTACATCATCAACGGCCGCAAGTGGTGGACCTCCGGCGCGGGCGACCCCCGTTGCGCCATCTACATCACCATGGGCAAAACCAACCCCGATGCGCCGCGCCATTCGCAGCAAAGCATGGTACTGGTACCGGCCAACACACCCGGCATGAAGGTGGTGCGCTCGCTCAATGTGATGGGTTACGACGACGCGCCACATGGCCACATGGAAGTGCTGTTTGAAAACGTCCGCGTGCCGGTCTCCAACATCCTGCTCGGTGAAGGCCGTGGCTTTGAGATTGCGCAAGGACGCCTTGGCCCTGGACGCATTCACCACTGCATGCGCCTGATTGGCCTGGCGGAACGTGCGCTGGAGTTGATGTGCAAACGCGCGTCTTTGCGGGTTGCCTTTGGCAAGACCATTGCCTCGCAAACCGTGACCCAGGAACGCATCGCGGAATCCCGCTGCAAAATCGACATGGCCCGACTGCTGACCCTCAAGGCGGCCTGGATGATGGACGTGGCCGGCAACAAATTTGCCAAAAACGAGATTGCGATGATCAAGGTAGTGGCGCCCAGCATGGCCTGCCAGGTGATCGATTGGGCGATGCAAGCGCATGGCGGCGGCGGCATGTGTGATGACTTTCCGCTGGCCTACAGCTATGCCAATGCCCGAACACTGCGTTTTGCCGATGGTCCGGACGAGGTACACCGCAACTCCATTGCCAAGATGGAACTGGGCAAGTACGCGGCCAACCCCAAGCCGGTCGAGCTGCCGATTACGCGCGGCTGCTAAACCAGACAGCATTGGCCACGAGGTGGCCAATGCTCATTTTTTAATAGCTGCTTGCGCATATGCAACGGGGGCTACAGCCCGTTTTCATATATAAAAGTCACCACGGTGCGCCGGACAAACCTGACCACAACTCACTGAGATCGGGGAAGCGCCACTGAGCCGGATCTTCACGACCGGCAATTTTTTCCATGGTATCGGGACGGGACAGATCGATGACCTGCGGCAGGATGCGCATATTCGATTTGGTGGAAAAGAATACCTTGACGCTGGGCGTCGTCAGAGACTTGGCCGTCTGCTCAACCACGACACCAATGCGCCCGGAGGTCAGACGAACCAGCGAGCCGACCGGGTAAATGCCCATGCACTTCACAAAAGCCTGAAAAACCTGGGGATCAAAATGACCATTCGCCCACTCGGCCATTTTGCGCAAAGATTCAGCCGGGTCCCAGCCCGATTTGTAAGGGCGATCGGAGGTAATGGCGTCATACACATCACACACCGCCGCCATCTTGGCAAAAAGGCTGATCTCATCGCCCTTCAAACCCTTGGGGTAGCCCGAACCATCGGTTTTCTCATGGTGATGCAGACAGACATCCAGCACCATGGGATCGACGCCCAGCAGCATCGATTGCCCCGCCAGCGGGTGGCTCTTGATGATGGCGAACTCTGCATCCGTGAGTTTGCCGGGCTTGTTGAGCACGGCCATCGGCATGACGGCTTTACCGAGATCGTGCAACAATCCCGCCAGGCCGGCGCACCGCGTCTGCTCGTCAGCAAAACCCAGTTGCTTGGCCAGCGCCACCATCATGGCGCAAACTGCCACTGAATGCATGTAGGAGTAGTCGTCGACCGTTTTGAGACGGGCCAGACTGATGAGCGCGCCGGGGTTACGGGACACCGAGTCAAATATTTCTTCGACCAGTTGCTTGGCGCCGCCCACGTCCACCATGTTGCCCATCCGCGCTTCTTCAAACATGGCGATCACTGCCTGTTTGGCCTGCCGGCATATCTTGCTCGCGCGTTCAATTTCGACAGCAGCAGAAACAGCTGCAATTTGACGTTGCCCGTTGGTCACCTGATTCAACTCGGCATCAACCTGGGCTTCAGACTCAGCCTCGGAAACAGCGGTTTCACCTGCTGCGACATCCAAGCCTTTATCGCAGTCAATCCACACCTCTTGGATGCTGCTGGCCCGGATGGCTTCAATATCCTTGGGATCGGTCAGAACAAAAGCCGAGCGCCAAAAAGGATGCTCCATCCAGGAGCCGCAAAACTCCTTGAGATACATCCCGAGGATGAGCTGATGAACACTGATACGTTTGAGCATGAAAGGTACGCTAACCGGTCAAAGGATAGACCTCAGCGCTCACGCAAAGGAACACCCAGCTGCCGCAGATAGGTCGCCACGTCGGGGCTGAGCACACCGCCGGCGCGGGCCTTCTCTGCCAGTTCCGCCGCCGCGGCAGTTTGCCCTTGGGCTGCCAGCGATACCGCCGCGCCCAGCATCCAGCGGGGCTCGCCGGGTCGCAGCTTCAAGGCCATCAAATAGGCCGCAGCAGACTCCTGGTGGCGCCCCAGGCGCTGCGCCGCATTGCCCCGCACCGCCCAGACATCCGCAACACCAGACAATGCCGGCTCCAGACGCGTGAGCATCTCCAAAGCCTGGCTCACCCGACCCTCTGCCAGCTCCATTCGGGCCAGCTCACGGGCCAGCGATGCCAGCACCGCATTGTTGCCAGACGGCGGGCCGGCAAGGTTTGCCCGCTCAACTGCTGCCAGCGCTTCGCGCAGGAGATCAATGGCGGCCTCGTGCGAGCCCGAGTTCCAGAGACCCTGAGCTTGTGCCAAGGCTTCCAGCGCGGGTGACCGGCGCTGGGGGGGGCTTTGAGGAACGGTCATGGCGGCAGCAGGGGTGGTTGCAGCGGAAGTAACTTTCCGTTCATTAAGTGGCGGCGGCTCGGCCAGTGACCGCTCCGGCACAGCTCGCGGCGCAGCAGCCGCATGCGGTCTGGATGGCGAGACCGGGCTCGGCACCCCCTTGAAGGTGCTGTCCATCTTCAGCGAAAGATCAGCCGAGGCAGCACCTGACTCAAGCACCGGACTGGCAACGACAACGGGCTCGACCGCTTTTTGCGGAGCAGAGGGCGCGGCCACTGGCGCCACGGCGATCACGGGCGTGCTGGTTACAAATGTGCTTGCAACCTTCACCTGATCCAACTTGGGCTGGCCAAATACATTCGGATTCAGATACCACCATCCCCCTGCGGCACTACCCAACACCACGACCGCAATGGCCATCAAGACGCCAAAATGCAACGAAGCACGGCCGCGTCCGGCGCCGTCTGAATCATTCGCGACCAGCGTACCGCTTGCCATACCGGTGCGCGATTCCGGGGTTAGAACCGGGCTCGTGCCCGCAGCCTGCCGGCTATCCAGGTCACGCAACATTTTGTTGATCACACTCACAGCGCTCCTCCGGAACGATCATCCTGAAACTGTTTGGTTGATGCCTTCTTGGCGCCAGACCTCTTGCCACGCCAGACGCCCTGCCAGCTTAACCACCACGGCACTGGTGCCCGCACGCCCGGTGTGTCGGCTGCAGCCAGGCGCACATGGCGCACATTCACGCGGTGCTCATCCTCACCATATGCCAGCATCAAACACTTGTGTGCCAATATGTTCACGAGCCGTGGCACCCCCTCGCTAAAGCCGGCGATGGACTGCGCCGCATCGGCCTCAAACACCTTGGAATCTGTGGCTTCGCTCAGTGCCGCTGTCGCCAGACGATGCGCCAGATAGGCCGGAACCCGGTGGGCCGCCATGGGCCCGAGGTATTCGCTAAAAGTGATACGTTGCAACAACTGACGAATTTCGGGGCGCGACAGCTTCTCGTCAAGTTCGGGTTGCCCCAGCAAAACCAGTTGCAACAACTTCCGCTTTTCCGTTTCCAGATTCGACAGCAGGCGCAGACTCTCCACTGTGCGCAGGGGAATAGCCTGCGCCTCATCAATGCACACTACCACGCGACGACCCGCCTCGGCGTGCCTCAACAGACAGTCATGCAGCGCGTTGAGTACTTTGTGGCGGTTCAAGGGTGGCGACACCTCAACACCCAACTCACGGATCAAGGCCATCAGCAGATCATCCGGCCCCATATCCGGGTTTGGTATATAGGCCGTGACACACTCGTCCTGCAGCGTCTTGAGCAGCTGACGGCATAACACGGTCTTGCCGCAACCGACCTCACCCACGATTTTTAAAAAGCCTTCGCCACTGCGCAGCGCAACCAGCAGCATGTTGAGCGCGGCCTGCGCGCCTTCATGCGGGAAAAAAAAGGCACTGTCCGGCGTGATCGAGAACGGCGCCTCACGCAAGGAAAAATGCCGGGTATACATCACTTCACAAGACTTTTAGGCTTGGCGTCTTCCACACCGCCATCAATGCGAATCACGCGTGCGCGCACCGTATCCATATCATCCAGCGCGGCACGGGTGCGGCTGGTTTGCGCTTCCCAGTCCTGCGCCGTACGGATGATGGTGGGTTTGATCAGTACCACCACTTCCTTTTTGCGACCGGTGTTGGCACGGTTGCCCAACAAGGAGGACAAAACAGGGATGCTGGACGAGCCCGGAAGCCCGGATGCGTTGCGGCTGGATTCCATCTGCATCAGCCCGCCAATCGCCACAATGCTGCCGTCCTGAATGCGCACCAGCGTGTCCGTCTCATTCACGGCGCTCGACGCCAGCGGCAACCGGTAGTTGCCAATGTCACCAAGATCAATTTGCTTGGTTTTTTCCGTCACGGTCGTGACCGACGGATGAACGTGCAAGGTGACGTTGCTACCGTCGTCAATCTGCGGCGTAACGTCCAGCGAAATACCGGAAAAGAACGGCGTCAAAACTATCGTGGGCATCGTCGTACTGCCAGCCGCAACCGTGGTGGAATTGGAAATTGTGCCGCCGGATACATTGGTCACGAAAAACTCATCGGTACCGACTTTCAGCACCGCCTTCTGATTGTTGAGGGTGGCAACCCGCGGGCTGGAAAGCGTCTGAACATCCCCCTGCGTCTCCAGAAAGCCCAGCACCGCTGCAAACCGGCTGGTTGCCAAAGCAAGCCCGAACACCCCGCCCCCAGCGGCAACCGAAGGCACCGGCACCACACCAGTCAAAACGGTGTTGCCGCTCTGTAGAAGAGGATTTGTGGTGGTAATGCCACTACCCAGCACGCCAGCAACCAAAGTAGAAGCACCCTGGGTGCCAAAAGCCGCCCAATTCACGCCACTCTGATAGCCATCACTCAACTCCACCTCAACGATTTTGGCTTCCAGCATGACTTGCCGCTCTACAGCAATCTGTGCCGCCTTGAGAAATTTTTCGACCTGGCGCAACTCCTCCGGCATGGCACGCACGGCCATGATGCCCGCCTGCGGGCTGGTAATGACATTGCGGCCTTCTCCGCTGCCCACCAGGCCACGCACAGCCCCCGCAAGTTCAGCCCAGAAATCAGTTTTGGACGTGGTCGAGACGCGGCTGCCATCGGCCTGATGACTGGCACCCGGTGCGGGCGCGGTAGTACCCGTCGTCGTGCCACCTGAAGTGGCGGCCTGGAGGGCCGCACCGGACGACACGCGCAACTCACTGCTACCCACACGCTGGGAGAGCGGGTAATTGACCGTGAAAATCCGGGTCTGCAGTGTGGGCGCATAAATGGTAATGCGGCGACCTTCGATCTTGAAATCGTAGCCGTACACATCGCGAATCGCATCCAGCGCTTCGGCCACCGTTACGCCACGCAGGGTCACCGACAGTGTGCCAGCCACATCCGGGTGCATCAGCATGCTGTAGCGCGTGTCAGCCACTATCGCCAAAAACACCTCACGCGCCGGTGCGTTGTTCACCAGCAGATCCAGCCTGGGCTCGGGCGGCAGCGGCAGCACAGGCGGCGCAGGTTCGGCCAGCGCGTCGCTGATGCGCGACGGCACAGCGACCGGCTTAGGCGCAACTGCCGGTGGCAAATCTGCGCGAACCGCATCACTCACGTCCGGCGTGCGCAGCGGCCGGTCAGCGGCACAGCCAGCGAGCAAGCCCACGCCCATCGCAACACACAAAGCGGAGATAGCGAACGACTGCGTCCGCGCTGCCTGCCCCGTCTGTGTGGTTTGAAAAATGTCAATCATGGTGGGGGCTTTTCGAGTCATTGGGATAGACCTCACGGTTGAGCGCCGGCGCAAGGAGCGACAGAGGGCGATAGTTTGGAGGAATTGGTGGCGCAAACAGGTTTCACCGCAACCGGTTTCACGGCGCGACGCTGGATGCCAGGGAATTGGGAAATTTTGCGTAACACGCCGTCTTCGCGCAACCAGATTTCTGTCTCACTGATACGTTCAATACGCGCCTGGCCAATTTTTTGACCCTGCGCATAAAGGCGGGTACCCACCACCAAATAGGGGCGTCCGTTGCGCACAATCACGCTCATGGCACCCGGCTCGGTAGCCAAGGACTTTCCACCCGGTGCGGTGTCTGCAAGCCCGGCCTCGACCGGGGGCAAAGTGGGGTCGCGCAGAGTCTGCGCCTCAACCCGGCCTAACGAAAAAAATAGTGAAATGACCATGAGCCCACCAATACCCAAGCCCAGCGCCAGCAATCTGAGGATGGTTGATTTAAAAAGCTTCATCATGGCCGCACCCCGACCAAAAACAACTGCAGCGTCAACTCCGGGGGCAACTTCTCACTTTTAAGCTTCATGGTACCCCAACGCACATAGGGCAGCGCAGTCTCAAGCGTCTGCACGTATCGCGTCAACTCGGGGTAAGGCCCGGACACCGTCAACTCCACACCCTGCCGCGTGAGCCCAGCAGGCACGCTGCCAGGACTTGCGCCAGCGCCGGCTCCAACAGCTTGAGCAACTTTACCAACAGCAGCCTCGGGGGCCACAGCGGAGGTGCGCACCAGTGTCAATCCTTCATGCCGCCGCAAAAATTGGACCAGTACCTGAGCGAGAGGTGTGACCTCCGTCGCCGCCGGCAATACGTCCTTGATATTCTGGTTCACCATATCCAGACGGGTTTTAACGGCAGCGATTTCATCGCGCACCGCTTTGGACCCATCCGCCGGCTTGGCAACTGTCTTCAACACATCACGCATCCGCTGCAGCTCAGAGCTTTGCTTGTCGAAATGCTGGGCCAACTGTTGGTGCGCCACCTGCGCTGGCGACAGCCACATCACATCAACCAAGGCGATACAGCAGGCCATGACCGTCAAAAACAAGAACACGCGCTCGCGCAAACTCAAGGCATCGATGCGCGCAGACTGCTTTTCCCACCAGCTTTTCCACCAACTCTTCATGGCTTGCCCCCCGCTACGGCCGAAGGCATTCCCATCGCACTGACCAGGCTGAAGGACCAAACCGGGCGCGGCGCGCTTGGCATGGCGGACGATGCGGCTGGCAACGCCGAAACTGCCGTACCAACCACGGCTTTTATCGTGGCTGCGCTGGCATTCTCAACCTTGACGGTTGATAATTTTTGCCCTTTAAGGAGCGGACTTTCCGCAAGCTTGGCTACCCAGTCGTTGAGCGCAGCGGGCTCAAGGGTAAAACCACTGACTTGAAGCTGGACTTCATCGGCCGTCACTCCCGTGACCCACACTTGTGCAGGAATACTCTGGGCGACCAACTGCAGCCGGGCCGCATGGCCCCAACCGGGTCGAAACAAACCACGCTGCAACTCTTCGAGCAATTTTTCCCGCTGTAGCAGTTCAGTGCGTCGACCCTGAAGCTCTTGCGTCAAGGCCGCCTCGGCCGGGCCTGCACCCGCCTTGCCTTGCGCTATGGCGGCTTGCAAACTTTCAAGCTCAGGCGATTGCGTTGCCAAGGTTTTCTTGAAACCTTCGCTGGCAACATTCAGACTCCATACCCAATAAGCACACAAGCCACCACCCAAGACCACGAACACAGCCAAGGCCTGCACCATGGTTTGGGCCGAAAAGTAACGCTTTTGCGTTAACAGTATCGGGACACAGAGGTTGATTTGCTGGGGCATGGTGGCTAAAGGCGCGTGGATTAGTATTATGAATTCAGAGCTTGCGGCTCTCGGTTCGCATCAGAACCCCCAACAAAGGCAGACACAGCGCCTTGTCGCCCACGGCCCCACCCTCGAATCCCGGAAACAGGGCATTGACATCCATGGGCAGCACCGTCTGCCCCAGCTGCGCCGCGAGCCATTTTGACAATTCCTCACTGCGCTCACCTGCATAGACGCGCAAGCTATTGAGCGGCATGCTGGACCATGACCGGCTCCACACATCCAGCGAGCGCTGCACCTCCACCACAAAACGCTGTGCCTTGTCATCATCCCCGCCACCGCCGACAACCGATGCGGGATTGACTGCTGGTATGTCCGTGTAGTCACTGCCATAGGAAACACCACCCACGCTGTAGTCGGGCACGTATTCACCTACCGGGGTAAATGACCCAGCGGAATCGGCGGACCCAGCCGATGCGTCGCTGCCATGCCCCCAGGACGCCGCCAAAAATCCTTCTGGCAGCTCAAGCCGCCGCGTATAAAACAACTCTTCGTTGGCACTGATGGTCAACACTGCCTGGTGGCCGTCCACCAGCACCAGTGCGGCGTTGGCACGGTCGGCAGCGCCATCACGCTTGGCCAAGGCACTTTGCAGGTTACGTTGCGCGGTTTCCTGAATGTCAATCACGGATACCGTCCAATGCATGGCATCACCCAGGTCAAGAACCCCGCGCACCACCACATTGGTGGCGGCCACCACAAAGAGATTCCCTGCGCCTTTTTGCTGACCATCGCCCACCCGCATCACGTCCAGCGTGATGTCGTCCACATGCGACACCAGCATCTCCCGGATCTGGTAACGGGCGGCCGAACGCAATTCTTCGGGCGGCACCGCTGGCGCAGCGATCTGCAACAACTGGTACTGCTCTGGCCGCAACATGACATGAGTCTCAAGGCCCTTGAGCCCCAAACCCTGCAGTCGGTGAACAAAGTCTTCCGTGCTATCAGCACCCTGCCGCTCCACGCCAAACTTCAGCACCTCATGCGCGCCATCGGTGCGCAAGCGCGCGAGCACATAGGCCAGCGTCTGACCCGACCAGGACACCACCAGCTGGTCGTTTGAAGCTTGACGTTTCCAGGGCCAGCGCATGGTCAGAGGATCTCCTGTAATAGGGGCAAGGCCGTGTTAGTCAAGATTTTAAACATGGCTGTGAGGATACACGAACGAGACAATTCTGCTCTAATTTTAATAGCTGATGTCGCTGCCGGCGCAACGCTATCTACCACCAAATCCACAAAGAACCGGCCTTTTCAATAATTTTCGCGGCGGTAAATGATGGGCGATTTAGCGCCATAAACACCAAACGTGGCCCGCGCGCAAGGATAGTCGTCGTAGAGACCCACTGTGCCCGTTTGACCCATGCAGTTGCCCCACTGCCCCCGTAAATACGTTGGCACCTGCAAAATGATGTCCAACCAGCCCGGATGCAAAGCACCCGGCGCACTAAACGCAAGCGTATCCACGCCGGCTACCAAAGACGCCGTCCCCAGACTTGCCGTGGTATTGGAATTGCCCAACTGGTTCTTGCCCGTCACAGGATAAAAGTACAAATTGGGGACGCCAGTAGGGGGGGCGGTTCCTGACCCCGGCACCGACAAGCCGGTGCTGCTGTCGTCGGCATTATTGATGAAATAACTGCCATTCCAGTACTGTGCCTGCAGCGGGATGGCCAGCGGCAACTTTTCCGAACCGTAAATATTTTGCGTCTTCAGCCGCCCATAGCGCGTCTGGGTGGATCCGACCTTGCCATGCGTATTCGGGAATCCTCCGCCATTCACTGCCAGGTCCAAAGTCGCCAGCGCCGCACCATCGCTATCCAGTGGTGCAACACCGATATCCAGCAGGGCATACGGCCCCGCAGCAGCCGCATTGTCCCGATAAATCGTGAACGGCACCGTGACGGTCGCCACACCTGCTACAAATGTGCCGGCCGTGGCTGGCGCCGGGGTAAGGCAAGGATGTGCTGGTGTTACGCCGCAGGGCGTGAACGGGGTTCGCGGGGTGGCAGTATCCACCGCACCCATCCCGAGAGGGCCACCTGTTCCGGATGTAACAGCCGCCATCGGATCGAGCTTGGCAAACTGATTCGCCGCCGTAGCCGACCAGTTGTAGTTCTGCAACGTGGTCGTTCCGTCCACCGCCTTGGCGGTTAATGTGAACAGCGCGCTCATCTGTTCACCCATATAAGTGAACGTATCACATCCTCCGGTACAACCGGCAAGGTCCGTGCGGTTGGCAATAGACCCGCTCGACAGGACGAACTTCGCCGCATAAAAGCGCCCGACGTTTCCGGTTTGCGTGCCGATAGTATCGGCCCCCGTGCCAAGGTAATCGCCATCGCCCACGCTGGGTGTCAAATTGATGACGCCCACCTCGTTCCAGGTGAATGCCGTGCCGGTCGCCACACCATTGATGAATGCGCCGAATATGCCGCTAATTGCCGGATTATTGGTCAACCCCAATCCTGCCCCCAACGTACCATGATTAACATAGTTTGGATCTGTAGATAGCCAGCTCGGGTCCACAAACCGGACGCTTTCGGGCGAGTATTCCTGGCCGTAATTCGGCGTGGTTAACGCGCCAGAGGCAGGCGTGGTTGTCGCCCTGACGGTCACTGTAAAATTTTCACCCGCCTTCACAAATTTCGCACCAGTTGCATCCGCAGCCGCTGGGATACCGGACAACACGAAGCCACCCGGCCTAACCACGAAGGCGTTGGAAGAACCCGTCAACACGGCGGAGTTCACTGACGTATTGGCCCAGAGCGTCACCTTCCCCACGTCGCTATAAACAAACGTAAAGGGCGCGTCGCCGGTGAGACCAAAGTTCATGTTGACCGGTGGTAGCCAGGAGGCTGTAAGCAATGACGCCGTATTGGGGTTGCCCTTGATGAGGGTAGAACCACTGCTACCGTTCACCGTCATCCGATCAGTGGCGTAGCAGGTCATCGGATCGTTGCACTGGTAGGCGAAATTGATGGAGACGATCCCGGTCAATGCCGTACCACAGGTATGAGTGCTGTTGTCGTTTGTCTTCACGGCCCGCAGGTAATACGTGCCGGACGACGTGCCCGCCACTTGGGTGGGGATGGTCGCCACCCCGCCTCCCACCGAGCTGGAAAAAATGAAGCCCGCCGTGTTGAAAGTGGTGCTGGCACCGGGAACGACGCTACAGTCACCGCCGCTCCTGCAAGTTGCCGCATTTGCGGCTAGAGGACTTGCACTGGCGAGGGTAACCGTGACTTTTGTACTATCAAGCGCACCCGGATCACTCAGCGTGGTGATCGCCACGCCGGCCGTGACGGTCACTGGGGTGATGATCGTTCCGCCTGAGGTTGCCAGGTTGGCAGTTCCCGACACGCCGGTTGCAACGCTGGTGCAAGGGTTGGAGTTATCCGTACAGGCCGTGACCGTCACCGTCGTCGGCAGGCAGGTGATGCTGCTCGACAGTACGGAGAGCTCATAGTGATTCAGGCAGCCAGTCGCGCCGAGTGTCGTGCCGGGAATCTGCGCGGCGGTCAGGCCGGTGACGCAACTGCCTGCGCTGCCGGAAGTGGCGCCGTATGAGCCGGTGTTGTATGCGCCAAAAAGATTGTTGATGTTATTGTTGTAGTTATAGGTGACGCCGTTGGACCCTCCCCCGCTATTGCAGGCGGCAGTGCCTGCCGATGTCATCGCATAGCCGCCACCGCCGCCGCCGCCGGGCCCGTGGGGGGACATGCCTGGATTGTTGTCGCCGCCCTTGCCGCCGTTGACATTGATGGTC
>Ga0310040_1002244_pt1 | contig 12515 bp, 14 predicted proteins | sample EPASupsiteHSE623_FD_200237 | JGI IMG/M metagenome (GOLD analysis project Ga0310040, IMG submission 200237) | Bioremediated contaminated groundwater from EPA Superfund site, New Mexico - Sample HSE6-23 (v2) (version 2) | ecosystem: Environmental > Aquatic > Deep subsurface > Groundwater >... | reverse complement strand
GATCATAGTCCCAAAAGGGTGACTGCTTTCACTGCCCATATCAGGTTAGCAATGGCGGATCTTAGATGTCAGGTTTTTCATCGGCCTCGTATGAGCCCCATCCTGAGGCTCATGAGCGTTTAGGGGGGGGCGGGTAGCTTACATCCTGATGAACATGGCCTCCTTAAGATCCACTGGATTAAATAAGTATAATTGCGGAAGATCAAATCATGGAAAAGAGCGAGTTTGCGGGCAAGTGGCGAGTAATAGAAGCTATGGACTTTGATGACGACTACCTCCGAGAATCCCCAGATCCGCACATCTTCATAGAAGTGAAGGGCGAGAAAGACGTCCTGGGCAGCTACCATATCGACCTCCAGGATGGCGATATTGGCGGACATTTTGAGAAAGATTGTGAAGGCAACCTGCAGCTGATCTTCACCTTCGAGGGATCTGATGAAATGGAATCTGTAAGTGGATATGGCACAGCCAGCTTTGAAGCACCTGATGTCATGCTCCTAAGAATGCACCACCACCTCGGAGATACTTACAGCTACAGATGCAAGCACGATTGATGGACCAATACTCAGAGGCCTGTATTTAGAGACCTCATCGAGCTCCTTTTGATAATCCCTCAGATGTCTTCTTGAGCGCCGAGGATACGTCGTGCGGAGCCAGCATCACTTCCAATATAGACACCCCCTTAAAATCCCTGGCTTCCTTCAAAGCCCTATCAAGATCCTCCTCAGTCTCTATCCTAAATCCCTTTCCAGACCCCAGAACCTCTGGAACCCGGCTGTACTTCCACGGGGCGATATCATTGAACTCGCCATCGATTATGAGCCGCTCGGTCTCATAGCCGCCGTTTGCCATCACCACCACAATTGGGCTTAGGCCATACCTGGCGGCAGTTGCGACCTCCATCCCAGTCATCTGGAACGCTCCATCCCCAACCAGTATCAGCGGCCGAAGATCCGGGTCTGCAGCCTGGACCCCAATTCCAGCAGGCACTGAGAAGCCCATCGAGGCATAGTATGCAGATGATAGGAAATGCCCCTGTGCCGGGGCCATCACCTCGGAAGACCCAAAGAGGGAATCGCCGACGTCTGCTATCAGTACCGTCTTCTCATCCATGAATGAGTTGATGGCCTGAAAGAACCTGTTTGCAGTGATCTTCTTATCGCATGAGGCGTCGCAGAAAGGCTCAGGCCTCAATGGGTGCGGATACTGTCCAAGGTCATGCCTCCTCAGATCCTATCCCAGGAGCGAAGTGAGCAGTTCCAGGGCCAGGCCCGGATAGAGGTGATATTTGATTGCGGTCCTCTCGCTGGTCATGTGTATGAACCTGCTTGGGTCCAGGTGGGCTGTAAACGATCCCATATTCAGGTCGGTCATGAAGACGCCCACCATGATCAGACAGTCGCTTGACTCTATGTAACTCCTGATTGCCTCATCTCCAGGCCGAACCTCTGAACCTCTACCCCTGCCAGTATGGCAGGCTTCCTGGCTGAGTTGATCATATCAAGAGCCTCTCTGAGTGCTTCTTGAACAGGTCCGGGCTCACCAGTTTGAGCTGCCTTTGGCTCATGAGACCTGCAGCTTTGGGGAACTACAGAGACCACATCTAGCAGCGAATTCTTGGCGCGCTCCTTTCTCCCGGGAGCCCCGCTGATGACGAGGACCGGAGACTTCTCTGCAAAGGCCTGGGCCGTGGTATTGGCGATCTTCAGGCCGCCCACTGTGTAAGTGATGCATACCACCCCAAAACCTCTCATCCTGGCATAAGCATCTGCAGCAAATCCCGCGCCCTGCTCATCGCATGTGTTTATTATCTTGAGATCGCTCTTGGAGATACTTTTCATTAATCCCAGGACATAATCGCCGGGCAGCCCAAAGACATGCCTGGCTCCATTATCATAGATCTGTTTGATGAGATAATCGCCAATGCTTATTCCTTTCTCCATGACCTTCACCCTCAAACAATTATCATCCAGATGGTTAATGTATCTTCTGCAATAGAGGAGCACGAAATGCTTATACCCCTGCGCTCAGACTGAACTATGTGAAGAACCGCCAGGTTGCCAGTATGCTCTACGAGATAGCAGATCTTCTGGAGCTTCGTGCCGACAATCGATTCAAGATCCTGGCCTATAGAAAGGCGGCCAGGTCTATAGAAACGCTCAAGGAGGATGTGGAGCAGGTCTATCGTGACGGCAGGCTGCAGTCCATCCCGGGGGTAGGCAAGGCCATAGCCGAGAAGGTCGAGGAGTATCTCAGGACTGGAAAGATCGAGGCCTATGACGAGCTCCTCTCTCAGACGCCACACGGCCTATCAGAGCTCCTCTTGATCTCTGGCCTTGGCCCAAAGACGATCTTCCTATTGCACGAGAAGCTGGGCATAGCAAGCCTTGAAGAACTTGAGAAGGCAGCAAGAGAGCACCGCATCAGGCGTCTTCCGCGTATGGGCCCGACCAGCGAGGCCAACATACTGAAGTCCATAGAGCGCTACAGAAAGAGGTCTACAAGGATTCTCTACAGCGTGGCCGAGCCCATGGTGGAGGATATCCTCTCGTATCTGGAGGACATAGAGGGCCTAGAGCACCTCACGCCTGCAGGCAGCTTTCGAAGAGGCAAGGAGACCGTGGGAGACATAGACATCCTGGCCACATCATCCAAGCCCGCCGAGGTCATATCAGCCTTCGTCAGGATGCCCATGGTAGAAGAAGTCCTGGGCCAGGGTCCGACCAAGGCTAGCGTGGTGGTCAGGGATACAATTCAGGTGGACCTCAGGATAGTTGAGCACAGGTCCTACGGCACAGTGCTTCAATACTTCACAGGCTCCAAGGAGCACAATGTCAAGCTCAGGCAGATAGCCATAGACCAGGGATATTCTCTAAGCGAGTACTCTTTAAAAAAGATGGCTGACGGCACAGATCTCTTCTTCGATAGCGAGGAGGATATTTATGCCAGGCTTGGCATGCAGTACATACCTCCTGAGATGAGGGAAGACACAGGCGAGATTGAAGCTGCACTCGCAGGAAAGCTGCCAAGGCTCCTTGAGCTTTCAGACATAAAAGGGGATTTGCACGTCCACAGCAGCTGGTCTGACGGTCGGGACTCCATAGAGCAGATGGCCAGAGCTGCAAAGGCCCTGGGATATGAGTACATCGCCTCTGCCGACCATTCTCCCAGCGTTGGAATTGCCGGCGGCCTGACGCCTGAGAACCTTGAGAGGAAGATTGAGGAGATCGCGGCCGCAAACGAGGTCCTGGAAGGGTTCACTGTGCTTGTGGGCACTGAGGTTGACATCCGCGCCGATGGAAAGCTGGATTATCCTGACGATCTTCTGGCCAAATGCGACGTGGTGGTAGCCTCAGTGCACATGGCTCAGCAGCAGAAGGAGAGGTCCATCACCGGCCGCATCATAAGCGCCATTGAGAACAAAAATGTTGACATAATCGCTCATCCCACAGGCAGGATACTGGGCAAGCGCGACCCCTATGAGGTGGATATGCAGGCAGTGCTGGAGGCGGCAGCCAAAAACGGGACTGCCATGGAGATCAATGCCTATCCCAACAGGCTGGATCTAAACGATGTATGGTCCAGGACTGCAAGAGATCTAGGAGTAAAGCTTGCCATTGACTCGGACGCCCATGCCATGGAGCAGCTCAGGGTGATGAAGTACGGAGTGACAGTGGCCAGGCGAGGCTGGCTGGAGTTGGGGGACGTGCTCAACACCATGGGGCTGCAGGAGCTCATGAAGGTTCTTCGCCATCGTTGAAAAAGGCCGGATAAAAGCCCCTCAACTTCTACTTCTCAGGCAACTTTAATATGGATCGGGCCAAGTGGCCTGGTAAACCCATTGCCCGATTTATAGAGGAACTCCCTGAGCCTGGGGTTTCCATTATCATCGATCTCCAAAAAAGTGTAGGCCTTGCAGGGGCTCTTTTTCCAGGAGCCAGTGTTTATCACCTTATTGTCAAGATCCAAGAACGGCTCATGGGTGTGACCAAAGACGAAGAATTCATCTCTGCCGGTTCCCAGGTACATTGACCGCGATGCTGATGATGCCAGAGAATTTATTGTCGATTCAGCATGATGAGGACCATTAAGCCTGATGCCGGGAGCGTCCATCATGGAGTGGAGAGCACCGTTAATATCTATCGGCAGCTTCTTTAAGCCCTCCAGCCAGGACCTGGAGGACTGATACAGATCCCAGATCTTGCTGGCTGCATTTCCGCTATCGTCGCCGCCAAGACACAGATGTTCGCTGAACGTCTCATAGGTGCTCAGAGACTTGTAGTAGGGGTTGGCCAGGACCTCCAGCTGGTACCCGTGCGAGAACAGGAAGCTCTTATTGCCCGCAGTGATCCTGTCCCATCCTCTGACCTTATTGAATGGAAATCGGTCTTCCAATAATCCATTGAGTTTAATGTTATAGAAATCATGATTGCCTATGATGTAACGGATCTCTATCTCCTTTGGCATCTCCATCAAGGCGATGAAGGCATTATTAGAGTCCATCAGAGCCCTTGTGAAGTCGCGCCGCCAATAATCGACCAGGTCTCCTAGAAGTATCAGCTTGCCACCCTGAGATAGCTGATTATCCCTAATATAGTCAAGGAAACTGACAAACTGATCATCATCCTTTTTGGTGATTGGATCATTGGCATGTTCGGCCAGATGTACATCTGAGACTGCAATTATCATATAAGAACAGTTGTATATTGTTCGGTATCAATATAAATTTTTCTACAGGCGCTGCTCAAAGAGGTCTAGATATCCAAAATATAGTGACCTGACCGCCTGAAAAACTCAGCCATAGCTTCAACTTCAGAAGATTTATGAGCACCATGCCATCAATAATAATCTGGATAACGAAGAGGCTGTGGAAATGGCAGAACAGAGGCATGAGCATCACGGCAGGTCCAGCAGGGGACTTCTGGACCCAACGAATGTATTGGAGAGCCTGCACCTCAGAATTGGCGATACTTTTCTGGATGCAGGCTGTGGGGATGGGTACTTCTCCCTGGCAGCCTCAGAATTCATAGGAGGCGAGGGCAGGGTCTATGCTGTGGATAATGATGATGTGGCCATCAGTATCCTCAGGAAAGAGATAGCCCAGAGGGATATAGTGAACATTAAACCCATAGTCGCAGATATAACAGATAGAATTCCCCTGCCAAATGAGATCATAGATGTGACTCTGATGGCGAATGTGCTCCATGGCCTGGTTGCCAATGATGAGGTGGACGCCACTATGGGAGAGATCAATAGAGTCATGAAGCATGGCGGTAAATTCCTGGTAGTTGAGTTCAAGAAAGATTCTCCAATGGGCCCGCCATCGAATGTGAAGCTCAGCCCAGAGCAGGTGCGAGATACCATGGCCGGATATGGGTTTAAAAATGCGATGATCAGCGAGGTCGGGCCGTACCACTACGGCGTTTTGATGGTAAGAGAAGAGTAATCCTATAAATCTAAACGCTTTTATTACCGATGCTGATTTGGAGCCATGAGCATGCGAGAGCCCTTTGAGAGGTTACTTGGAGATACAAGCGAGCTGAGGGTACTCCAGTATCTTTTGCCATTGAGGGGAAGGGATTTTAACATAACTCAGATCGCACTTGGTGCTGATATCTCTCGTCAGGCGGCAATCCCTGTGGTGAAGAAGTTCCTGAAATGGGGGCTGCTAAAAGTTGCCTGCAAGCGCGGCAACGCCAGCTATTATGCTCTCAATGAGGATGCTGGGTCTGTTGAGGCGCTCCAGATTCTGAATAACTGCATAATGGATCAGATGCTTGGAAAGAAGGCGTTGACATGCATAGCGAGATACTCATCAGAGCATGCGCCTGCCTGCGGGATCAAACCTGCTGTCAGAGGACGTTTGAGGATATGAGAAATCGGCCCAATGTCGTTCTAGCTGTTCTAGTAAGGTTGCCCTGGCAGATGGTTGCTAGGTTAGCTGAGCCATTGTGCATGGTCACCTCAAATTAGCCGGAATATTTATGATAAATGAGCAAGTATAAACAGTTAAAGGAGTGAGGAAGATAAACCAGGACAAAGTCCCTGGTTTCGCTGAAACTGGATTCGCTGAAAGCCGATCGCGTGGGTGGGACTGTGATATCGAATAGGTAATTCCCATACTTAGAAAATCGTCAACAAATGATATCTATCTGGAATGTCCTCTCCTTTGTGAAAAATTCAAAGAAGATGAGTCAATATTGGAGGTAGCTAGATGGCTAATGAAGGAAAATGCGCTAAACCTATGGATTTGGGCAAACTGGGTGCTAGAGAGACCCAACCTGAGGTCCTTGACTTCGGCGTTTATCTGCCCGGAATATCTGCTAAAGATGGAGACCTGCTCTATGTAAAGATCATTCATGAACATGACCAATTCCTGCAAGATATTCCACCTTTGTCTTTCCCTATGTCTCACTTTGAAGACTCTGAGTACGGTGATTATTGGCAAGCCCAGATAGACATTGAAAAAGCGCAAACTAAAGAGGCTAGATCGGCCGGCGAGACTGCGGGGAAATCTAACTGGGGCAAAGATGGAAAGTACGTCTACAGGTACTATCTGGAGAGTTCCAAGGCAACGAAGCCTATCGATTGGATCGTCGATCCCTTTGCTAGAGAGTTCGGCACAGGCAAGCTTTCATCTGTGACCGTGGGTTACCAGAAGTACGAATGGAACAAAACTGAGGAGTCTTGGAAGACACCCAAACTCGAAGATCTCATTATGTATGAACTTATGATCAATGAGTTTGGGGGGTGCCTCGATGGGGCTATGGATCGTCTGGATTACCTGGCCGACCTGGGTATAAACTGTATTGAGGTTATGCCCGTCTCCAATGTGGCTGACACAGTTGATTGGGGTTTTCATCCCATAGGCTATTTCGGAGTAGATGAGCGGTTTGGCAAGACACTGGATATGCAGAAGTTCATAGATCAGGCTCATCAGAGGGGAATAGCCGTTATCTTCGACGTGGTCTATGGGCATACAGATGACTTCTTCCCCTACGCCTACCTTTATAATCGACTGGAAGGCGTAGAGAATCCTTTCATCGGTCCTTTTGCCAAGAACGATTTCGGACAAAGTACCAATTTCAATAAACGGTTCACAAGGGACTTCTTCTTGACGGTCAATCAACGCCTCCTTGAGACGTATCATGTTGACGGTTTCAGGTATGATTGTGTGCCCAATTACTGGGATGGACCCACAGGAAACGGCTATGCCTGCCTTGTATATGAGACGTATCGGCTGGTGAGCGAGATGAGGGGGACCAGCGGATACTGGCAGAGATTCTTCGATGATGAAGGAAGTATAAACCTCATACAGTGCGCTGAGCACCTGGATGGGCCCAGGGAGATACTGCAGAATACCTACAGCAATTGTACATGGCAGAATGAGACGCTGGGAGCTGCAGAGGATTTTGCCCGAAATAAGGGCAGTCTGTATAATCTCGGCCTTCTCACAGGCCTCTACGGATATCCTGATAAGGGTCCAATTGATTCCGGTGAGATGAAGAAGACCGCCCTGCAATATATTGAAAACCATGATCATGCCAGGTTCATCTGCAACTTCGGCACAACTCCTCCAGAGATTGAAGAGCCTCTAAAACAGATCAGAGAAGCAAACAAAGGATCCTGCTCCCAATTGAAGGATCATATGATGGTGCTCAAGGAGGGGGATTTGGCGCAATGGTTTAAAGTACAGCCCTATTTGATAGCCATGTTCACGTCTAGGGGCATCCCAATGCTTTGGCAGGGCCAGGAGTTCGGCGAGAATTACCATGTCCCCAGAGAGGGCTGGGGAAGGGTTAAGATGATGCGACCCGTGCGTTGGGATTATTTCTATTCCGACCGAGGCAGACCGATAACCAACCTCGTGCGCAAGCTGACCAGATTACGCCTGGAGCGAAAGCAGTTCCGAGCAGGAGACCATTTCTTCTACAACAACTACGATCTCTATCAATCCAAGGGGGTCCTTCTCTTCAGTCGCAGATACCAAGATAATTTCAGCCTGATTGCTCTCAACTTCAGCAAAGATGACCAGACCGTGCCATTTGTCTTTCCACTTGATGGGGATTACGCTGAGGAGCTTCACGGAAAGGAGGTTGATGGCCTCAACTTGAAGAATGTAGCCAGCGAAGTCGAGACAGATCTACCATTGCCAAGCAATTACGGACGCATATGGTCGATTTAACATCGGGGAATATTATGGAGTAGGATCTAGAGCATAGGCAGGCTCTTCGTCCTTCCTTAAATTCTCCTGTGGTACGGAAGTCCCATCCCCCGCACATAGATAGAGCCCTGGAGCAGATAGAGGATCAGAGAAATGAGCAGCTACCGTGATGTTTTAGGCGAGTCAAGCGCTGATCCACAGCGCCCTTCTTGAGGGGACCCGCCACCGTAGTAGCGGCCTTGACCTCGCCTAGCACCATCACACAGGCGATGCGAGGCAGCACTGGAATTTCACACAGCGCCCTTCCTACGGGGGCCCGTCATCTTAGATGAGGAGCCTGCTCCCGCCTCGTCTGCACACATCCGGTTCTTGCCGCCTCATATGGCTGGACGAGGTATGCCTAATCTCGCCTTTGCCGAAGACTTCGCAATTAAGCGAGGCGCTCAATTGAGGGGGGACATACGGCCCTCAAAGCTTAATCAGCTACAGCCTTATATCGCGGCAAACTACCTATCTAATCGTTATAGATATATACACTTTTTGGTAGAGCTAATCCTTATAGCTCTTGAAGCAGCCGGGATACCAAAAACTATATACCGACAATTGACGTGGTGTGTCCTGGCGAAAGTCGAACGTCTCTTTTCTCCCCTCCTATACCTCTTTCGCCAATCCCTCCTTAACCAGGGTCAATGCTACAACAGTCATGAGCAGCTTATGCCCACATGAGATGACTATATAAACCGCCAATAATTAAAGGCTTTCTGGATGAATGCAATGATCAGGATCAGGGAGGCACTGTACGCAGCCCTCAGGCATTACAGGGCCGGCACCATATTTCACCTGCCGGGATCGGCACTGGTGCCCCTGTATGCAGGGCTGGACGGGTTCAATACTGTGCTCATGAGGCACCCGGCATCAGTGGGCTTTGCAGCAGATGCCAGCGCCAGGCTCACGGGCCTTGGAGTGGCCATGGTCGCACAGGGTCCGGGCATTGCAGGAATCATCCCGGCTCTGATACACTCCTGGAAAGATCATCTCCCTGTGGTCATAATCACTGCCAGGCCTGGGTATATGAAGGGCGATGCAGGCGCCTGGCAGGCCTTTCCTGTGAGGGAGGTGCTAGGTCCCGTGTCCAAGGGGTTCGTGGAGGTCACTGAAGACTCCCCAGAAGAGTCATTCAGATATGCATTTGAACTGGCTGCAACCCCGCCCTGCGGCCCGGTGGTGATAGATGTGCTCTGGCCATCGCCAGACCTGGACCGGACTGTGCCAAAGGCCGCAGGCTTGGAGGCTGAGAAGGAAAGAATAGCAGGAGGGCCTGCGCATTTGCCATCTCTCAGGATGCCAGAACCTCTTCCGGGCTGCCCTGTCGCACTTCTATCCCAAATGCGGCAGGCAATCGAATCTTCATCCAGGCCTCTGATCATGGCGGGCGCCGGAGCTCTGAGAGACTGGGAAGCTCTCAGGAGCCTGGTTCATAATCTGAACATTCCAGCAGTCACAACAGCGCCCGCCAGGGGGATCCTGGATGAGAGAGATCCTCTGTGCCTGGGTCCGTCTGGAACGATAGGCAGCCCAACTGCCAACGATGCCCTGTGCCGGGCAGATCTGGTACTGGCCCTTGGCTGCAGGATGGCCGGAAACGCCATCTCGCCCCTGATCTCTTCTGGCCACAGGCCCGTCATATTCCAGATAGCAGGAGAACCTGCAGACAGGGCTCATGTGGCGGATGCCTCTCACTTTAGCACCTGCACCGCCGGGTCTGTGATAGGGGGCCTGACGAACTCTGGCCTGAGTCCAAGGCCTGCCTGGTATCACAGGCTTGAGGCTACGGCACCACTTACAGCGCCTGCTTTGGCTGAAGCTCTTAAGGCAGTCGATGACCAAAGCATCCTCATAATGGATGCCGGAGCCATTGGGCTTGCCACCTACCGCAGCTTTGTCGCACGCAGGCCTATGCACATCCTGTACCAGTGGGGGATGGCATCCATGGGCACCTCTCTGCCTGCAGCAGTTGGGGCATGCTGCAGTGGCATAAACAGGGCCGTGGTCATCTCGGGAGACGGCGGTTTCCTTGCAGGATGCCCCGAGATCTCAACCATTGCCGAGAAATCTCTTCCAGTCAAGATGGTGGTCTTCAATAACGGAGGGCTGCAGTTCATACGGGAGATCCAGCAGAGGGAGCTTGGAAGGGAGATCGATGCCTCTTTTGGTCCTGCAGACCTGGCGTCTGTTGCAGAGTCTTTTGGAATCAGGGCCGCAAGAGTAAGAGAATGTGAGGATCTGCCGCCTGAGGTTCTGGATGCATTGAGGGACTCAGGACCTTTGGTATTGGAGGTTAAGCAGGAGAGCGGTGCCGTGGATCTCAAAGGCACTCAGTGGGAGAGGAAGGTGAGGGTGATGCCTGTGCAGTAGAAGGCAAAGGTTCAATATCAGTGCGTTATGATTAGCAGAATTCGCTATCTCAGAGAAGGCTCAAAATTAGCATCTGGCAGAATGCAGGCTTTAAGGGTCCTGCATCCTGCTCATTATATTGATCTTGGCATCCTGCCCTACAGGAGGAAGATCTGTCCCCCGTTTATTATAGATATTGGAAAATTTACCAGATATACAGGCACTCGTCGGATTTGCGTTTCCTTATTATATCGTTGAGCACATTTACAGCCTCAACGAGGTTATCCCTGACCACTACGGGATGCCCGGGTATCTTGACCCAGACCCTTCTTACGCCCACGTTGTTTAGAAACTCCACATCAGCCGACTCTTCAACACACCACTGAACGGCATCTTCAACATTACAAATCGGATTCATTTCCCTGGTCCTCCTCTCTTCCTTGGTTATGACCTCTGCCAATCTCATCCCTCCGCTCCTTCTAGAATGGAATCTCTGCCTGAAATGCGCCTGGCAATCAGGTCAGAAGAGATACTGCCGGCATTTGAAGCTCCGCCAGCACTGGAGTATTGTATCATCGCAGACCGCTTCATAGAGTGTTTTCGAGATAAATCTCAGACTATATTAGCTTATCGGGCTAAAAAAACCGCCATTAGGCGAAATATCTCGAACATAACCTCGATTTCTCTTTAAAGTTGAATAGGGGCCCAATCAATCAGTATTTTTAAGTTATATGTATTTGGTCCTTATATAAGTCAAAAAACCGTTCTGAATATAGCTTCTCATCAGTATCTATATCCTGCCGCAGAAACATGGCGGGTCCAGAGATATGCTATATTCTGCAAAGATCTTAAGAGGTGGAAAATAGGCGATATATCAGCAAGGGCCAAAAGGGAACGGCATAGCGTGGTGCTACATAGCCCTTTGCTGATTATATATCTTTGACTTAGCCCATACCCTACTGGAATCCCAAACTGTAGTCAGGATTCCTTATGCTGTTCAGGTTCTTCATGATCGTTGATGCGTCCTGATTGTTTAGCTTGAGGTCCATCATCTTCTTGGCCACGCATCTGAGCGCATCCTTCTCACGCAGAATCTCTTCGCTGTCTCCTTTGGCATCATCCAGGCCGAAGTTCTTGAAGAGGTACTCCTTCTCATTCATATGCCAGCTCTTGCCCCACTTGAGAAACATCTCTGAAGCTTTATCCAGCAGGTCCTGGTTGAAGTTCTCAGGCATCTTGCAGCCCTCGATCTGTTTCATGAACTCGTCTTTCCTCATATAAAGTCACCCAAATTCAGTACTGTACCTGCCCTTTCAAAGCCTTCCAGCCTGCGATACATCCCCTGCCATATCAGGCCTATTCAGGATATCTGTGAGATCTCAGGCACTGGATCTACGAGCACTGCTGGCTCTCGCATCGCTGGAGGCTCCGTCCGCGGCAGGATACCTCGAAGGTTCTTCTTTGAATAGTTTAAGCTGTTATGATAGATAAAAATATTGGCACTGAGAGTACCATTCAGACCTCATCCCTGCCCAGCCTGATGAAGATCATCCGCAGACTGTGAACAGGAATCTATTGCAGGGATTATAGGTAAGCGGGCAGAAGACCCGCTCCCTTTCCCATGAAAAACTCTTTGCGATCAAATGATAAGGGGTTTTATCCACCCCCTTCAGAATACTTATTCTTCAAGTGATAAAAGGCATCTACGATTGCAGCTACACCATCCTTTAATCGCTCCTCTTTGCATAGATAGAGGAGATCCTTTTTAACAGGTTTTGATGCGGCCGTAGTGCAATTGTTCTCTTGATATAGCTCTTGATTAATCAACAAATGGCACAATCTAGAAATCCAGTGATTTTCCTCTTTTCGAAGTTTCATGGGGGGCATTAATCTTAAAAATTCTAGCTCGATACTAAGAACTTAAATCATTCTGCCCATATTCTAAAAGTTATTAATA
>Ga0310040_1002243_pt1 | contig 12517 bp, 22 predicted proteins | sample EPASupsiteHSE623_FD_200237 | JGI IMG/M metagenome (GOLD analysis project Ga0310040, IMG submission 200237) | Bioremediated contaminated groundwater from EPA Superfund site, New Mexico - Sample HSE6-23 (v2) (version 2) | ecosystem: Environmental > Aquatic > Deep subsurface > Groundwater >... | reverse complement strand
ATTTGGGCGCAAGAACGTAACATAAAAAAAGCTACTATAAAATGGAAATTCACAAAAAACGATGCAAGGTCAAAGCTGAACAGGCACTATATAAAGTTGCAAAACTAATGTTATGGTGCACTAGGATCATTTTCTGATAATTTAATCAAATTTTCTCGATCTCTATTCCACATTATCTTCGCCTTTGTTGTGAGTATGTATTCTTTTCGTTCCGCCAAGGAATACCTCTCGGTTGGCTCTCTTAATGCCACATCAAGCAAAGGAAGAATCCTAGGATCGTTGATATTAGCTTTTTCATATAATCTTGCCAAATGATGAAGAACAGGACGTGCTGGTTGACGCCTTCTTATTGACTCGAATGAATCAATTAATCCTTCCCTTGAAAATATCCCGGAACGTTCTTCAATTTTGTTCACCCCATTTTCAATAAACAAAGCCCCGAAGAAATCTGACTCGATCCTTTCGCGCAAGTCGATCGAATCTGAAAGCGACTTCAGATATCCATCAGTAATTTTCATCCCGTTCAAGCGAACTAGCCTTTCCGCTATTATCTTGTGGTGAATAGAAAAATAATAATCTCCGCGAATATCTTGTGTTGTCTTGATGAACCTATTTGATTCATCAATTAAATCAAAAACGTCATAATATGTTAGCTTCTCTCTCAATCTATTCTCCATTCCTTCCCACATAACAGAGGCAGGAATAGGAATCCCAAGATATGATGGAATGGCACAACATGAAATACAATCTTTTAGGGCAGGATTCTTCTTTGCCAATTCTTGATAGTCTTCTTCAATAATTCTATTGATTGATCGTTTTGCCGGGTCCAATGTTCGATATACAATGGGCAGGAATTGTCCTTCTTGAGAAACGATTTCATGTACTTGATATAGCGAAATCTCTGGAAAATTATGGTCTTTCACAACTTTTAATAAATATTTTTCAAGCTCTCCCCTTTCCGTCTGGATCAATTCTCGATCTACTTCTACAAAGATAATATGATTTGTGAAAAATTTCGATAGCAATTCTTTTCTGGATGTTTGGTCTTCAAATATTAAGAAGATTGGTAAATTGCATCCTTCTGATATTTTAATAAATTTCCTTAAATTATCTAAATCCATCTCAAAATTTGCAAAAAAGACCAATCTCTCAGGGATAATATTTTTTATCTTTGCCAATTTGATTATTTCGTCTAGATATGTATCTAAATCGTCCGATTCTGGGATTTTATTGATTGAATAGTCTGGTATCCGTATGGCAAGTGAATTGCGATCTCGAATTAGTTTATTAATGGCTGCCAAAATAATAAATGTCCTTCCAGTTCCGGGATATCCTAAAACCGAAATTATCTTTGGGGAGGCACTAGAGCATATGGTTTTTGCGACTTCATCAATTTCCTTTCTCTGGTAATTCCATTTGTTGTTAAAAGGCTTAAAACTTGACGTGTTGCCATAGAAAAATGATTTTGCCTCAACATGCTCTTCAAGTTCTTCAAAAAAGATGGGATGATAAAATGAGAGAAATCTTCCGATTTTTGTTGTATCTACACGTATAATCTCATCGCCCAGCAAAATCCCTTTCTTAGTCAAATCCTCTGGATTTCTTAAGGAGGCCTCATGCGATAGCTTTTTTACAAAATTTTGAGGTGTATCTATAAAAATCTCTACCTTGTTTTGTCTTAATTTATATTCCAATTTGCTGTCGGGCTTTTTTAGAAAAAGAGCATAGAATGTGTTCTTAGGCTCTCCGATATATTTTGATAATTTGCTGAGAATTGTGAAAAATAAATCATCTGAAAATGAGTATCCAAAGAATAAAAAGGATTTCTTAGCAGCATGCCTCGACAACGTGTCAAATATTCTACTTCGTTCATCTTGGGCTATCGCAAAATCCCCTTTATCCAAAACCATAGATCCAGGTTCTCTGTAAGGAATATCTAAGCTTCCCATTAATTTTACGCATGCCAAATCTGAAACTTGTCCATCTAAGTTGAATTCGTTTCCAGTAACCAAAGAAATTATCGATAGCTTTTGATGCTCCCTTAACGCTCTTTCAAGAGCCAAATCATAATTAGTTGTGAACGTAGCAAACCATGGAAGCTTTACCAAATCAATGATATCTTCAGGAATTTGAGCGCCTTCAAGGCGCATTTTTACAGCGTTATATACGTCTTCTGGGTTATTTAGCCTCTGAATATCTTCCATTTTATCAAAATTATCAGTTAAAATACTTGAATAGTTAAATTTTTTTTCGATATATTTTACCAACTCATCCCATGACGCCCCACCGCTATTTCGAGTCAAACCAGAGCCAGCAAATAGCGCGCAATTGCGCGATGCGATGGAAACTGCAAGTTCTTTAAGGCTCATAACAGATAATACGAAATAACTCTATTAATCTTTTTGCATGCCACCATTCCACAGTATGCTTCGTCTCTTGTTTTTTTCACGTTCAGCATTTCACCCATTTCTTCTCCTAGCGACCTATCCAGACACAACTGGTACAGCGAGGCTTAATTAAGGCCATGAATATTACAGGAGAATCCATCGTTGTGAATGGACTAAATCATGGTTCTATTTCAGCCTCGCTGTACTAGGGGTACTGCTCTCCTCAGTTGTCAAATATATCGTGCTGCACAACCTCCAGAATCCTGCAAATCCTCTCCGCCGGAACTTCCTTTACATTGTCCTTCTCTTGCTCAGAACAGATTGTCAGATAGGAAAAGGCTTCGGGCAGTCCGAAAAGCAGAAGCAGATCGCGTTCTTGCAGTGCATAGTATTGCCAAAGGGAGTATCATGATTCTCAAGTAGCCAGGCCGCCCTGGTTAGCAGTTCCAGGGATGCCAGCTGTCCGCTCGACGGCTATTGCAGAAATCGGGCGTGTACCCCGGATGGCCGCTCATGCGTCGGAATTTTCGTAGGCCGAATCTGATGCCATCAGGAGCAATGTGGCCGGAGCTTCCGGAAAGTTTATAGCCTCCGCTGTCTTTGTATCTGCTGACATTATAGGCCGCAATCTATCATGTCTTAAGCGAAAGCGAGTTCAAGAGTCGGAACCTGGGCCATAAGAGGGTTTTGACTCTTCTCGTTTTTCGCGATTTGTGATGGCCTAATGATTTTTTCTATCGTTATCCTCACTAAAGATCCTGGCTCGATTCCCTCCGCCTCACAGAGCGCTTGCGTGAGACGAATTCGCCTTTTATCGTCTACTTTCACAACTATTGTTTCGCTCATGATATTTTCATTGGTGGTTCTTATATTTAGAACTTTGGGATTGCATCTTTTTTTAAGCTTATTTTTGGGTTAAAAGTGGACAAGATATAAATAGTAAGTACACTAAATGACCAAATGGGAGTGTGACACAGATGGCCGCCTCGGCTTCAGCATCAACAATGGTCCAGCTCGCCCCCAAGGGCGCAAAGATAGTGCGGGTCTCGTTCGTGAGCCGCACGAACAGGGAGAACACTATCTCTTTGGAGCAGCTCCCCGGCGCAGGCTACCGGATGCCCCTTGCGACAATAATTAATCTCTGGGATATCTACGGCCACATGAAGGGCAAGACCTACCCAACCATCGATGCGTTCCTCGATGACGTCGCAGAAGGCTGGAGGAGCTGGCGAGAATTCACTCCTCTGCTGGCACTCACCAACTCCGAGGAGACCGCCATCATCAAAGCCGCCCTCTGCCGCGCAGGCTTTCAGCCAAAACGCGTCCGCCACTACCGCGGCCCCGTGATCATCACCATGGACCGCCCGGAAAAATATGAAGGCGAGTTCCTGCAGATTGAAACTCTGGCCTGGGAAGCTCTGGATGCGGCCCCCAACGCCCGCAACCTCTGCAGCGGTATCCATGTTTTCAGCCAGTTCCACGGCAAGCTAGCCGCGGGCTATGAACGATTTAGGAGGTGTAAGAGATGAAACCAAAAAGCAGGAGTGAATTGGAGCAAAAAGCTTCATTCATTTTCCAGGACCTGGAAAAGACGTACAGGACCTGCGAAATATTGTACATAATTTCCGAACTGACCAAGACCACGTCGTTGGTCGTGCTGCAAAGAGAGCTGGAGGCAGCTTGAGATGAGCAAAACACAATCTAAGGACGTTGACAGTCTTTATGAGGGCCGCCAGGTCTACGAGGCTTTGCAGGAGCTGCAATGCAAGAAATATGAACGCATCATCGCATTGGTAGAGCACAACACCCTGCCGAGCCCGTGCGGATTGTCGGTTACTACCGGTCCGGTCTGCAGGCAATGCGACCCCATCTGGGAATCTCCCCGAGAGGATCGGAGGATTCAGTCATGCCCGAAGAATGCGACCTGAAGGCCGACATTCGCTGCCGCAGGTGCCATCGCGCCCTGAAGAACCCGGACTCAAGGGCAAAGGGCTACGGCCCCATCTGCATCGTGAGAGAGGCAAAAGAGAGAATGGAAGCGCAAGAATTGGCGGAGGCCGCATCTTGAACACCCTGCGTTACCTCCTCATCCTGCGTCGCATCTCCTGCCGGCACCTGTCCAGGCTTCCCGGCGACAGGACCCCTGAGCGCTGCGCAGTGCGGGACCTCATCCATTTCATAGACAATCTGCTTGGACCCAGCACATCACCCGCAGTCGCTCTTGAGATCGCCTGGGACCTGTACTGGCGGCTGGAAAGCAATGCGCTGAGGGGTGCAGCCTGATGCAAAAACTAATGATTAATGAAATCAAATTGTTGCTTGAGATGAGCAAAATTGCCTGCATTTCCCAGATTTCTTTCGCCCCGCACGGCTAAGAGTCAAATAGTAATCAAACAAATGGTCCTTAGGATGTATATGGACTATCAATCCGATGATATTGAACGTGCTTATCATAATCTGATCGCCGCGAAGGAAATCCTATTCGAGGCAATGGAGCACGAAATTGAGGCCATCGAGAGCTTCGAGAACGCCAGGAAAAAAGCAATACTGGAGCAGCCCGAAGAGGACAAATCTTCCAGGGATGTTAAGGAAGCTAGGCTGCTCGATAAAATCGGCAATGAGTACCGTGAGATGCTGCAAGCAAATAAAGACCAGCGCATGGCATCATACGATCATGAGATCGCGAAGACCACGATGCAATTCTTCCGGGATCTGATGGATTGGCAAAAAGCCGGTGAAAAATCCGCGAGCGATTTCATAAGAAACCCCTTGAGACTGCATGCGAGGAAGCACTTGAGGTATCCCGCAAGACGCCTCGGAAGAAAAATTGTGATAAAACCTGCAGGAAACAAGGTCTGACCATAAGGAATTAATTCAAGCTAGCCACACGTAAAGCCCAATGAAAATCAAAAATAGATAGCCAAAGCTAATAGAAGCGCCAGGGCGGACCCCTCAGAACTGTAGCAGGCTCGGAGGATCGACCCAGGCGGTAGATAGTTTCGCATCGTTAGCTCATAAGCCTTTTGAGTAACGTGAATAACGTGATTCACGTTACTCGAACACGTTACTCGAACTATCGCCCGCCTGCTTTCCTGCCCTGAGCATTCAGGATGGGCAGAAGAATGCGATATAAACCGGATAAAGTCGATAAACAATTAATTAAGCGTGTAGAATCGCACTCGGGAGAACGAGTCGATAAAATCATAAAGCATCTGGACTGCAGAACGGCAAAAACACTGCGCGAAAGGCTCGATGCCCTGGATGCGCAGGGTTATGTTCGTTTGGACCGCACATCATTGCGCCGCCAGGTCCTGGCTTACATTACGCCGCTGGGAAAAGAGGCCATCTCAGGATGGGCCGATCGCCCAGACCAGGAGGCCTGAGCGATGTCCTCTGATTCATCTGTTTATCCGGCTACAAATACATTTCTCACGGAATCAGCACCCGCGCCGGAAGACAGCATCGTCCGTCAGCAGGTACGGGAGACCGACCTCGCCACCGGAAATGAACCTTTGCCGCAACCCGTCCCCATTCGCAAGCTCAGGCCCTGGTGGGGCGTGGACGGGATGCTACACCGCGTAGAGCAGGAGGGTGAAGGGTACATCATTGCCTACGCCGGCAAGATCGGCGTGATCCTGCCCGACAAGCCGCTCCGAACAAAGGGCGGCACGATCGATCTGCGGAATTGGGTAGGCCAAAAGGTCGGTCTGAGAAATTCGGGTGGCGTGCTTGGCGCGCTGCTGCTGCCAGACACGGAAGAGGACAGGCTGCAGATGAGAGTCTGGGAGCTCGAAGCCACTCTATCAGCCATGATCGGGCAATTCGCGAATCGCCATGAGGATGGCTGCTATTATACAGACGGCACCATGATTCTGCAGCAGGCATTTTCCCATCTCAGGCTTCAGGAAGGCTGCACCGCCCGGGACCTCCTCGCCTGCTGCAGAGATGCTGCGGCCAAAGAGGCGCGAGCGCGAGCCGAGGCTAGTGTGAAGGAGGAGCCGGCATGAGCTACATAGTATCCTCCCCACAGATTCCCAAACATCTGGCTGCGCTCCGAACCTTACGGCATCTCGTGATCGCCGCGATCATTGCCCTGCTGCTTTTTGTGTGCATGCCTGTGTCCGGAGATGCCTTGATTATGGAGGAAGCCGGCCACTTCAGCGGCGCGGACTACCACGAGCTATTGGCCAGCGGGCCTCTATGCAGCATCGTGATCCGCCCGGCCAACGAGTCACTCTTGGAGGTGGGCAGCGGCACCGTCTGGATTGTGCAGCAGAACGGCAGCCCGAGGGAGGTGGTCTAGGATGCAGGACCTCAGCAATCTGGATCCCAAAGAGATGCTCGCATGCGGCCCTGTCGCCTCGGCACCACTCTTCGAAGCTGTCCTGAAAGACCGCGATCGCCTTCTCGATGAGATTGCAGCAGAGCGGGCCGAGAAGCGGCAACTCAAGGAGGTCTGAGCGATGGCCTCTGATTCATCTGCTTGGGCGGCTGAGAATGGCTATTTCGCAATGGGGTCTCATCTCGACAAGGGAAAGGAGATCTTCGGGCAAGTAAATGGTATCCAGCCAGTCGACGACGAGACGGTCCGGGTCCAGATCGGCCATGTGAAACTGCTTCTTCCCGCAGGCTTGGACCTGCCGGTCGGGGGACGCATCTTCCTGGCGCGAACTGATGATCATGAGTATGGTATATGGATTGCCCCGGAAGAAGAGCACGTACCCCCAGTTCAGGCCATCTGCTCGGCTGGATTTACAATCGACGAGATTTGCAGAGAAATCGAAAGCGGAAATTTTATCGAGTTTCTGAAGAATCGGCTTGGTGATCGCGTCGATCTGAGTCTTGTTAGTTTTCCTCCCATAGCCACCCCGGACGCCGAACGCCTGGGAATGCCCGATCACTCTTCTGCCTCTATCGGCAGCGAGCCTTTGTCGCAAGCCATCCCAAAACGGAATCTCAAGGTTTGCGGCAAAGACGCAACAACAGCCAAGCCACCGGCACGAGCCAAGGCCGGCGGCAAGAGGGTGCGAGCATGATCCTCCTCTGCCTGCACCGCTCCCTCTGCCGGGCCCTGGCCGAGCTGCCGGGCGACAGGACGTCGGAGCGCTGCTTCTGCGCCTGGCTGATCGGCCAGATCGATGCCGTCAAGGGCATCAAGCCGGGGGTGAACTGAGATGAAGGCCCTCGAAGTCGTCGAGGAGACCGATACCCAGGGAACCGTCGTGGGTGTCCTGGGCGTCGTCAATCTCCCGCGGGGCAGAATTCCGCCTGCTTTGTGGTATCTCATGCTGGCTGCCATTGCCTTCATCCTTGCACTGGCGCTCCTGCATGCAACTGCCGGTGCCGTGGAGCTGCAGATCGTCTCGATCTCGGGTAACAGCTCCGGCCAGGGGCTTCATTCCCTTGAATTTGCCGGAGACCTCCTTAATGTGTCCATTCTGCAGGGCAACAGCTCCTCATCATGGCATATCAACGCCAGCGCAACGGAGGCCTCAGCATGAGGCGCGATCTAGCCAGGCTCCGGGCAGCCGGCCTGAAGCGTGCCCGCTTTTCGGCCCGCGTCGCTAAGGTCACGCGAAGGGGCCTGATCAAGCTGGAGGATATCTTCCTGCCGGTGGGCTACGAGGATCATGCCTGGATCCAGCCCAAGCACTGGCGGGGCCGCACACCACACGCCGGCGAGCAGGTTGAGTTTCTGGCATCCATCGAGCCGTACTGGAAGGGCCCCGGTATCGAGGACCTCGAACTTGTCCGCCTGGAGGTGCTGCCGTGAGCTGCCTGAATGCTCCCTACTGCGAGCACCGTTCAAAGTGCAGCCCTGAAGCCTGCGACTCATTCGTTCCGGTTGAAGACAGTGAGCTCGAAAAAGCGGGAGGACGCATAATGGGCCGCTCCCAACAGCACCTCGCCAATGGTTCCGCAATGCTACGCAGTATCATCAAGCTGCTTGCAGAGGCACCCGCGACCACTGGGGAGGTCGCCATGACGCAGCATATCGGAAACGACACCGCCCAGCGTCTCATGAGGGTCCTATACACCGCCCGCATCGTCGAGCATCCCACGCGTGCAAAGGCCGCCAGGGGCTTGACGTCTACCTCCTCCCCGCAGCTGAAATGGAGGCTATCGAGCGCCTACATGCGGGGAGATGTGCCCTTCGTTCCGGGGGACATCGCCAGGATGGTGATCGATCCAGCCATGAGCCGCCGGCAATATCGCTGTCGGAGATGCGGGATGCATTTCTCGCTATTTAAGCCGCGGAAGATCGCAGCCAACAGGGGTGTGGTCTGAATGGCCCAGACCAAAATCGACTGGGCCGATGTCACCATCAACCCGATCACCGGCTGCCGCAACTTCGGCAACCAGGAGATCTGCGGCGACTATTGCTACGCGGCCCGGATGGCCCGACGGTTGAAAGGCCGCTTCGGCTATCCTGCAGACGATCCTTTCCGGCCCACCTTTCACCCGGAGAGGCTCCAGGAGATCAACTGGAAGCGCAACAAAACGCCTTCCAGGATCTTCCTGAACAGCATGTCGGATTGGCTCAGCGAGGGCGTCGATCATGAGTGGATCCGGCAGATCATCGAGGCCATCTGCAAGAATGAGGATGATGTCTTTCTGGTCCTGACCAAGCGGCCCGAAAGGACCCTGGAGATGCTCCACTGCATAACCCTTCCGAAAAACCTCTGGTGGGGTGTCTCGGTCACAAAGCAGGAGGACCTCTGGCGAATCGCTGCCCTGAGAGATGCCCTGCCCGACGTCCATAAGTTCGTCAGCTTCGAGCCCCTGCATGGGCCCATTGAGTGCCTAAATGAGTTGGGTCTCATCGAATGGGCCATCATAGGCGCAGAGAGCGGACGCAGGGTGGGCCGGATCGAGCCGGAGTTTTCGTGGATCGATCATCTCGCGGCCACGGTCATGAGGGCGGCTGTTCCGCTCTTCATCAAAGACAATGTGTTTGAATTTTTCCAGTGTGCTATGGATCATAGGCATCTGCGGCAGTTCCCGGAGGCCTGGCCATGAAGTGGGAAGGCTCCCTCATGACCTCCTTCCAGATAATGGGCTCGCTTCATTTCTCCGTGCAGCTGGTGGGCTATCCGGACGCAGGCGAGACAAACGCCTTCCTGGAGCGCGTGAAGGGCAGGAAGATCCGAGTCACGGTCGAGGAGGTGCAGCCGTGAGAACAGAATTCAGAGATTCTCGTCACCTCGGACGCCAGGGAAGAGGCCGCATAGCCTTCGGATGGTACGGCGGCAAGTTCTCCCACCTAGGCTGGCTGCTGCCCCAGCTCCCCAGGGCTCATCACTACTGCGAGCCCTTCGGGGGATCAGGGGCAGTGCTCCTCAACAGAGAGCCTTCGCCCGTAGAGACCTACAACGACCTGAACGGCGAGGTTGCCAACTTCTTCCGTGTCCTTCGAGATTCGAGCGAGGACCTCATCAGGGCACTGACCCTCACGCCCTTCAGCCGGGCCGAATATCTGGAGTCCCTGGAGATATCACCAGACCTCCCGGAGCTCGATAGGGCCCGGAGATTCTACATCAGAACTCGCCAGGTCTTCTTCGGCCTGTCCGAGAGTGCCTCGCCGGGCCGCTGGGCCTACTGCAAGAAGTCCACTCGCCGCGGTATGTCTTGCAGTGTAAGCAGATGGCTGGGAGGGCTCGAAGGCCTGGAAGAAATCGCCGAGAGACTCCTGAGAGTGCAAATCGAGCATTTGCCGGCGCTTGACATACTGCAGAGATACGACGATCTGGACACGCTCTTCTTCCTGGATCCCCCATACCTGGCCGAGAGCCGGTCATGCAAGAAGGCATACGGGGCTTTCGAACTGGCCGAGGAAGAGCATCGAGAACTGGCCGAGGTCCTGCATAGCCTCCGGGCAAAGGTGGCCATTTCAGGCTATTCCTCTCCGCTGATGGATGAGCTATACAAAGGCTGGCGAAAGGTCGTCGCACCCTCGAAGAGGATCAACTCTTCGACCACGGGATCCACACGGGCCGAGTGTCTGTGGATGAACTATCACGAGGTGCCGGCATGACCCAATCCAATCCCGGCACCCTGCAGAGCATCTACAGCCGCTCCCGCCGCATATGCTCCGACAAGGCCCAGGCTCATCTCAGGGATTTTGCCGCAAAAGGAGAAGGCTCAATCGAGAATGTCCTCCAGAAGGACCCGAAAGAAAAGACTGCCCTGTCTGATGTGCAGGAGGCGGCCTGAGATGGCCGGAGCTGCCATGACCTTCATCCCCCAGACAGTCGGGGCCTTCCGCACTGCAGCCGAACTCACCAGCCACGAGCCCGCCCAGCTCCGACGCACCATCGAGGATCAGGATGCCCGAATAAACGAGCAAGATGTTCTGATTGAGCAGCAGCTGCAGTACATCCAGGAACTCGAGCAGAAGCTTGAGCGTCTGCAGCAACCTCTTCCGAGAGCGAATGCACCCGACAACTTTGCCATTCTCTCGGAGATCAGCGATCTCAAGAAAAGAAATGCGCGCCTGGAAGAAGCCCAGGAGCGGCTTGAGGACGGCTTTGCCTCCCTTTTCCAGGCCCAGCGGGACAACCTTGAAAGCAGCTTGGAGGTTCTGGAAAAGCTCCCGGCCTCGGATGAAGTAAGAAACCTCTATGCCAGGACGAAAAAGCAGTCCAAAGCCGTCGAGCGCGCCAGGGAGCTTGGCAAGGCATCGCCTCTGAACGCTCTGCGCCAGTTGGCGGACCTGGAAAAGGAGATCATCCAATTCATCACGGGCCGCCCTTTGCTCACATTCACCCGCTCGGACCGTTATCGTGCCGAAGTACTCCTGACCTCACTGGAGCGGGACAGAAAGCCCCTCTCGACGCCCGAGGCAGTTCGCATACTGGGAGAGGTCGAAGGCAAGTCTATCGATCCCAAGCAGGCTCTGAGAGCCATGCGCTGGGCAGCGAATTCCAATCCTACTCAAGCCAAATTTGAGCTGCGTGGTGCCAGGAGAAAAGCCTGGCTCTGCAGAATCAACAACAAGGAGCCCGGAAAGTGATGAACAAAGGCGACCGTTCCATATTGACAAGTTGTCATGAATTGAACGATCTTGACAATTTGTCAAGATGCCTCCATGAAGCTCTCGGGAGAGCCGAGACGGGGCAATCTTCCCAGGAGGGATAAACCTAGACGAGAATTGCACTATAAGATAAATCAAGTCTACTGTATCATATTGACAGTTTGTCAAGGTTAGTTTACGGTGTCTCGACTCGGGGGCAGTCGTCGGGGGCTCCGGGGGTCCCCGGGAGAGTGGAGTATCTTGACAACTTGTCAACCAAGAAAAATTGCGTGCAAATCAAGTTCATTGGATTTAGGAAGTGAGCGAAGATGAAGATGTACGGAATCTCCACCGATTTGGGCGACGATTGGGCCGGGCCCTATGTGGATCAGGAACTCCTGCAGAAGACCCTGGCCATCATCCAGCAGGTCGATCCCAATGCGGAGATCGTCTCGAAGGAGACGGATCCCTTCTCAGAGCAAGTCCTGGCCGGGCTTCTGCCCTTCAGGATTCATGTCGATCTGGTGGACGGAATGCCCCAACTCCCGGCAGAGGTCTCCATCACCTGGCCTCCCGGTGAAATGGAAGGTATCCGGGTGGGCAATCTGGAATACCGGGAATACTTTGTCTGGGCCGAGAGCGAGAAGGCAGCTTTGCGCAAGCTGGCCACGCTGAACAAAGCAGTGCAGAGCTACAGCCCGAAGGCTGCTGCAGCTCAGGAGCTCTGATCATAATGGATGCTCTGCAGGTGGCCACAGACTACGCCGCAGAAGAGGGCTTCCGGATCACCCGGGACGCTGAAGGCCAATGGATCGAGATCCATCATCCCCAGGGCGGAGCCAGAGTCCAGAAGGACGGCTCCATCCTCTGCGAAACCAATCCTCTCTTGAAGCAGGTCCTGGAGAAGAAACTCGCCCAGGCCCGGGCCAAGGAAGCCCAGCTCATCGAGGACCCCGAGGGCCGGGTCACTATCAAGTTCTCTGCCGAGTACGAGAAGATGCCGGCTGACATCTCCCACACAACTCTCCTGGCCGTGCTGAAGGTCAAGCGCTCCCAGATCTCAGCGCAATTCCTGGAATGGGACACCAAGTTCCGCGGCAAGGAGGGCAGTTTCCCG
>Ga0310040_1002214_pt1 | contig 12618 bp, 9 predicted proteins | sample EPASupsiteHSE623_FD_200237 | JGI IMG/M metagenome (GOLD analysis project Ga0310040, IMG submission 200237) | Bioremediated contaminated groundwater from EPA Superfund site, New Mexico - Sample HSE6-23 (v2) (version 2) | ecosystem: Environmental > Aquatic > Deep subsurface > Groundwater >... | reverse complement strand
GTCTATACGACCGATGGTGACCAGTATTCTGGCCATTCGGCGATACAATACGACTATAGAGCCATGTCTTCATATTACTGATGATAGTAAAGCGAAGAACGTCGCCTAGTTCACCAGCGCGCTGAAATTGCTGCTCGCAAGTCCAGCGCCGCCGGACCATATTCTGAATCCTGCGATGACATCGTGAAGATAATCCGAATTGGAAATTATTCCCCGTATTATTGCATCGTCGATGAAGTTGGCAAGATCGAAATCCACGGTTGTCTGGCTTGAAGTCGCCACATAAGTGATGACGGTTCCGCCGTCAAATACATTCCAAGTCTTTCCGGCTATCGGAATTGAGCCGATCTGACTTCCACTAGGGGAGTGGCTGCCTGGGTTGAGCCAAATTGCCAGTATTTTTTCTGGTGCTAAAATGCCTGCTTCGAGCGCCGATGTGAACCACAGTTCGTACTGGGGGAGAAAATCGGCCATTGTCGCATTCGCATTCGACCATGCCCAGGTTGTCTGGATGCTCGAAATTGTACTGTTGAGCTTTGAAAGATCACTGTCGGACGTTGCGTGTCCATTATTGTTGCCGATAAATATCGACGGAAAAGACACCGGTGAGGTTGTCGAGGAACCAGCCTGCTGCGTAATCTCGAAATCACCAGTTCCAGTGGAATAGGTTACTATCTGTTCGGCGGCGTTATCGATTATGTTATTTCGGATGATGTACTGTCTCCCACCAGAAATAACGGCGAGCTTGTCGCCATCCGCTGACGTGGCATCGGCGTCGGAAAGAGTTCTGGCCACCATCTCGGATATGGTTGTAGTAGTCGTCGGCGGAACCGTTGTGGCTGTGGTTGTGGTCGTGGTTGGTATTGTGGTGGTTGTCGTCATGGGGATTAGGTCTTCTATGATATCCAGAAGTGCCGGACAGCCCGAAAGCAACAGTACCGATATAAGCGCAAAAACTAACGGGAAGATGCTCTTTTTCATGTTTACTCCATCGTTAGATTAGGGATAGTATCTCCTGTGTTTTTCATTTTGTAAACTGTAAATATTTAATCAATCCTGGTGGTGTTCGAACTACCCCTAGTCCCCTGTCTTTCGATTCATGGTCTAGATACACCAACGCCCGACTGTTTTCAGTCGGGCGTCATGTGTAGGTCTTATCGGGCTGAGAGGATTTGAACCTCCGACATCTTGGTCCCGAACGGGGAAATATACACACACGATTTATAATACCCCTGTGTTTATTGGTTAAAATGAATCGACAATCTTACAGAATCACACGATGAGAAAATATGATGTACTCCATGGGGTACATGTTTTATTTGCAATTTGACAATACGGTAAGTATTGTCAAATCACCCTAGAGCCTCCTGGTCAAAAGCCAAGTTGCGTATAGCCTATTCGAAACACTTCATTTTAACCGGTCATGCTCGCTTGTGAGCACATCACCAAGGGGTTATTAAGGATCATTCTAGGAATCGTAAGCTCTAGTGTTAACTATTAAAGTGCACTTATGAAGCTATAGATGAATTAATATTACTTTACAAATGTGTAGTAGAATATTACACTGCCTCAATGCCGACTTCCTCAACTTTGCTCGACAAAATCTTATTAGCACCCTATGAGGTTGGGATCAAACGGATCCACGATGGATCGATCGATCTAATTCTTACGGATCCTCCCTACGGTGTCACAGACTGCGCCTGGGATAAATGTCCTGATTTCGGATTCATGTGGACCGAGTTCCTCCGAGTCCTGAAGCCCAACGGCGCCGCGGTGATCACCGCAACACAGCCCTTCGCCACGGATCTGATCAACTCTAATAGAAAATGGTTTCGTTATGATCTGGTCTGGGTGAAGTCAAACCCCGTCGGATTCCTGAACTCCCACAAGATGCCAATGCGACAGCACGAACTCATTCTCGTGTTCTATAGAAGACTTCCGGTATATAACCCCCAGATGAAGAAGGATGCCTCTCATGTTGCCAGGCGGCTCAAAGGGCAGGAGCATACGACAGGAGGAGTCTACAAAAAGACATGGAAGATTGCCTACGAGCATGAAGGGAAATATCCGACGAGCATCCTTCCTTTCAGCAAGGAGGGTGGGGGAGCGGGGAGACATCCTACCCAGAAACCCGTTGCACTCTTCCGGTACCTCGTCCGGACATACTCGAATCCCGGGGAAGTCGTCTTTGATCCTTTTATGGGGTCGGGGACAACGGCGATTTCGGCAGTGGCTGAAAAAAGGCACTTCGTCGGCTTTGAAAGGGAAACATCCTATCATGAGCTCGCGCTTGGTAGGCTGAAGAAGTATAGAGAAGAAGGAGATTACCGATGAATGACGAAGAGATGGCAAAGCTTGAAGCAGTGAAACAGGAGATCACGTATCGGTCGCGGAGCGGGTATCACGTCATCAACATTAAGGATGCGAAGTTGGTATTGGATGCCCTCGATGAGAGGGAGCTAACGATTAAGCTCTTTCGGGAGACAGAAGCTAGTACCGCGGAGGTCCATCGGATCTTCTATGAGCTGCAGGATCAGTTTATGGAAAGCATGAAAGATGCTGGAGAAGCGCTTCAAGCCTGGTTAAGGCCAGATACGCCTGAAGCGGTGCTCAAGACGTGGAAGGATCAGGTGGAGCGCTATGAAAGCCAATCAAAACCCTTCAAGTCAAACGGGAGGAAGAAATATATAGTCTATGACGCAGAGAATCTCTGAACACGATGCACTTTTCTGTATATGAGGCTTGGCTCCCTTAATAATTACTGACTTAGTAATAAATAATGATCTAAAAAGAATTGATTATTCTGCATTAGATAATAGAAAATAACGTTTCAAGATTGACTTTCCGGATAAGCCCGTTATCATGATAAAGAGATATACATAGCAAGGGTTTAGAGAAGTTGCTGGAGTGTATTTATTCTGTTTCGGCGAAGGGTACACTCATTTGATGCTATCCTTCCTCTTTCCCTTACAGTCTGGAAAGGCTGTAAGGGAAAGGCATTACTTGAGGCATTCGTCAGGGTAGGGTTTAGAAGCATGATCGTCTGCCATGCTATAAAGGCTTTATTGCTATAACTCTACTATTTGTTATTAAAAATTATACCAGACTATATAATAAACATACTTGTACAACAAATATTTTTCCTTTCTTTACTTGATAACTATTTACTCTTTATAACGAATTTATTGCATTACAAAGAAAAGCAATTCTTAGCAATTAAGATTTATCCTGAACAATCCAAATATTGTTAGAATTATTAATTTTTCAGCTGCTCGAAAAGGGAAGAGAAACGATGCGTCTTTCCCCTATTCTCGCATGTTACGTGCCTATAAAAAACGACGAAGAGAAGAAAATTAAAAAGTTAAAGAGAAGAGAAGAAAGAAGTGCGTTGTGGGGTGAAAATTCTAACAAAAGCTTCAACCCTATAACGCCTTTTGTCATGGTTTTTGCGAGAAGATCACGCAAAAACCACGCCAATCCTTCGCTTCGCTCAGGAACAGGCGTTAAGGGTTAAGCCAATGTTAGATGGACGCCTTCGGCGCAGTATGATATATAACATTGGACTTCCCCCGATTCTGTGGACACTCAGCTTGCTCTCGATTTAGCCTCGAATTCAACGGGGCTTTGATAGTCAAAGTAGCTGTGTCGACGTTTCGAATTATAGAACAGCTCAATGTAATCGAACAGATCTGTTCTGTCATCTTCGAACGTCGGATAGTTCTTCTTTCTGATCCTCTCTTTCTTTAGGCTTGAGAAGAAGGATTTAGCACAGGCACTGTCCCAGCAGTTGCCGCGTCGGTGCATGCTGATCTTGAAACCATTACTGCGGGCAAGTTGGCTCCAATCGTCGCTTGAATACTGTGAACCTTGATCTGAATGTAAAAGCACTTTGTGTTGAGGATCCCTTCGCCGTAATCCCATGAAAAACGCGTAAGCCCAGCTTTGGTTGAGCATGAAAATATTAAATCTGGAGTCAATCGTAGGATTGATATTTTATAGGAGAAATTATGTTAACTGAAAAAGATATTAATAATCGTAAAAATGAGATGATTAATATATATCGAAATATAACTCCTATATATGAAGATTTTAAAAATAAAATTAAAGGCTTGTTAATAGAATTAGCAAAAAAAAACAAAATTAAATATCATCAAATTGAAGGAAGAACAAAAAGTGAAAATAGTTTTATTGATAAAGCAATCTTAAGAGATGAAAAAAATCCAGCAATATTTAAATATTCTGATCCGATTAAGCAAATTACTGATCTAATAGGAATAAGAATAATTGTATTTTTTATTGAAGAGGAATTACAATTAGAAAAAATAATTAATAAGGAGTTTATGGTAATTGAAAGAATAGATAAGTCTATAGATTTATTAAATAATAATAAGTTTGGTTATCAAAGTGTTCATTATTTAATAAAATTAAATAAATGTAGACAACTTTTAGATGAATATTCAGAGTATAAAGATATAATTGTTGAAATACAAGTTAGAACAATATTGCAGCATGCGTGGGCAGAAATAGAACATGATATCCAATATAAGAATTCTTCAATTGTTCCTTTAATTGTAAAAAGAAGGTTTGCACAACTTGCAGGTTTATTAGAAATTGCAGATCGAGAATTTCAGGCAATACAAAGTCAAGAAAAAAATGTAAATGAAGAAAATATAAAGAATATAAAAAATAGACAATACTCAGATATTCAAATAACAATAAGCACGATCGAAGCGTATCTAAATAACTATATTGGAGTAGAGAAGAATGTTTCAAAAATTGCATATGAAAATGAAGTTAAAATTTTATTAAACTTTGGGTTTACTACGATTGAACAAGTATATGAATGTACGAAAGGTTATGATGCAAATAATTTGAGTAAAATTGTTAGAGGTACTTATGAAGGAAAAATTGAAAAATTTGAGCTGGTGTTACTAGCTAGTATGGGTGATAATTTTCTTAAAAAACATTTATGGAAAGATAATAGTTGGTTCATTGAAGAAAAAAGCAAAGATTTAAAAATGTTGCGTAAAGAAAATATTATAATTGGATCTTATAAAATTAATTAAAAAGGATAAAAGTATGGCACATACAAACTGGATAATTGATGCTGATAGGTTTGATTTATCGAAAAATTATAATTTGTGTTTAATTACACCAATTATGGCAGATTTCATTTCTAGTGAAAATGTAAAAGAATACTTTATTATTGCGACAAAAGGAATTGGAAAAACATTATTACTTAAGTTAAAACGAGATTCTTTGAATGGAATTATTATAATACCAGAAAGTGGAATAGATAAGTTTGCTAATTCGAATACACTTAGTCATGATTCGATAGAATTATTTACAGATCTTTCAAATATGGAAATAATATGGTCAATATCAATAATATTAGCTTCACTTAGAAGAATAAAATATGTTTTTGTTGATATAACATTAAATTCTTACTTGGTTAAATTGTATAATAATAGTTTAGTTGAAACAGTAAATGATTATTTTTGTAATTTAATACATATAGATAGAGCTAATTATTTTAAATCAAAAAATGATCTAGAATCAGTATTAATTCCTCTATATAAAAAAATGGTTAACTCGACAATAGCAATATTTATAGATAATATTGATGAATATTTTAATAAGCATTTAGAAAAAGAATATAAGGAAAGTATTACTGGACAACTTGAACCAGAATTGTGGTATACCTCTCAAATGGGCTTAGTGAAAAGCTATTTTCATCTGCATAAGCTCAATCATCATGTTCGATTATATGCATCAATAAGAAAAGAAGCATTTATGAAATATGAGGGTATAGAAATTAATTATCAACAAATTAGAGAATCAGTTATTATGCTAGATTATAATTATAAAGAACTTGAAAAAATATTTATTAATAATATTCAAAATGAAGTAAATGAAAAAATAGTAGATTCATCATTATTAAAAAAAGAACCGATTAAGGCCTTTTTAGGATATAATACTATATATCATAAGCACGTAAAAAAAAGAGAAAATGTATTCCAATATATTGTTAGGCATACTTTATATCGACCACGAGATCTAATGCAAATTGGCTTAGGAATATCAAGAAGTCCAGTAAGTGAAAGAAACCAAAAGATGCTAAGGGACTTAGTTAATGATGAATCAATGAGGATAATAAATACATATTTAAGCGAAGTAAAGCCTCATATTAATTATATTGATTTTGATAGATTGTTTTCTTATATAGATAACAATGCTCTCAGCAAAGAAGATATGACTGATATTTGTAGGATCTATAATCATAAAGAAGAATGTAATGATAATAAGTGTAAAGATTGTAAAGAAACACATGTTTTTTGTACACTTTATAAGATTGGTTTGTTGGGGACGATATATAGTGATGGAGAAGAAAAAAGACGTGTACAAAAGTTTTTAATGCCTGGAGAAAAAACATTTGAAGGGAATGGAATATTACCTGTTTCGGAATTATATTTAATTCATCCAATATTAAATTCGTCAATTCGGTTTAAAAATGTTAGTTTTATAAATAAAAGAAACAAGGATAATATTATAGGAAATGGTTTATATTGGTATATCGGAAATGATAAAAAAGTAATGTCATATATGGCAAAAATAAGTCTTGATAATGAAGTCAAAGATGAGAGTTTATCTGAATTAATAAATAAAATATTAAATGAAATAGATATATATAAAATAAGGATAGAATATGATTATAATAAGTGCATAACAATTCAAAGTGAGGATATAGAAAGATTGTATAATGTAGTAAGGCAGATAATTAATGCTTCAAATAAGCATAAGCTAGTTCACAAAGCAATAATTGACAGCGGATATATTAATAGAGATATAAAAGATAAAAATGAGAGTATAGTCTATAAATCATCTTCATTTTTATTGAACTATGTAATTAAAAATCAGATATGGTTTACAGAATCTGTTAAATATAAAATTGTTCAAAAAAAATTAAATATTGAGTATGAAGATTTATACATGCTAAGTTCGGAAATTCTTAACCAATTTAGGTTAAATAATACTTTTAGCATTCCAATAGATAAAAATAAAATTAAAAAAATGAAAATATTTAAAATATTATAAAAGGCTAATTCTGGTATGAAGTATTAAATAATATGCTGTCCTTCAAAATTCATGGCGGGAAATAGCAGAATATGATAGTCTTAGGGCATGAGCGAAAAAATTGATGAGTTCAATAAGTGCTTATTGAAGATTACAGATACTTAGTAAGGCGCATTAAATAAACATGACAGCACGTGCAGGCCATTAGTTCAGTGGGCGTTAGCTTCTCTGCCACGGCCTTCCTTTTGGCCAAGTTTTGTCTGGTAACTTAGCTTAACAAGATAAGAGCGTCTATTTTTAACATCTAAAAATGTACGAAAGATAGTATATGTTATCGGCCAAGCTTTAAAGGTTAAGCAAAAATGTTAAATCAACCGTAATCCATCGGCTATGCTGGTGTGACTAAAAAAGGCTATGCCGTTTTCTGCGTTATAATTCTTCATATAAAAAATGTCAAACGATAAGAATGAGAAATTTAAATAGAAAAATTAAACTAGAAGATTAAAAAGCTTTCCTAAATGCCCCCTTTAAGGGGGCTTCCTCAAGCCACCGGCTATGCCGGTGTATTTGACTTTATTGATCAGAATAACTCGACATTAGTGACAGGAAAAATATTTTTTGTTCACAATAGGAATCTCCACCTGGGGTTTGTTGGGGAATCGGAGGCTAGATGAAGCTATACGGTCTTTTTATTGGCATAGATCGCTATGCTTCTACTGAAATTAACTGGCTCACCTGCGCTACACGCGATGCGCTAGCTCTATTTGCCCTGTTCTCCGACAATATGGGAGGCGATCTAGTACTCCTAACTGACGCTGAGGCGACCCGTGAGAGAATTGTACACGAACTAGAGAAGCTAAGTGGGTGCGAACCGGATGATGTCGTAGTATTTGCATACTCTGGACATGGAACGGAAACCCACCAAATTGTACCATTTGATGCAGATCGGGCAACCCTCTCGACGACAACGGTTTCGCTGTCAGAACTAGCGGAGAGGTTCACGAAAATACCAGTGCGCAAGTTCGTTTGCATTCTTGACTGTTGCTTTTCTGGTGGAATGGGTGCCAAAGCAATTCAAGTTGACGTGGGTTCGAGAACCGTCGATTCACCTGAGTTTTTGCTCAACGAGCTGTCAGGTGACGGGAGAATTATCCTGACAGCGTCCCTAGCTACTGAAAGAGCGTGGGAACACCAGAAGCTTGGCCACGGACTACTTACTCATTTTCTTTTGGAAGCACTCCAAGGAGCGGAGGAAGTCAGGAAGGACGGAAAGGTTGGAATCTATCGGTTGTTGGAATATGTCACGACAAAAGTTACAGACTCCGCTAAACAGTTTGGTGAAGAGCAGCATCCGATGCTGTTGGGCCACATCCGAGAAGAAATATTGTTTCCGATATTTCGACCAGGTGAATATTTTAGGGCTGCCTTTCCAGAGAGAAGCAGAGCAGATGCAACCTCCGATTTGCAGTCTCTGCTTTCGTTTGGGTTTCCGGAACCACTAATCGATGCGTGGAGAAGCGCCTCAATTCCTTCACTGAACAGCCTCCAGCTAGATGCCATTAACGAGTTTCGAGTACTCGATGGAGAACATCTTGTGGTTTCCGCACCCACATCCTCGGGAAAGACCCTTATCGGAGAGATGGCCTCCTTGCTAGGAATTGTCAACCGGCGCAGGGCGATCTTCCTATTTCCGTTGAAAGCCTTGGTGAACGACAAGCTTCGGCATTTTGAACAGACCTATGGGCCATTTGGAGTTCGTACAATTCGGGCAACCGGTGAAACTACGAGTGATGACCTTATGCCCCTTATGAGAGGGCAATATGACATCTGTCTCATGACTTACGAGAAATTCACCGCTGTGGCACTTGGAAGTCCATATGTACTGGATCAGGTGGGAACTATCGTAGTTGATGAAGTTCAGATGCTCGCCGACACTTCCAGAGGCACCAATCTGGAGTTCATTCTAACTGTGTTGAGAATTTACCGGAACAGGGGCATCGAACCACAGCTTATTGCACTCTCAGCGGTAATCGGAAGCACAAATGGCCTTGAAAGATGGTTAGGTGCAAGGTTGCTGAAACGGGTAGAACGCCCTATTCCCATAGATGAGGGTGTTGTAGGTCTCGAGGGAACTTTCCATTTCATAGAATCAGACACAGGAATTGAGAAGACCAAGTCAGTTGCCCAGACGGCGTTCAGAAAAGGAACAAGTCAGGATGTTATTATTCCTCTCGTTAAGGCGCTCGTCGACGAGGGAAAGAGCGTGATCGTCTTCCGTGAGACCAAGGCAGAGGCACAGGGGTGTGCAATGTATCTTGCCCGCGACCTCGGACTCCCGCCTGCTCACCAAGCAATTGAGTCGCTAACAGTTAGTGACCCATCTGTATCATCGCAAAAGCTTCGTGAGTCGCTTCAAGCTGGCATAGCGTTTCACATTTCAGATCTTGATGCTGAAGAACGGCTGGTCATAGAGAAGGAGTTTCGTACATCCAAGTCTGGACTTCGGGTAATTGTAGCAACAACCACATTGGCGATGGGGGTAAACACTCCGACAGAAGCAGTCGTGATCGCAGGACTGTCCCATCCTGGCAACAACCCGTATTCGGTCGCTGAGTACAAGAATATGGTCGGTAGGGCTGGTAGACTAGGCTATGCTCCTAGAGGGGCATCCTTGACTGTAGCTTTAAACAGTGCCGAGGCACACTCATTGTGGCAGAACTACGTGCTGGGTGAGCCGGAAGACCTACGCTCAAGATTCTTCTCGCCGAACGCAGATCCGCGATCGCTCGTTCTCAGGATTTTCGCAGCGGTTAGGTCGAAACGTGGACTAAACGAAGCCCAAGTCGCTGAATTTGTAGGTGAGAGTTTTGGTTCGTTTCAGGAACGAATTCGCGATCCTCTATGGACCTATTCTCCAGGAAAAATAGCGGCTGCCCTTCAGCAACTTCGCACACACGGTCTTGTCGATATGGATAGTGAGGGTTTCTATCACTCCACACCTTTGGGACGGCTGATTGGTGAATCTGGACTCGAAGTGGAGTCCGTCATCCGGGTGATCAATGCCCTTCGCGGTGTCGATCAGTCTCAGATCTCTGATCCAGCCCTGATCGCGCTCACGCAACTAACCGTCGAAGTGGGTGATGTTTATTTTCCACTGAATAAGAAAAGCACCCAGAAAGAGCCAATGACTTGGAACTCCGAAGTCCAGCGTCAACATATTCCACTACAAATTCTGAATGCTTTCAATCGCAACGTGGAAGAACAAGCAGACGCTATCCTTCGAGCCAAGAAGACTATTGCTTGCCTTCTATGGATTACCGAGCGGCCCCTGGTTGAAATTGAAAACATCTTGATGCAATTCAACAGGATGGATACAGCAGCTGGCGCGATTCGGGGAGTAAGTTCAAGGGTCTGTGACATGTTGCCAACGATTTCAAAGATTGCAGAGACACTCAATCCAGGGCTTATTCTGGGAAATCGCCTCGAACGACTATTGGTTCGCCTCGAATTGGGCATACCGGGAAAAGTGGTAGACTTGGGACGGCTCCTGGGTAGAGCCTTGTCGCGTGGTGACTACTTATCCCTTAACGGGATGGGGTTGCTCTCAATTGACCAGCTAGAGACTTCTTCGGACGACATTCTACTACCTTTGTTGGGTAATAGCTTTGCAAAACTGGCTACTGTGAGGACCATCATAAGTAATATGGAAAGGAAGGAACCCAACTACTTTGGAATGCCAATTCTTGAAGAATACCAAGAATAGGCAAGTGGCCACGAAGAAATAGCAGAAGTGATGTAAGACCAGAAAAGCAAAAATCTAACATTGTGATTAGGCGAGCTACATGGAAAGGCGAATTATGTCTTGTGCATTCTGGAACGCATTCTATGCTGCACTCCAGTAGTTGATGTTTTTCTTGATTATATTACATATCAGAAGCCTTTTTTTCCCCTTGGCAATGCCTGGATTATGATCGGTTTATTTGGAAATTGAAGCTTATTCGAGCTTTTTTACTGTGACCCCCTTACCCCTGAATCCGTAGAGTGGGAGTCAGCCGAAACGCTGCGGTTTACACCTAAAAGCCCTAGAGATTTGCTCCCCCCTCCCCCCGGTGTTAAGGATAAACCTTGTGAGCTTAAGCATCGCCTTGCTTATATCTCACTTCTCCTTTGTCCCTGCTCCGTAGGCGGGAATGTATAACAACCCTCTCTTTGTTAGCCACAGGCTTATTTTTTAAGGTAGTGACCGTCATTGAAATATTAGATCCTTCATGAACCCGTATATCCACCTCCCTAAATTTGACATTGACCAACACCTACCTCAGCTCCTTAATATCCTCGTATCACGGGGTCATTGATTCTCCTCACACAGGGCCTTACAACGAGGTGCCCGTAGTAAAAATCGCATTGTTTTGACCCAATTCAGCTTAAAATTGATAGTATTCTAACGTTTTTTGTTTGATTTACTTAGGATTTTTGTTTGCCTTCAAAGGATACCTCAATACTTTATTGTACTGGATTTACCTGATAAGTCGTTACAGAAGAAGAGGATGGTATATAAGAGAAGTTCGCTAAGATGCTATTTATGACGATCGAGTAGATGAAATGTGCTCAAATCCGCCAATCTCTATTGATTGCAGGTTAGGCTTAGAAGTAGAAAAATGTACTCAATCTATGATGTAGAGAGTCTCTGAACATGATGCTCTTTTCCTTTTATGAGGTTTAGCTTGCTTAATGATTACTGACCTAGTAATAAAAAATGATGTTGAAAGAGTTGATTACTCTACATTGGATATGACTTATCTATTACATTATAAAGAAAGGTAGTTTTTAGTATTTCAAATTTATCTGGAACAATCGAATTATTGTTAGCCGGACCCTGCGGGCACTAATTAATTATTAAATATCAACTATAGTTTTGAAAATGGCTATTAGCTTGATTAGTGTAGAATGTTAACTATCGTAGGAAGAGCTATGAAAATAGGTATAGAATGGCATTTTTGGTTTGGATTTCGTGATTCATCTTTTCGTTGGATTGATATTCGGCTCTTTCATTTTGATGAAAACGAAAGTAATCATAAAATTATGGATGAATTAATTTCCAACAAATGGTATAGAACGGGGTATATTGGAGGGCCTCAGTTTGATGATAAATATCCTGTACATGGCCCATATAATCTTGAAAACATAAATTTTAATTCTTATAGTAAGTGTACAGATATGGATGCAATAAAATCTATAAACACTTTTTGTTGTTTGTATAAATCTCCTCCTTCTGAAAATGTTTTTAGTGACATAAATTCAACTGTGATAAGAAGATTTAAAGAAGCAACAGATATATATAGATTAAAGAAAAACAAAAAAAATGAAATAGAAGTTAATGTTTTAGAAGAGTATAGAGAATATATAGCAATTAATAAAAACTTTAATGAATTGGCATTAGTTGTTGCAGCAATTGATTAATAAGAAGAGACGGCTAACAAATGCTTCAACCTTATAAATCCTTTGTCATGGTTTGTGCAGAACAACAATGCACAAACCACGCCA
>Ga0310040_1002209_pt1 | contig 12626 bp, 16 predicted proteins | sample EPASupsiteHSE623_FD_200237 | JGI IMG/M metagenome (GOLD analysis project Ga0310040, IMG submission 200237) | Bioremediated contaminated groundwater from EPA Superfund site, New Mexico - Sample HSE6-23 (v2) (version 2) | ecosystem: Environmental > Aquatic > Deep subsurface > Groundwater >... | reverse complement strand
ACGAGAATTTTTAGAGGAAACCGGCTGTGAAATCGAAATTCACCACCCGGTTTGTGTCAGTCATCAGTTCGCCTATTCACCCCGCTCTAAAAACTACTATGAGCTCATCGGAACCTTCTATGCGGTAACCATTACGGGGCAAATCGCGACGCCTCTCGAAACCGATCACCAGCTCGAATGGCTTCCCGTACATGAGGCCATCCGAAAACTGAGTTTGGAATACCAAAAGGATGCCGTGAAACGGGCAGCTTCGAACCCTTAAACCCGTATGTATACGTGCCGACATCAGCTTTTATAAATGATAAAATGAAGTGATATGCTACTCACTGGAAGGCTTTAAAGAAAACAAATCCCTCATGGCAATCGTCAATCCACTTGATCAACTCACGCTATAAAGGGATCAATATAAACCATTTAGAAAGGAATCACACCATGGATACCAATTTCACTTTTATTTTCCAGCTCGTCAACACCGCACTACTGCTCTTTCTCGTCATCGGCGTACCGTATTTCGTCATCCGCCTGATCTTTAAGACGAAGATGCTTGAGCAGCGCGTGAGTGCATTAGAAGAACAGCTACTCGAAAGGGAACAAAATGAAAGTATTTGATAAGCAAATCTACTCCTCATTATTAGTCAAAGGCAATCTGCATGAAGCGATAAATTACCTTGAAGGCTTTCCTGAACAGGCGGAACTCGTAGAAAAATATAAAGAGGTGTTTCAGAACCATCAACTCATGACGCGTTCAACTAATAAAGTCATCGATGCGGTTGATAAAATTTATCAAGCCTATTATATCGATGTATTTTGGCATAAAGAAAACCCTCAAAAAGCAGAGCTTAAACTGTTCGAAAATCTGTGGAATTACTGCTGCGGAAATACAGAGATTGCGAAAGACGCGTTCATAGAGTTAGAAGTGGAAAAGATCATTAGAAATGAAGGCTTTGAATTTTTAGGGGGCGATACAGCAGGGTTTTATGGACCATACATCTGGGCAACCTCGGTAGATGAAACCTACGAAGTGGAGCTACCATATGGTGTCCAGCAGTACGCGCTCACCATGATGGACGGTTTTATTTCGAGAAGTTGGTTGGATTTTCTGTCTTTTGGTAAAGTAGGGACGGGCGGCTGGAGCGGAAAAGACGGCACATTATGCTGTATTAAGTCGTTATATGATACCGAGAGCACGCACTTTAAGATTTCCTTCTTAAAGCACGAAGCGCAGCATACCCTCGATAAAAAGTTATATCCCCATATCACCAGCACAGAACTAGAATACAGGGCTAAACTTGTAGAGCTGATTTACTGGGAAGACGAAAAGATTATAACGATGATATTTCACGATGCTGAAAACAGTGATGCGCGAAACACCCACGCCGTGGCAAGCCATCGCATTATCAGTGATTTATCGAAAAGGCTGTTTAATGTGGCGTATGTCAATGATTTAGGCATGTTCCTGACTAAGCTCGATGATATTCGTAATGCTGCACAGGCGCTTTTAAGTGAGGATGCGGAAAGGCTTAGAAACAGCTGATTCACTGGAAAATCACATGTCTTTTAGTATTTCTAATAATCGTTTGTTGATATAAAGTTTATCTTTGCCTCTGGTTTCTACAGTTAATATTCCGGAGATGCTCAGTTCGTTAAGATAGTTTGAAGCAGTTTTACGCGTGACATTTAGTTTGCTTTCGACGCTACTAATTCTCGTATAAAACTCCGAAAATAATAGATCGATTAGTTCTTTAGAGTAAATTTTGGGGTGGTTTTTCTTTATATCGTTACTTGTGTCGTCGATTAACTGATTTATTCTTCTTAGTAACCTTAAAGACTCTTCAGAGGTGTGTTGTATGCCCTTCAAAATATACAAAATCCATTCTTCCCATTTACCATGATTATGGATATCGTTAAGTAATCGATAGTAATCACCTTTGGTAGAGAGCAGATATTTGCTTAAATACAAAATAGGTGAATCGAGTAACCCTTTCATAACTAAATAGAGCTCATTAATGATTCTACCAGTTCTTCCATTGCCATCATAAAATGGATGAATACTTTCAAACTGATAATGAATAACCGCCAGTTTTATGAGGGGATCAATTTCATCATCCTCGTTAATATAAGTTTCTAAATTGCCGAGTAGATTCCTTATTTCAAATTCGGTTGAAGGTGGTGTACAAACGACTTCACCTGTCTTATCGTTTACAAGCTTTGTCCCACCTTGAGTCCGAATGCCAGCTTTATTTCCTTCTATAATGGATTGAATTTCGATAAACATGTTTGTAGAGAGAAACCCATTTTGATTAATAAGCGCGATCCCTCTCCACAGCGCCTCTTTGTAGTTGATAACTTCTTTAGCCGGGCCGCGCAGTAATTCTGATTTGGTTAAGGCAGAAAAGAGCTCATCATGTGTCGTGATGATGTTTTCGATTTCAGAGCTCTCTTTCGCTTCATTTAATGTGATGGCATTGATCAGGATATTTTTGTTCGGAACGATTTCAGAGTATCCCTTAAGCTCAGCCAGCTTGCGATTTGCTTTAGCTGCTTCACGCATGATTTCTTTTGTTTCAATGTCTTTATAAACCCCGTCAAATTGGGGCGGTAAATTAGGCAGTTGATTTTGCATCACAGACTCCTTGTGGGTAAAAAATCAGTTTTTTTACTTATATATTCACTATATGCGTAATGAATACACATGTCAATATTATATGGGTAAATACGAATGGATTTTACCCAATATAAATTACGATCGCCAACAGTATAAGTAAAGAAGGTGAGTTAGAGATAAATCAGCAGGGGGAGAATTGCCCATACAGCTTCAGATGGTAAAGAATATATGGCGGACCATCACAATATAACACAATTCAAATGTTGATAACCTCGCAATAACATCTTAAAGCCCTTTATTTCTTCAGCTTTTATGTTTGTTATTCGAGGTTTAAGTAGTTAGTAGAAACCCAAAATTAAAAAATACAGATCACTCGTGAATTATTTCTTTGGAGCAAATTGTTACTTTGTTGTTACATATTAAGAAACTGAAAGGTAAAAACATGAAAGGTATTGTAAGGCAGATAAATGAAACCTTGATTTGTAATTTTAGTGTTGAGTCTAAGGATTACCTATTGGAATACTTTAAATCAAAATTGGAAACTAAGTGGAAAAACTGGTCCTTGAATATACAAGAAGATATAAAACAATGTACGTCATTAGAAGCATTAATTGATCTTTTATATAGGGCAGGGAAATATATAAGTGTTGAATTGTGTTTAAATTGTTCTTGTTTTTTTTACTCACCTAGAGACAATGATGATCAAGAATCCAATAAGGATTTGTTATCGACTTGTCCTTGCTGTAGACATCGAAAAATTAATACTATTACTAACGAAGCATTAAAGGAAAATGAAGCAGTTTTATTTGAGTTGAAAAAAACAAATGATTTTTTTAAGAATTATGAGAAGGAAAGAGATTTTCAGTCTCTTTGGTATACTATTGATTTACAAAGAGTTCTTATGAACCAGTTCACAGTAACATTGATATCAATTATGGAAAATCATCTTAAAAGCTATTATTGTCAGCTTATGAATCTGAAATATATAAGAGGGTATGGACAGTATGTAAAACATTTTGAAAAAACTGTAAAGAACGACTTTGCAAATATTGAAATGGCAAGTAAATATTTTAAAGAGTTAGATATAAAAATATTTGGTGAAAATGGAGATGAAATATTAAGTAAAACTGATATGTATATGCTTAAGTTCATTCAAGTCAAGCGGAACATTATTGTTCATAATGGTGGCATTAACGATAGTAAAATTAGAATGTTTTTTAATTGTAATAGTGAAACATTTAAAATCAAAGATTCTTACTTGTTCATCTATACCGATTATTTTTACCCAGGGTTAGAGAATATTGATAATTTTGTTAAGAATATGGATGATATTGGTGAAAAAACTCAATTGTCATTCAGTTATATTATTGCAGTAATTGAAGTGTTAAAAAAACTTATTGAAGGTCTCAACACAGTAGCAGAAACGAAGTTTGTTAAATCAATTGATAATAAGTTTAAGGATTGGGAAGAACACTTAAACTTAAGAGAATAAAAGTCAAAAGTCATGTAACAAATAAGTATATTTAGAAGTAATAAAAAAGCAATTTTGATAGACATATTAAGTAGTTTAGAAATTAGGTTTGAAATAGGCGAACAAAATTAAAATTTACTTTAAATGAAATGGGCATCTACTAACACCTTGCCCTCGCCACTTCGCGGCGAGGGCAAGAGAAACGTTAGGTGAAAGTGAATTTTGGAGAAGAGATATGAAAGTAAATTTAAAAAGTAATAAAAATAAAAAGTCAAAATTAATTAGTAACATATTATATAATGAACTATCTGATCTAAGTGTGAAAATACATAAAGAGGTTAATAGAATTAATAATATTGATGTTAACAGTGGATTAATACATTCAGGAACACATTATTCAAACATTTCGAATCTATTAGTAAAAATTATAATGGAATCATTAGAAACATCACTGAATAAAGTTGTAAGTAAGCAAATAGACCTAAATCTTAAATTGAGTAATAATGAAATCGAACATATTAGAGATGAAATTATAAACTATTATCAGTCAGTGGCAAATGATTCATTCAAAAACGGTGTTTATTTTGACTTTAGTAAAACCGATATATCGATTGGTGTAGAAAACCAAGTAAATCTATATTTAAATAACTTAATAGCTAATATTAGAAATAAGTGCATCACATTTTTTGAAAATCATTCGATTGAAATGAAACTATTTCGCCCTAATGAATCGATAAAGCAAGCGAAACGGGCAAATTATATATCATTATTTGCACTATTTGTATCAGTAGTTGCTTTTATATATACCATTATAAGTAATAAATAATATATCACCTTCACCTAACACCTCTCCCCCGCAACTAAGGCTGCGAGGGGCGAGAGAAACGTTAGCAGAAATCGAAGTTATAGTTACATAATGTAAATAGCTATTTATGGCGAAATCTTTTTATTCGAATATGAGAAACGGTAAAGATTGTCATGACAAAAAACAAAAAGCCCCAAAATTGATTGAGTTCGAACATTATAAACTAATGCATTATTGTTTTGAAATGATTATTAAGATGAATAATGAGTTAACAGTTCCAATATAATTGAAAGGAGAATGGCAGATGAATTGTATAAATTGCGATAACGAAATGGAAAAAGGAATCATTAGAACTGATGGGAGTCCAGGTTTGTATTATTTGCCAGAAAACGAAGATTTTATTTTTGGAAGGATCATTACTAATGAAGAAATTGAGAGAAAGGGTGGCATTATTTTGGATGGACCATATATTACTCGCCTACATGAATTGAAAATTAGCTGTTATGCGTGTAAATTATGTCGAAAAATAGTGATATCTTATTAGTGCTCATGCATATTATAAAAGGCATAAACTTTTAATTCGAAAAGACAATTAGCTTCAAAAGATAAATTGAGAAATAAACGACTTCTGCTAACACCTCACCCCCGCAACTAAGGCTGCGAGGGGTGAGAGAAACGTTGAGAGCGGACATGCCGGTTAAAAAACCGTCAGTCCGCCCTCAACGGCTCAGGCTTCGCCGTCGTCGGTCGGTGCCATGCGGCACGTCGCCCAACAACGTCTTTACGAAATCAGATGACTTTGCCACAAGTGTCAAAGATCATCATGACTTCGTAAAGCCTGAGCCGTTAAGTGAAATTTAAAGAGAAAAGAAAAAAGGAGCTCACAATGAATATTTTTATTAGTTGGTCAGGAAAAAGAAGTAAAGAGATTGGAGAATTGTTAGACAATTGGCTAAGTTGTGTGATTCAAGCAGTTAACCCTTGGATGTCAAGTAAAGACATTGACAGAGGCTCGTTGTGGTTTTCTGAGATAAATGATCAACTTAAAAATACGAGCATTGGAATCGTATGTTTGACAAGTTCAAATTTAAACAAACCATGGATTCTTTTTGAGGCAGGTGCACTTGCAAAGGGATTATCTTCTAGTAGAGTATGCACGTTTTTAATTGATATAGTCCCTTCAGATATTAGTGACCCATTAGCTCAATTTAACCATACTCTTCCAACCCGTGAGGATATGTGGAAGTTAGTGTCTACAATAAATAATGCATTAGAAGATAAAAAATTATCGAGTAGTGTATTAGTTAATGCATTTGAGACATACTGGCCACAGTTTGAGACTAGATTTAATCAAATTTTATCAGAAACAACAGATGACATTATTGTAATTGAAAGAAAAGAAGATGATAAATTAAATGAAATACTGGATATGACAAGACGTTTAGATAAACGAATGAGAAGTATTGAGGATCAGCAAAAATTTGTTGGTACAGAGAAAACACTAAGTTTAAATAAATATATTGATTGGATAACAAGTACAGACTCTGAAAAAGCATTTATAATTGATGAAAAATTAAAATTGGAAAATGAGTCAGGTTTTATGAATAATGAAGGAGTTTGGATTAAATTGAATAATTCGAGTGATGATAATGCATTGAATTATTTTCTTAAAAAGAATAAAAATGTTAAAGAAGAAAAATAATACAAACTTCACTTAACACACAGTCCTCGCAACAAAGGCTGCGAGGACTGCAAGAACGTTGAGAGCGGACATGCCGGTTAAAAACCGACAGTCCGCCCTCAACGGCTCAGGCTTCGCCGTCGTCGGTCGGTGCCATGCGGCACGTCGCCCAACAACGTCTTTACGAAATCCGATGACTTTGCCACAAGTGTCAAAGATCATCATGACTTCGTAAAGCCTGAGCCGTTAGACGAAAAGCAATGAAAATGAACACATACAAATGAGTAAATAATAAGGGGGAACGGTATTGAACGGATTTTTGTTACCTATTTTTGACAAATTCATTAGTTTTATGAACAAAATTAATCTTGTTGAATTATTTAAAGAACTAGTTGTTTTAAAAGGGAAAAAAGATAAAAGTATTAATGACATAATTAGGTTAAAAAGTATTGCTATTGATATTTTCACACTAGCAAAGTGGTTGATGTTAGTTTTTTTTATATCTTTTGAATTAAACAATTTGTTCACGAAAGGAGCTGTAATATATTTATTAGCAATGAATGTTCATACATATTTCTACTACCATGTGTGGTCAAATAGGGCAATCAATGGTTTAGCTAGAAATCATGAACATTTAAGAAGAAGATTCTTTTCATTAATGCTTGCAATCGCCTATAATGTTATAACTTATACGTACTTTTACTTTATAGCATTTAGCGTTCACTTCAACTTTGACAACGGATTTAATAAATTATTGATATCATTTTTTCATAGTTTAATATCTACTTTCTTAGGAGGATCAGAATATCTTATTCCAACTGATTCAACTGGAGTAGCCATACAAACATCACAAATACTAATTTCATTCGTTTTTCTGACAATTATTTTATCAAGAAGTGATTCGATTGAATTTAAGGAGGAAAAATAATGGCTTATAAAAACAAAACTTATGTGTGCTTTGATGCCGATAATGATATGCATTATTACAACCTAATGAGAGCATGGAAAGAAAATGACAAAATTGCTTTTAATTTTTACAATGCGCATGATAAGAATGTAGTAAACGAATATGATTCTGAGAGTACAATTAAGAAAAAACTAAGTGAACGATTGGATAATTCCAAAATTATGCTTGTGCTAATTGGTGATAAAACTAAAAATTTGTATAAGTATGTTCGTTGGGAGATTGATTTTGCAATCAAGAACGATATTCCAATAATTGCAGTAAATCTTAACAAAAAAAATGGTCATGATTCTGAACTTTGTCCGCCTTTATTAAGGAATGAGCTTGTCGTTCATATTCCATATACTCAAAAGGCAATAAATCTCGCTTTAAATAATTGGCCGTCAGAGTACGCTAAGCTTAAACTAAAGGGAAATAAGGAAAGTCGGTTTTATGAGGGCCTATAATTAAATGATTATTAATTTTGCTCTTCGTCTAACACCTCACCCCCGCAACTAAGGCTGCGAGGGGTGAGAGAAACGTTGAGAGCGGACATGCCGGTTAAAAACCGACAGTCCGCCCTCAACGGCTCAGGCTTCGCCGTCGTCGGTCGGTGCCATGCGGCACGTCGCCCAACAACGTCTTTACGAAATCCGATGACTTTGCCACAAGTGTCAAAGATCATCATGACTTCGTAAAGCCTGAGCCGTTATACGTAATTTAAAAAAAGAGGAAAGATAATGAAAAATATGAATCATAAAATGTCACCACAACAGGCGGAGTTATTTAAAAGAATCGATGAAATTCTATTTTATATATGGGATCCAATTGGCGTAAATTCAACGGCATGTGCTAGAGATGAGTATTATTCTTATGTTCCAGTAATATATTCAATTGCCCAGAAAAAGAATTGTGAAAATGAAATTGCTGAAACTCTTAATTCAATTCAAACGATTAGAATTGGTTTAGGGTCGGGATTAGAACACTGTAAGTTTACAGCAGAGCAAATTTTTGAATGGAGTGAAATACTGGGATTTCAAAAATAATCGTCTTCTTTGATAAAATTTAATGACATATAGAATTTATATGATAAAGTACTAAACTTCAGCAATGACGAAAAGTATAACTACAGAAACACAAATTGCTTAATTTTAATAATAATAACTACGTATAACACCTCACCACCGCAACTAAGGCTGCGAGGGGCGAGAGAAACGTTATGTGAAAGGCTAGAAAGGAGAAATTTTGAGTAGAAAAATTGAGTTAAATACATTAACAAGGTTGAAATCAGAAGAAATATTTAGAAAGTTTATTCAAAAACAAAACTATGAACCATTTTTGCTGAAGGTACTTAATGCTTCAAAATTGTTTCCTAATGACCTGGAATTAATTAAATCTCAAGACAAGGGAGAAAGTGATTTTTATTCTAATAATGAGAATATTTGTTATGAGGCAACTTTGTTAATGGATAGCAATATTGCATATAACATTTCTAATAATATTGAATATTTGAAAACGGACGAGTTTTTTGATTGGATTAAAGGTAGCATACTTCAAACGTTCAAAACCAGATTAATAAAAAAACAAAGCAAGAGCAATATTATATTATTTAACATTTTTCCGATGAGGTTTCCTGTTCTAAGAGGCGGAGTTACAATGCAGTTTTTTAGGGACGACTGGGATAATTTGATTGACGAGATATATAATTCAAATCCAGAATTAGTAGAATTAAAAGATATCTTTATTGTTAGTATGAATTATGATAACTCATTTTTTGTAAAGCAATTGAGAGAAAATTACTACATAAAAAGGTTTGTCAACTTAGATGAAGAAACAAAAATAATCTTTCCGTTTGAAAATATTGAGTACAACACAAGTATAATTAGCCCTTCACTTAACACATAGTCCTCGCAACTAAGGCCGCGAGGACTGTAAGAACGTTAGGTGAAATTCAAAAAAAAGGAGAAGAAATATGGACAAGTTCGAAGAATTATTAGTAAATAAAGGATTATATAGTAGTATAGATATTTCAGAAGAAGATTTGGATATGATACTTAGTTTATATCATAAAGCAGTATTGAAAAAATTCAAAATTGATTGTTACTGCACACAATGTGAAGAAAAAAGAACATTTGAATCTGTTGAAGCGGAAGTAGATACCAAATTTAAAGGTGCTCTAATTTCAGTTCCTATAAAAAACAATATTTTTGATGATACTTTAGAAAAGAGATATCAAGGATTGTTGGGGAATAGGTATTCCGTTTCTTTTAGATGTACAAGAAATGCTGATCATATACTACTTTTTGATCTCTTTGCGACTACGACAAGTCAACTATTAAAGATTGGTCAATATCCTTCATATGCAGATATAAGTGTAGGTAACTTGAACAAATATAAGTCTGTTTTGAGAAATGAATTTTCAGAATTTAAAAAATCGATTGGTCTTTATTCTCATGGTATCGGAGTCGGGTCTTTTGTCTATTTAAGAAGAATTATTGAAACACTTGTAATTAATGAATATGAAATAAACAAGCTAGATATAAATGTTACAGATGAAGAATTTAAGAGGCAAGAATTTAAAGAGAAAATTAAAACAGTCTCAAAGTATCTACCTAAAGTATTGAGTAATAACGGGAACATTTACAGTATTTTAAGTAAAGGAATACATGAGTTAAAAGAAGAAGAGTGCTTAGATATTTTTCCAATAATGCAAATGGCAATAGAATTAATATTAGATGATATTATAAGTAAAAGAGAAAAGGATGAAAAAGAAAGGATGCTAACGGGTTTTCTTGCAAATAAAATTAATGAAATTAGGACTGAAAATAAATAATATATAAGAACTTCACCTAACACATAGTCCTCGCTGTTGAAAACATCATGTGAAGTTTACTGGTGTGGCATGTTTGAAGCATCAAATTGAGTTGACAAAAACAATGTTTAAGAAGGAGCAGAGAACGTTAAGCACAGAATTAATAGAGTCATCTAGTCAGGTTAAGGGTTATGGAGGTAATGATGGAAGATAAGGATATTAGAAAGATTTGCCTCACGAATCAACTGCCTTGTGAAAAGATCACCAGAGTAGTGGGCAGTTTCGATAAAGAATTATTTATCATTGATAGTAAATATTTGATTCGAACCTCAAAAAAATCTATGCGTGATGAAAAACTTAAGATAGATCGTATCAAAGATTTAAAGCATGTACCAAAGCTCGTTCATTCATCAGAAGAACTCAGTACGGGAAATGATGCATATTATCTTATCCTTCAGTATATTGAGGGGGTTGAGTTATTTACCAAGTATACTGCGCTAACGGATGAAGAGACATTCAAAATTGGACGAGAGATTGCCGAATTTTTATCGGGTCTTCATACGATAAAAGGTGATAAATATGATATCGGTCATTACGTACCTATAATACCTGATTATGATGGCTCATGGAAATCAGGTCATCAAAAATACTGGGAGAGTATTTATAAAGAACTGATGAATACTTCACTATCAGATAGTGCATCTAAAATATTAGCTTTGAGTAATGATTATATGAGTGAGAACCTATCAAGTCTGGATTTTGAGAACGGTCCATCTTTACTTCACAATGATTTTCATTATAAAAATATTATGGTAAATAAGGGTGCTTTTTCAGGGGTAATTGACTGGGAGTGTTCACAGTATGGAGAAGCGGACTTTGACCTCATCCATTTATTGCAATGGGGTTTGTTTCCACCCTCAGGCGCTTCTGATATGAGGCATTTGTTTGAAACGGTCTTTACGCATTATATCAAAAAAGGCAGTATACCTAAGATTGAAAAGAGACTAACCATCTATGCACTTGAGCATGATTGGATTCAAATACTATGGAGTCAAGGGAAGAGAACCGAGGAACTGTTACCAAGAATTGAATGGCAGGTAAAAAATTTAGAAGGGTATATTGAGGCGTTATGGAGAAGATTATAAGAAGTGATGTAAACGAAGATTGGGCACACTCAGGAATCATCGAATTTGGAGATTTAATATTCATTAGCTACTGTGTTGGAAACATTGGTAATCCAATTGAAGATCAAATCAATGGGGCGATCGATCATTTAGAGCTGAGATTAAAGTCAATGGGTCAATCGTTAGAAAGCGTACTGAAAATCGATTGTTTGTTTAGAGACATTTGGAATATCCCTGTTTTAGAAAAAGTACTTAAAGAAAGGTTTAACGGGAAATACCCAGCAAGAAAATCGATCCAGACGGAGTTTGCTCACGTTGGTGGAGAACAAGGCCTACTATTTCAGTTAGATGCGATATGCGCAAGAATTTAAATGTATCATCTGGCAAAGTAATGAAAAAATGTAACATGATCTATGAGGGAACATTAAGAGAAGTTCAGTTTAGAAACGGTAGATTTTGCACTTTGTCAGTCTATTCTGTATTAAGAAATGAGTGGCTAGAAATGAATAATTAAGTGATTACCGACTCAGTAGATCCCGAGCCATTTGTTGACAACAGAAAATAGAGTTCATTAAACATTTTGTATTTTAAAACCTATTAGGGGGACTTCCATGGCTGCATACATCGTCGTTAAGGAACGAGAATCTGAAACAGCAAATCCAATTAAGTTGGCGAAAGATGAGATTGTAGAGTGTATCGAAGAATCTGACGAAAATGGTGACTGGGCGGGCTGGATTTATTGTAGAGGGACTGAAAAAGAGGGTTGGGTACCCAAACAAATAATTAAGAAAAATGGTAAAAACGGATCAATTCTTGAAGATTATGATGCGACCGAGTTTGATCTAAAAGTGGGAGAGATAGTTATTGCTGAGAAAGTTTTAAACGGTTGGATCTATGGCGCGAAAAAAGAAAGTGTCTCTCTGAAAGCGTGGGCACCGCTAAATCATTTACAGAAATTATAGCCAGGTATAAGTACTCAGACGATTTCTGAAACCGTGATGATAGTTTATTGGCTGAAAAATAATGAATAATATGGAAATAGAGGGATAAGCGGATGATTTTGCTAAATGATATTCTTAACTTAACCGAGGATGAAATCAATAAGACTAAAATAAGATTTAACCAAAGTGATAGTATCGATTTTAACCCAATAGAGTTGTTTAAAGAAAAAGATAATAGACTGTA
>Ga0310040_1002180_pt1 | contig 12754 bp, 15 predicted proteins | sample EPASupsiteHSE623_FD_200237 | JGI IMG/M metagenome (GOLD analysis project Ga0310040, IMG submission 200237) | Bioremediated contaminated groundwater from EPA Superfund site, New Mexico - Sample HSE6-23 (v2) (version 2) | ecosystem: Environmental > Aquatic > Deep subsurface > Groundwater >... | reverse complement strand
GTCTTTTTGATAATTCGTTCAACTGCAGCCTGGGATAATTCAGTCATGGATACTTCTCCACCATACAATTCCATTCAAAATATCTAAACATGTTGTTTTAAAGCGCAGGAAACACCCTGATGATATCAGACTGGGTGATAATGCCAACGGGCTTTCCGTTTTCAACCACAATCAGCCGCCCGATCTCCCGCTCCTTGAACCGGTTCATCACACTGAAAAGCCGGGTGTCTGAAGTGGCTTCCACGACATCTGTGGTCATGACATCAGCCACCGCTGTTGTCAGGGGGATGTTCTTTTCAATGGCTTTTGCAATATCGCTTATCGTGATAATACCGGCAAGCTTGCCATCCCTGATGATAGGGGCCCCGTGAATATGCTCACGGTTGAAGAGGACAAGGGCATCGTACAGCGTGTTCTCCCGGGTCAGGGTTTTTAACGGGCTGCTCATGTACGTGCTGATCGGTTTTTTGGGAAGCGAGATGATCTCTGATGTGGCAATAAGAAGCGATTGTTTGGATTCGTCTTTCCCGAACACCTCGCCCCGGATCAGGAGCTTGTTGACCGGTGTCGGGCCCACGGTGACCTGGTCGCCGATTTCAAAGAGTTTGGCGCTGCCGACCAGCTTGATTACCGCGTGACAGATATCGGGGTGGCAAAGGGTGTTGAACGCGATCTCCTGAACATTTGCCCCATTGACCGGAACCCCGTTTTTACTGATCGCGACATCGTAATCACCTTCTTCGGATACATTCAGGTTGAGTTCCTTGTAGGCAAGACTCGTGGGAATGTACCCTCCTTTCGGGCCGGGCACCCCGTCCACAAGACCGACTGCTTTGAGCGACTGCATCTGGTTGCGCACGGTCCCCGGGTTGCGCTGGATGAGGTCGGCGATCTCTTCGCCCTTGATAGAGTGAGACTGCCGGTGGTAGAGGGTGATTAAAGTGATGAGGATATCTTTCTGGATCAGGGACAGGTCCATAACGATATACCGTATGACGGTCCATAAATATATAGGTAGGCGATTTATGGAATTTGAAAAAATGCCGACGGTGCCAACAGCGGACGAGATCCTCGACCGGAGTTTCCGCCGTGCGGCAAAGAAGATGAAAGAGAAGACCAACAAGGAACGCGCAAACGAAGAGTTTGTCCGGGCCGTTGGTGCAGCGGTTCATGATCGCCTTGTCTATATTATACGGGGATTTCCCGAATTCGATGAACTCCCCCCGTTTTACCGGGAACTGGCAGATATCCTCTACGGTATTGAAAAGATAAAAATGTCCCTCGGGGCCGTGGGCTGGGCAGCCAAGCACACCAAGATGATCGGAAACCAGCTGGCCGTGCAGTCCCGCAAGGCTGCCGACACCCTCATTGTGCGCAAGCGGGCAGTGGCCCGGCTCGCTTCGATGGTGCACCAGATCGATAACGACCTGCATTTCTTAAACGAAGTACGAAATGTCCTCCGCCATCTCCCCCATGTTGAAGACGCCTATACCATCGTGATTGCGGGCTATCCCAATGTCGGGAAATCCTCGTTCATCAAGCGCGTCTCATCGGCAGCTCCCGAAGTGGCGGCATACCCGTTCACCACCAAAGGCGTTATTGTCGGTCACCGTGACCTTCCCCGCGAACGAATCCAGTTTGTTGACACACCGGGCATTCTCGATCGCCCGGCAGAAGAGCGCAACCAGATCGAGCGGCAGGCACTCTCTGCCATGATGAACGTAGCCGATATCGTGCTCTTCATCCTCGATCCCTCAGAGCACTGCGGCTATTCCATGAAAGCTCAGCTTCACCTGCGCGATGAAGTTGCGGGAATGGTTGACGTGCCGCTGATTGTTGTTGCCAACAAGTCAGATCTCGCTGAGGTGGAAGGATATCTCACAATGTCCACCCAGACCGGCAAAGGAGTCGAGGCAGTGCTTGCAGAGATCCTGACACACAAGCCGGAATATGTGGAGAAGAAGAAGAAGACGGTCGAAGACATCCGGTCTCCCATTAAGCATGAAGTCGAGGAGATGGAGATCGATGCTGACACCGGTGAGCAGAAGATCGTTGTCCGGAAGAGGAAGATCCGTAAGCCCCGTACCGCCCGTGCGGGTATGGATCTCTCGACAACCTGATTTTATTTTGCTTTTTTTAAGAAATGCGTGAATTGGAGTAAGCCTTCTTTCGGGTAATCACTTATTCTCCTTGACAGATAGGAGGGTGACACCCTCTCTTCCCCAGAGGGGGAGGCATCCCAAGGGGAACCCTTGACCCCCATTCTCGAAGATTATCATCAACATTCTAAGGCTGTCGCAACACCGGGAAATGAACAATTAATGAGGATACAGGAGGAGCAATGCAGGTAAATTTCCTTCCGGTTTGCATCAACCGTCCTGCCCAGCGAGGCCCCGACGAGGCGGCCGAGCGACCCCGAAGGGGTGGGCTTGCTCGTAAGTATCGAAAAGAGTTCCGGTCTTCCTTGACTATCCGGCACGGGAATTTTACCGGGAACTATGAAAATGTCAATAAAAAAAGATAGGCTCTTTTGCCACTCACACCCACGTCATCGCTGCCAGCCCGACAAGGAACCCAATAATAGTCCCGCCATTCAAAGGTGGAAGCCCGGCCTGGGGTTTTCCTGACATGACAAAATGCAACAGGACTAAGAGACCGGCAAGCGAACCGATGATCGCGCCGAGTGCAGGGAGATTAAGGATGCCGCCGATCCGTGAGCCTTGGATAAACACATTGGCCGATACTACCAGTATCGAAGGCATGATCAGGTCGCCCATACCGATGATGAACGCTGACCGTTCCCCGCCATCGCCAAGCTTCCCGATACCTTCCTTGATGAACGAATAGTCCCGCTTCTTGGGGATGACGAAAAGGATCGGGGTCTTGAGATCGATCACACCTTCAGCAAGCGTGATCATGTGTTTTGTTTTGTATACCGAGATTGCATCGTAAACCGCGAGCAGGATGAGCAGGATGACCACCGGCCAGACGTCCAAAGAGACACCGAAGATGGAGGCGACACCGGCACCAATCAGGATCCCGAGCGCATCGATCACGTACCATTCCGGGTATTTGTACAGGAGTGCCGTTGCAAGGATCGCGAGCACCAGCACCGCAACAGAGGCAATATCAGTAACCCCTGCTGCCGCATAGACAAGGGCCATGAAGATATACACGAACGTGAAAAAAAGCGAGAGCCCGATAACTGCCGCGATCACTTTTTTCATATCGTATTTGATTAAGAGGAGCAGGAACCCGGTAAAGACCAGCAGGATCGCAATAAAGATGAGCGGGTTTTCAAGCGAGGTGGGATCTTCGAATGCAACAATTCCTGATGCCTGTACCGGCAGGGAGAGCAGGACTGCGCCTATCTCTACGATAAGCAGCAGGAGAGGCATTGCAAGAAGGGGGATGAGATTTTTTGTGTCCATGCGGAACTCCGTAACTCTGGTTAGATTAATTACTGTGCTCTCATCACCTAAAAGCATGGATATTCGTGATCACGTGATCGCTATCCCGGTAATGCTCCGCACCATTCCTGAAGAACTCCCGGACCGTATGGCGGGAAAATACGGCCAGGCAACCCTCATCCCTGCGAATTCAATGCCGAATAGGCTAAACGTGCGTACAAATAACCTAATAACCAGAGCGTGAAGAGGCATGGGCGTTGCACTTCGGGATATCCTGGCAGACTATAAGACACCGGTTACACTGGAGACCATTCCCGGAATCGCGGCTATCGATGCGAACAACACCCTCTACCAGTTCCTGACTATCATCCGGCAACCGGACGGCACGCCCCTGATGGACGGTCGTGGCCGTGTCACCTCGCACCTCTCCGGCATCCTGTTCCGGATTGCAAATTTCATGGACAAAGGGATCAAGCCGGTCTTTGTTTTTGACGGGAAACCGGCCGAACTCAAGCAGGCAACCGTTGACCAGCGCCGGCAGCTCCGCGATACTGCCGGGGAACGCTGGAAGGAAGCCGTCGAGCGGGGCGATGAGGCAGAGGCCTACAAGCAGGCACGATCAGCAACCCGGGTGGATGCCGCTATCATTGCGTCTTCCAAGGAACTGCTTACCCTGCTGGGCATCCCATACGTGCAGGCACCCGGCGAGGGGGAGGCGCAGGCATCCTACATGGTGGCAAAAGGCGATGCCCGGTACGTGGTGTCGCAGGACTACGATACGCTGCTGTTCGGGGCGCCCACCCTTGTCCGCAATCTCACGGTGAGCGGCAAGCGGAAGATCCGGGGCCGGCAGATCACGGTGAACCCGGAGCGGCTGGTCCTCTCGGAAGTACTGAACGGACTGCACCTCACCCGCGAGCAGCTGATCGAGATCAGCATCCTGATCGGGACCGATTTCAACCCGGGCGTTGCGGGCGTTGGCGCAAAGACGGGTCTCAAGATCGTGCAGAAGGGGGAGTTTGCTGCAAAACTCAAAGAGAAGCAGCCGGACTTTGATCCTGCACCGGTGATGGACCTCTTCTTACATCCCCCGATAACGGACGATTATACGCTCGTGTGGGGGCACCCCGATACAGCAGGGATAAAAAAGATGCTCTGCGATGGCTATGAATTCTCGGAAGACCGGGTAAACAAGGCGCTCGAGAACTTCTCGGTCAAGGCCGGGCAGAAGACGCTGGAGAGCTGGTTTTAGGGTCTTTATTGAGTATTTTAAAAAAAAATTGGCAGGGGACTATCTCCCCCGCCGTTTACTGCTTTTTCTGTCCTGATTCTTCCATATGGTCGAGGACCCGGTCCCACATTACCAGCAGGCCGGGTATTACCACGTAGGCGAGCAGTCCCGCCCCGAGGAAGGCTCCCGTGAGGATGAGTTCGTTGTCCATTGTCCTCACCCCTTTTTAGTTCAGCGCCGTTACGCCGTCTGCCCAGGTTTCCACTACCGTGCGGATCCCATCATCTTCATAGGATGAGAGGGTCACCTGCTGGCGGGAGAGGGTAACGAAGTACGTCTCTCCGCTGGGGTTGTGGCACTTTAAGGTCACCGAGAAGGTGTCCTTGTCCGTGTCGTGGTATACCGTGCCTCCGTGTGCCGCATTGTTTGCGGTGTTGGCAAGCATTGCCGTTGCCCCGGCGGTGAAGCCGGCGATCGTGTTGTAGCTCTCCGAGCCGCTGCCGATCCTGTTTGCCTGTGCGTCCTGGTACACGAATTTTGCCGTGTACGCTTCCCGGCTCTTCTCGATTGGCTGGTGGTTTTCACCGGCCAGCATATACGAGATGCACCCGAACGGGTTGGTGGTGATCACCGCCTGGACGATCGTGTTGAACGCTGTTATGTCGGCGATCGGGTCTGCAAGCCTGCGGGTTGCGCTCTTGATGTTTGTTTTCTGTGCGAAATCTCCCATAATCTATCACTCCTTGTGTTTTTTCCTTGTCCTGGTTCCTCCCTGGCCGGGCCGTTGTGGCGAGCCGACCTCCGCGTTTCGCGACTCTGGATCCTCTGGATCCGTGGTGCGAGCAGACGAGGGCTCTGAGCGGTCCGTGCCATACTGGTCTCTGCCTGGATTTGGCGGGACCCACGATGGGTCTCATCGTGTCCCGTGTGTGTTCGGACTTCTGTACTCTGGTGTCTTGCGGGGCGCCCGTTTGACATACCATTATAGGATTTACTCTGGTATAGCCGCGGGAAGGGGGATAGCATCCGGGGCGAATGCAAGCCCGGCTGGCCCAACCGGGCAGGGAGAGTTGCGCGCTCGTCGATTCGCAGGCCCGGCGATTGCGATTTGCTGAACGGGCGCTGATGCTCGCGGGATTTTCATAATTTTCTGCATGGTTACGACGTTGCCAATGCCCCAGTCATAGACCCGGTACCGCAGCAGCCCGAACTCCCGCGAGATGACCATGAACTGGATGTTGTCGGCTTCCGTCCGGTAATACGGCTCCATCACGCGGACAACCTCTTCGTACTGCTCTCGGACATTGCGGGCATTGGCGACCAGCTCCTTTGGCCGGGCCACCCGGACCAGGATCGATCCCGCGTTGCTCCAGCCGACGAGATCGAACGGGGATTTCGGATCGGGAATCACCCCGACGATATACCCCTCCTCCTCCAGCATGCCCGCAATCTCGCAGCTCCCCCGGGGGACGTGCTGGCCGTTCCTCTTGCCCTGGGCCGCTACCCCGCCGGCGTTCTTCTTGTGCCGGTGCCCCTTACGGCGCTTCTTTCCCTTGACCGAGCTGCGGCGCGTGGATTCCTTTGGCCCGGTCTCGCCCGGCTCTGTCCCGGTCCCGCTCCGGCCGGCATCGGCAGTACCGACCGGGTCTCCATCCTGTTCGATCGCCCCCGCGGGAACTGCGGTTATTGGCGCATCCGTCTTCTCCGCGATGGGGGTGTTCTCCTGCTGTTCCTGGTTCTTTTCTAATAATCCGTTTTCTTCTGCGAATCCGTTCATTTTTTTCTCATCTGCTGGGGGGGTTTGTTCGACAATGATTCTTCGAGCGCTGGGGCTCGTTCATGCAAATCCAAAAACGTCAGTCCGGGGAGAGCCGAGGCTCGTGTTCCTGCTGGGGGCTGCCTGTTTCGAATCGGCAGGTAACCTGGAGGATCAAGACCACGATGAAATTCCCGGAAGACCGGACTGGCGTCTAGTGACTATTTTTAAAGAAGGTGAAGAGCGAGAAGAGGGGGGCGTGACCGCTCGTTAACCGGTAGCGTTTCCCCATGTCCAGTACGTTTCCGTTGGCTGCTACAGGAACCGGCTGTGCATCGGATGCTGCTGAGGAGGCGGACGTAAACCATTCGATCGCTGCTACGCACTTTTGTTTCAGTGCTGCAAAGATCTGTTTCGCCAGGTTTCCCAGATGTCCGACGTATTTGCTGGTCATTGTATTGATACCAATGTTAGCAAATTCGGGTTAAAAAGGTAGTTGGTTGCTTCGAGATTTTTCGCAGTTATTTTGATACCTTTGAGGAAATCTGGGCTCTGATTGAGGCGCGATTGGGGGGCGGGGGAACTATGGATCCGGGCGCGGCTACCGGTTTGAGAAAGAACGGTGTTTTGGGGCCGGATTTGGGAGAGGCGGAGGGAGGTGCGGCAAAATTGGTGGGGATTGGCTTTGTCCGGATTCGCGATCTATGTGTATAGTATAGGGACCGGGAGCTGGCGGGTTTCGCACTATACTAATAAGGAAGCTTTGGCAGGTTCGGGTTTTCGTGTTTTATTATAGCGCGATTCAAAATCTCGAAAGGCAAAACGATGTCTTTTGAATAGTGAGAGAACAAATCAATTTGGGAGTTAAATGAGTGTGAACCGAAGCAAAGACGGGATGATGCTCGTAGAAGATCCTGAAGATACAATTAAAACCATGTGCTTTTTTCAAAATAAGGAGCTAGATGTATCGGATTACAAAGCACAATATGAAAAATTGAAAGGGTTTGAGAAACCGATTCATAAAAAAAATGCCCACACGCATTTTTATTCACTAACTCTATTAAAATTATTAGTTCCAATCAGCGGAAAAAAGGCAAAATATCAACTCAGTCCTATCGCTAAAGACTTATGTCGCATTGTAAATGATAGCAATAAATCTGAAGAATATCAACAAAAATTCTCAAATCTTTTATTAACGAATGAAGATAAAGGAGAACTTTTTAAAAAGTTCCTGGATTTTGTCTCAACAAAGCGTAATAAAAAAGAGATCTATGAAATTTTTAAACCAATTCCCTCTCGCTCAATGATTTCCTGGTTGTCGTATGCGGGATTACTTGAGCAAAAAAAAGACATCATCCAAGCAAAAAAAATGGGAAAGACAGGAAAAATTTCCTTAGCTAAGTTTGAACAGGTTTTTATAAAGGCATATCATGAGTTAAATAAATCTGAAATTTTTGGAATTCGACGAATATACATTCCTATAGAGGAGCTTCAATTCCATATTAGTGTTGAAACGAGGTTATCAAAAGATGCAGTGTATGATATGCTGACAAAATTAATATTAAAAGATAAGTCAGAAAAAATTATTCTTCATGGTGCCTCGACGAAAGCTTATGAAGATAACAAAATGGACAAGTTTAATTATAATAATAAAGACTATGTATTTTTATCATTGAGGTCAGGTGAATGGAAAAACAAGGATTAATCGATCTAAGCGAATTAAAACCAAGAAATTATGATACATTCTTTTTAAAACGAAATCCGTTTCCGGGTATTGGTGTTCCTAGTGATACGATTCCATTCACAGTTGATAGAGAAGACATTAAAAAAAGATTTACAGAAACAATTGCGGAATTACAGGAAAATGAGACCGGATTAATCACAGTACTTATTGGAGATTATGGAAGCGGAAAAAGTCATTTACTAAAATTATTCAAACAAAGCGTTAATACATATTTGCTCTCTCAGAATCCTGGCATTCTTGCTGTGTATGTAAAATCCCCTGGTGAGGATTTTGGTGAATTTTTCTCTCAATTTATTGATGACATCGGAAGATCTCTTCTCACAGCTTATTCGCAAGAAATTTTTAAGGAATATTTTATTTCTCACCGTTCAGAATCTCTCAAACATTTCTCAACGGATGAATTAAAAGCTATCCTTATTGAAAATAAATATGAAATTGGGGACATGATTAAAAAGAGTAGATATCTGGATTTATTTAATGCAATAAAAAACGAAAAATTCTCAGATATTGGATCGAATGATTTGGTTTATGCTTTCCTTTCTCTGAGTCATCCCGATTTGTCAACTCGTGCGTGGAAATGGTTCTTAATGGACAAAATTGATAAAAAAGATTATCGGGAACATTTGTTGATTGAAAGTCCAATAGATAATGAAAAAATAGCGTATGTTGTTTTTAAAAATTTAACAAGGTTGTTGAATTTATTAAAAATTCAATCACTGGTTATCCTCGTTGATGAATTAGAAAAAATTGGTTCTTTATCGCCAAGTCAAAAAAGAATTGACTATCAAGAGCAATTAAGAACGTTAATTGACGATTATCCAAAAAATCTTTGTTTGTTTTTTGCTATTGCTCCAACCCAATGGGATGAACTTACTAAAACATCCACAGCTTTCATTAGAAGACTTGCAGGGACTTGGGCACGTCTAGATGATTTCAAAAAAGAGGACACTAAAGAGTTAATTGAGACTTACTTACATTTCTCAAGAGTGAAAAATTATAACTCACAAAAAGTTCGAGAGAAATTTCCGGATTGTGAGCCATCATTATGCCCATTTACTAAAGACTCAATCGATTCAATTCAGCAAGAATCGGATGGACGTGTTTCCCGTGTTCTCATGTTATGTCGTAAATCTCTAGAATATCTTTACGATCATCAAGAAAAATATAAATCAATTAATTCATCGTTGATAAAAGATTTACAGAATGGGAGATAAATTGTGTCTGAAAATACTACAATAGTAATAAGATTTGATAATATCCCGATTATTGAAGCGGGTTCAACATTTATCAATTCCTTTCTGATACCATTATTATCAATAATTGGTGGATTCGGTGTGATAGGAGGGATCATCTGGTCATGTCATCCTAGTGTAAAAGACAGACAAGCAAAAAAACAGTATATTAATTTTGAAAAAAATGAGCTCAATACAGAGAAAGAATATAGAATTTTTTGGGGACGCTTTTTTTTCAAAAAATTACAATTAATGGCGATTTCAAAAGAAGTACAAGTAGAGTTATCATATACACCATTAACTGGACCACAAGATTCTGTTCCTGAAGAAGTATACACTGATATTATTGATCCGAAAAAGAACAAGCGTATAGTGACAATTATTGACACGACATTTTTCAAAAACGCAGAAACAGAAATAATTTTTGTCAGTGAAACCTCAATAATGCCAAACCTAGATTACACATCAAAAATTCATCAGATTAATAATGGATATGATATACTTGTGACTAACGAAAATCCCATTGAGATAAAACGTTTTCCAGTAGATCTACCATCAGATTTTGATCTTGGACAAATTCCATCTCTATTAAAATATGGTGAACTTAAATTGAATCCGTATGAATATCATGACGGAACATTTCAAAAGCCGATATTATTTGTGAATATCCCTGCTAAAGATGGGGATAATATAGGAAAGACTACAATAAATCTGAAAAAAAAGATTGCAATTATTCCTTCCTAAAAATTAAACAATAGTGATGTGAACGATTGCCAACATAACTATTAAACATCCCAAATGGAAATAATTTTTTATCATCCTGACACCAAATTTTTTCGTCTTTCGGTGTCCAAATATTGGTCAAACTTTTAAAAGTATCAAAGGCTAGCGGATAAAGCCGTCCATTTTTAAAACAATTATTTGTTATAACGACGATATATGAACGTTTTTTTAATAATTTATCAACCTGACAAAAAATATTTTCTTGTTCCATTAGAAATTCTTCATATTCAGATATCTTGCCAATATCTTTGGTATTGTTTCCGTACTCAGTTTTCAAACCACGGGATTTACGCGTATTCTGTCTTTCACTATTTTGACTCAACTGACACCAATATGGGGGTGATGTTATGCAAAAGTCAATACTATTCGAACAACTTTCCCCTAAATCTGACAATACATCTCTACAATCACCTTCATGGACAATATTGACAGAGTCTCCTTTTTGACTTGCGATTCTTTTTTCCGCAAAGTCGATATAATCCCGATATAATTCGATCCCTATACTATTACGATCCAGTTTTTTTGCTGCAACCATCGTTGAGCCAATACCCGCAAATGGATCGAGTACACAATCACCTGGTTTTGTAAAAAATTTAATAAATTGTTCCGCAATTTCATCGGGATAGCATGCAGGATGAATATCTTTTGCGTTTTTAAGAGAGGATCTATGAACGAACCATGATTTCGTAAAAAGCAACCATTCAGATCCGGTTAAGGCATTAAGTGTATTTGCTTTAATCTGGGATAGTGCTGGCATTTCATTCCCACCTTTTCATTTTATATAATACTTTACCGCAGGCTGCAGGTTTAAAGGTTTTTAAAATATTAAACCACAAGAGGGGGATATCTGCCCTACCTACCCCCTCTCCAAAACCCGAGAGGGGGTATCCACCCCACCCTACCCCCCCTCTTGCAAAAGACAGGGTACCACCCCCCCTGCCCTGCACATGCTCCGCCACGGTTTCCGCTGGAGTCACGACGCAGGGCACTTCCCTTCGGCCCGATCCCGGAGGGGGGGTACCCCCCACTCAAAAGTACGAGAGGGGGTACCCTGCCCCCCTGTCAAAAAAACGAGGGGGGGTATACCCACCCCCTCTCCAAAAAGTGAGGGGGGGACCCCCTCCCCCCCTGTCCCGCGCAAGACAGGGTACCTCCCCCCCTCCGGGCGCAGGTCCCGGGCCACGGCTTCGCATGGAGTCACGCCGGAGAGGGGGTTTTTGTGAGGGGGGGTCATGAGGGTGAGATACCCCCTCTCTTGCGTACGAGTGGGGGGTACCCCCTCCCCCTCTCCAAAAAATGAGTGGGGGTATACAGCCTGCCCCACCCCCCCTCTTGTCTAAGACAGGGTACCTCCCCCACCCCCACTCTGAAATTTGAGAGGGGGTACCATACCCCACATCTGCCTAAGGGAAGTGCCGGATGGGAATTTTTACTGGCAGGATGTCAGAAGATTTGACGCTCCTGGGGGTTACGGCGCCCCGCCTCCACCCCCGCCGCGTGGGCATCCCCCTTGTAGCTACTGCTCTGAACAAGATTAAGGGAAAACTTCGAAAGAAGGGGGGTCAAGGGGTTCTCCCCTTAGGTTGCCTCCCCCTCTGGAGGAGAGAGGGGGTCACCCTCACACAAGTTGAGAATATTTACCGATTATCGATGAAACGGGATTCCCTCATAGTGATTATTCCCGGTCTTGGATCACTGCGTAATCGCTCTTTTTTTGGTCCGGTACGGACCTGGGCGACTTGAAACGCAGGGAATATTTCCGGTAGCATCATGCTGGAACAGGATCTTCTCCTTCCCAGGTCCCGCCGCTTTGATTGAGATCGTAGGAGCGGGTTTGTCATGAGACATAAGGATCTTTTTGAATTCCGCAGGCCCAACCATCGATTCGATTAATGAATTATCAAAATCCTCAAGACGTTTCACCAGAGGCGACTCTTCATTGATCGAGTACAGCCAGGTCCGGCCGTCTTTCCGAATCTTAACCATACCCCGGTCAGAGAATTTCTTCATAGCTTTTGCAATAGACTGCCGGGTAAGTTTAATCTCTTTGGTCAGCTCGGCCATGTCAAATTCGATCCCATACATGGGCAGCAGGAACTGTAGCAGCCGGGTCTCGCAGGTATCGCCGAATAATCCTTCAAATGGTTGTTTCATTATCATCACATTTTGTAGGGGACTTCCTCCTTACCAAGGAGGCACACTGCCGGAACGTGTTCCTCATCACGGGTCACAATATTGCATCTATAGGTTTTTTTCTTTCCAAGATGTTTGCAAACAAGGTATAAAATTGTTGTTAAAAAAAATTAACAGAACAGGCACGGTCAATCCAGGTGATAGAACCTGCCCCCTCCAAGGGGGGTAACATTCAGTCCATGGTTTTTCAGTACGGCATAAGTTTTTTTGAAGTCGATGATGTAAAATTTTGGCTCTTGTTTTTTGATTGTTGCAATGTATGCCTGGTTTTTCAGGTTCAGTACTTCTCTAAAATTTTCCTCCACGAATATAGGTAATCATCAGCCGGCACCATTTTCAATCAGCTGAAACCTCGAAGAATCGCGACAAACGTAATGAATTTGAGTTTTTTCCGAATACCTTCCC
>Ga0310040_1002166_pt1 | contig 12823 bp, 14 predicted proteins | sample EPASupsiteHSE623_FD_200237 | JGI IMG/M metagenome (GOLD analysis project Ga0310040, IMG submission 200237) | Bioremediated contaminated groundwater from EPA Superfund site, New Mexico - Sample HSE6-23 (v2) (version 2) | ecosystem: Environmental > Aquatic > Deep subsurface > Groundwater >... | reverse complement strand
GGTATCAAACCGAGAGAGACCCAAGCCATATCACCGCTATGACTGAAACCGCGCTAACCCTCCGCCAAATTTCCGAACTGGCAAAGATGCCGATAAACACGCTGAAGAGCCGGTCTCGGCGCGAGCAATGGCCCGCCTCGGCGGAGACCGTCATCAACCACAAACCCGCCCGCCTGTTCGACCCTGCGGCGTTGCCGCAGGACCTGCGGCTCAAGCTCGCCACCGCGCCGGAACAAACCGCGCTCGCCAAAGTCTCCATCCGCCCCGTCGAAGTCCCCGAAGCCGCCCGCAAAACCGCCCTCGCCCGCTTCGACCTCCTCCGCCACTGGCGCAATTACCGCGCTTCTTATAAAGGAACCAGCGCGGCGGCGGACGCGGAGTTCATTATCGGCTACAACCACGGTCTTTTCCCTCAACTCCGCGCCGCACTGGACGACGTGTCGGCAAAAACGCTTTACCGTTGGCTATCCATGCTCGACGGTTCGCAGGATTGGCAGCGGCTGGTTCCCAATTATTACGGGCGTGGCAAAGGCGGCGTGCCCGAACTATCCCCAAAAGAACGCGATATTTTCATGGGCTTGTTGCTTCAGCCCAACAAGCTCAGCATCGGCACCGCCGCGCGGCTGGTTGATTTCGCGCTGCAAAAGCAGGGCCTTGCCCGCGAGCATTCGCCCGCCACGTTCCGCCGCTATGCCGAAAACTGGAAAGCGCATCACAACGACCGCTGGGTTTTCCTGCGCGAGGGCATGAAGGCTTTGCGCGACAAGGTTGAACCTTTCATCCGGCGCGACCCCTCCAAACTCGAAGTCGGCGACGCTTTTGTCGCCGACGGCCACCGCTTGAATTTCCAAGTCATAAACCCGTTTACCGGCAAACCCTGTCGCGCGACGTTCATCGGGTATGTGGACTGGAAAAGCTACTACCTCGCCGGTTATTACATCATGCTTGAGGAAAACACTCAGGTAATCGCCGCCGCGCTGCGCGGCGCAATCCTCAACCTCGGCAAGATGCCGAAAGTCTGCTACCAAGACAACGGTCGCGCATTTCGCTCCCGTTTCTTCACCGCCGACACGAGCAATCTCGACGAGTGCGGCCTCTCCGGTCTCTTTGGCCGCCTCGGAATTTGCGCGGTGTTCGCTAAGCCTTATAACGCCCGCGCGAAAATCATAGAAGGCTGGTTCAACGAGTTCGGCAACACCTTCGAGCGGCTCGTCCCCAGCTACACCGGCGCATCCATCGAGGACAAGCCCGCATGGCTCATGCGTAACGAAAAATGGCATCAGGCGCATCACAATGGTTACATCCCCACCATGTCCGAAGCAATCGACATGATAGCTCAATGGCTTGAGTTCGAGGGCGCGCAGCCCTGTCCGCATGTCCCAGGAAAAACCCGCCAGCAGGTTTTCGACGAAGGTCGCGGCCCCGGCGTTGACCCCGCCGCGCTGGACGATTTGATGATGCAGGAGAGAATCGGCTACATAGGCCGCCACGGTCTGCGCTTTCTCGGTGCGGATTACTGGAGCGACGAGTTGTACGGCCTCACGCAGCGCGCCGTAGTCCGCTACTCGCTGCTGGACCCGGACGCGTTGAAAGTCTACACCGAAAAGGACCAATTCCTTTGCGTGGCCCACCGTATCGAATCCCTGCACCCGATGGCGGCGCGGCTGGGGAACGCGCAAAATCAGGAAGAACTGGAACGCGCTCTCGCCGGTCAAAAGCGGCTGGAACGCCGCACGACGACGATAGCCGCGCTGGAGATGGGCCATATCGGCGGTCCGTTTGCGACGCCGCGCGCTTCGACAAGCGCGCCGGTGTTACCCGCGCAGGAAGTCGAAACCTTAAGCGAAATCCACATCCCGGACGCGGCGGTAAAACCGCACACGCATGAACCCGCGTCGGAAATTTCCACCCCTGCGGACCCGAACGCCCGGCCCGAACTTTTCGCGGACTCTTACGCGCGGTGCCATTGGCACCTGCTGCACGGCTGCCGGGACGACGTTGATAAAACGTGGCTAGCCGCCTATCAGCAAACCCGCGAGTATCAAATGCTTTTCACCGCAAACGAAGCTTAGTCAACACCAAGGAGAGAGAACAATGAAAACCGACTATGTGAAAACCGCAAACGTGGCCGCATTCGCAGGCGCGCTGGCCCGTCTCAAGGACCGCGCCTCCGGCGTGCCCGGTCTCGCGCTGGTGCGCGGCGACCCCGGTCTGGGTAAAACCCGCGCCGCCATCTGGTGGGTAGCCACGAACGAGGACGCGGTATACCTGCGCGCCAATGCGTTGATGACGCCGCGCTGGATGCTCGAAGAGCTGGCGGCGGAACTTGGCGAGGAACCTGCGCGCCGCTCTTCGGAACTGTTCCGCCAATGCCAGGCTAATCTCAAGGAGCGTTCCCGCATGGTGCTGGTGGACGAGGTGGATTTCCTGCTGCGCGACCCGCGCCTCATCGAAACGCTGCGCGGCCTGCACGATTCCACCGGCGCGCCCATCGTCATGATAGGCATGAACGGCGTCGAGAAAAAGCTGGCCCGCTACAAACATATCAACGACCGCGTGTCCGAAGTGGTGCATTTCCGGGAACTGTCGTTGAACGATGTTCGGCTTATAGCCGATAAGCTTTGCGAGGTTAAACTCGCGCCGGATGCAGTCGAGCAACTGCACATGCAGTCCCGCCGTTTCCGTCAGGTGGTTACTACGCTTTACCGCGCCGAACACGTCGCACGCGCAAACTCGCTGAAGGAAGTTACCGCCGCACATCTCGGAGGCGTGAAATGAGCGACGTGCTGGCTCTTTCTCCGCGAGAGCGCATGTGGCGCGCCGGACGATGCTTGCAGGTTTTCGGCGTGGAGGATTTGTTCACTGTCGGCACGACCACCCGCGCCGAGGCGCTGGCCTTCGTTAAATGCCTGACCCGGCGCGGCTATATAAAGCTCGAAGGCCGCGAGGTCCGCGCCCGCCGTGGCCGTCCGCTCGCCAAATTCCGCCTCATCCAAAACCCCGGCCCGCAACTGCCCGCCGAGCTGCGCAGCCTTGCCGACCGGAGGCTGGCATGACCGGCAAGCTGCTCAACGCCTACGGCGCGCCCTGCGCGCAGGACGAAGCTATCTCGCGCATCCGCGCCTACGCGGGCCTGCACGGCGTTCGCGCCGCCGCGCGAGAGTTCCAGATATCGGTCTGCGCCGCAAGCAACATCGCCTCAGGCAAAAGCAACATCAGCGGCAAACGCCTCATGTCATGGTTCGCTAAAAGCATAGTTGCATGCCCGGTGCTGGGCGCGGTATCGCCGCAATCGTGCCGGGAACATTCCGCGTTCGCGCGCACCCGCGCCGCCGGCATGGTCAGCAACCCGGACAAGTTCCGGCTCTACATCGCCTGCCGAAACTGCAAAAACGCAAAGGGGGATTGCAATGCAAATTAACGTCGCCGCCGTTTCGCCGCACCAGATAAAACTGATTCACACGCTCAAAGGAAAACTGAACCTGCCCGACGGCGCGTACCGCTCCATGCTGCGCGACTATCACGTCTTTTCCTCGACGCAGCTAACCGCCGCCGGAGCCGACCAGCTCATCTGGGACCTGCAAAAAAACGCCGAGAAGGCGGCTGTCTGGGTCCGTCCGCAGCGCAAGTTCAACAATCTCGCCGGTCGCAAAAACATGGCCACGCCAAAGCAACTCCGCATGATAGAGGCCATGTGGGCCGAAGTCTCCCGCGCCTCTAACATGGCCGAACGCGCCGCCGCGCTGCAATCCTTCCTGCCCCGCTTCGGCGCAACCAGTCTTGAGGAGGTGCAATACTGGCAAGTCCATAAAATCGTCGAAGCCCTAAAAGCCATGAAACACGGAGGGAAAGTATGACGGAAAAATTACACAAAATCCTGAAAGACATCGTGATGCAATTGGTCGAAGATGAAGCCGAACTGCTTTTAGCGCAGATACGCCTCGAAGTGTCATCGTGCATCAAGCTTGAGTCCCCAGCGGTAGCCATCACCCCGCCCGTCATTGCGAGGAGCGAAGTGACGCGGCAATCTGAGCCCAAAAAACCATCTCGCCATGCACGCAGAAAAACCGCCAAACCCGCCATGACGCCGGCAGAAAAAAAGGCAAAGAGTCGGGAATACTTCCGGCGCTGGTACGCAAAGCAAAAAACAAAAAACCCGAAATCGTCGAAAACCGAATCGCCACATATCGGAGGCAAAAATATTTTGTCCCCGGAAGAACTGAGGGCGCGGATATCAAGCCATGTAACACGCGTGGATGGTGTCGTCGCACCGTCGGATATCGATTAGCCGGAGAGGATGCCATGCTTAAACTGCTGTTGCTGCTTTCGCTGATTGTGGTCGCCGTAGTTGTTGTCGCGGCGTTCGCGGTCCTCGGCATGTTCGCCGCTGGCACGTTCGACGACGAGGATTAACATGCACGCATACATCCTCAAATCCATGCAACGCCAGCCCAAGCCCGCCCGCCCTCTGTCCGACGAGTGGCTCGGCCTCGCCCGCGCACTGCTCGTGCTGTTCGTCCTGCTCTTCCTGTTCCTTATATATACGGAAGCCAGGCTGCGCCGCGCCGAGCAATCCGCCGCCCAATATTCGCAAATCAAAGGAGAGTGATATGTTCCTGTCCGAGCTAGAGCAGTTGGTAAAACAGTACTCCGAACGCCGCGCCCGCGTAACCGGGCTGGTGCGCGGCTATGAAGCCGGTGTCGCCGAGCTTAAAAAGCGGCACCTGTCCGGCATAAAAAAAGCCGCCATGTCCGCGAAGGAAAAAGAGGACGAGGTCCGCGCCGCCATCGAATCCAGCCCGTCGCTTTTCGAGAAGCCCCGCGCCCTCACCATGCACGGCGTGAAATTCGGCTTCCAGAAACAAAAAGGCTCCATCAGTTACGAGGACGAGGAAAAAGTAATCGCGCTCGTCCGCAAATACCTGCCGGAGCAGGCGGATGCGCTCATTAAAGCCGAGGAACGCCTTCTCAAAACCGCGCTCTCCAACCTGACCGCCGCCGAGCTTAAAAAGCTGGGCGTCGAAATCAGGGAAAGCGGCGACGCCGTCCTCGTAAAATCCGTGGACAGCGACATAGACAAGCTCGTCAACGCCCTGCTGGCGGGCATAGACGACAAGCAAAACTGAAAGCCGAAACGGGGGGCCGTTCCCCCGTCCGACGGTAACGCCGTCGCTGAAGAGGCTATATGGGAAATCACGACTGGTTGAAAGAAATTCTTAAAGGCAAAACCGACGAGCAGATTATGGAACTGCTGCCGGATACTCTCTACGAAATCTACACCAGTTGCGGCCTTCCGGTCCTGTTGTCCTTGCTGGACAACCTGCCGAAGGTGCCCATATATCTATCGCCGAAAAGCGTCGATATCTCTGTTTTGCGGCCCGGAGTGCCGCGCAAAAAAGCCTTGGCCATGCTGCCGGAAAACGCGCGCCACATCTACAAACGCTGCGGCAGAAACGTGCTGCTGGCCTTGCTCGATCAGATGCGCGGCTTGGAGCTTTATGTCGCCCCCGGCGCGCTTAAAACGGCGCAAACGCTCTACATCCGCCAGCATCACAACGGCCACAACGTACACGATTTGGCGCTCCGGCTGGGGGTCTCCACCTGCCAGATTTACAAGATACTTTCCGCACCTGTGGCAAAGCCGGTTGCCGCGACGCCATCCTACACGCCGAGGCTGCCGTTTTGACGCCGAATTATGCTGTGGATAACTCCCCAAAACCGTCCGTTTTTAGCCATCCGCCACCCCCTTGGGTGCATGCACCTAAGCCCTATGGTGCAACCCACCGCACGGGTGCATTCCCCCAAATTACCGTTTTCTTCCGTTTTAGGTGTTTCCCCAATACAAAACGCCCCGTCAACAGCCCCTTTCAGGCCCCCGACAAGGCGTTTTTCTCAAACCACTTGGTAAAAATCCGGTAAAACCGGCAATAATTCTCAAACCCCAATTTGCCCCAATTTATCCCAATTCCCCCAATACAATTCAACTCCGCGGCCCTCAAAACAACATTCTCAAATTACCTGCACAGCCACAACAAGCGGTGTTACCGCCGCAAATGGGATATGGGCATTCAGTCTCGCAGCTGGCGGCAATTACGTATTGGCGGCATCAAAAGCGAACTATACATTCTCGCCGAGTGGCATTACCGCAACCAGTTTGAGCGGCAATCATACCGGTATTAATTTCACCGCTACGACGCCCTTGTCCGGACCCGGCATAATAACCACTGTGGCAGGCAATGGTATTGGTGGTTTTGGCGGCGATGGTGGCTTGGCAACGAACGCGGGGTTTGATTTTCCTAAAAGCGTGGCGGTTGATTCCGTAGGCAACATTTATATCGCGGATGCTAACAATAGTCGCATCCGGAAGGTAGACCATGCAACCGGCGTAATAACCACCGTGGCGGGTAACGGAACTTTTGGTTTTAACGGCGACGGTGGTTTGGCTACGAACGCAGTTTTGAATCATCCTTACGGCGTGGCGCTTGATTCTGCGGGAAATATTTATATCGCGGACCATTATAATAGCCGCATTCGCAGGGTGGACCATACAACCGGCATAATAACCACCGTGGCAGGCAATGGGACTGCTGGCTATAGCGGAGATGGTTCGGCTACGAATGCGAGCCTGAATTATCCTTATGGCGTGGCACTTGATTCTGCGGGAAATATTTATATCGCGGATTTCGACAATTCCCGCATTCGCAAGGTTGACCATACAACCGGCATAATAACCACCGTGGCGGGCAGTGGAGCTGTCGATTTTAGCGGCGACGGTGGTTTGGCTACGAGCGCGGGCTTGTATTGGCCTCGTGGCGTTGCGCTCGACTCTATAGGGAATCTTTATATCTTGGATTACGGCAATTCTCGCATTCGCAAGGTGGACCAGGCTACCGGCATAATAGCTACCGTGGCTGGCAACGGGACTTTTGGTTTTAGCGGGGATGGCGGCTTGGCTATGAGTGCAACCTTGAATCCTTCTGGTGTAGCTCTAGATTCTGCGGGAAATATCTATATCGCGGATGCTGACAATAGTCGCATCCGGAAGGTAGACCATGCAACCGGCGTAATAACCACCGTGGCGGGTAACGGAACTTTTGGTTTTAACGGCGACGGTGGTTTGGCTACGAACGCAGTTTTGAATGATCCTTACGGCGTGGCGCTTGATTCCACAGGGAACGTTTATATAGCGGATACTTTAAATAACCGCATCCGCATGATAACATCTTCATTGCAAACCTATACAGTCACTGGCACGATTACCTCCGGCGGCAGCCCCTTGGTAGGTGTTGTTGTTGCCGTCTCCGGCAGCGCAAGCACAACCGCTGTTACCGCCGCAGACGGGACATATTCTTTCAGCCTTACGTCCGGCGGCAATTACACATTGACGCCGTCATCAGCGAACTACACATTCTCGCCGATGAATGTCTCTACAACCAACCTAAGCGGCAATTGGTCCGGTAACAACTTCACAGCTACGTTCGCCGCCTATACCGTCAGTGGGACGCTTATGTATAGCGGCGCCCCGCTTGAGGGGGCGGTGGTTTCGCTAAGCGGGAATACCAGCGGCTCTGTAACAACCGGTTCTGGCGGGACGTATTCATTTGCAGTTGTCGGCGGCGGGAACTATGTGATAAAGCCGTCCAAATCGGGGTATTTCTTCACTCCGGCGCAATTGGCGGCGAACGCGGTCTCCGCCTCTTTGACCGGGCAAGACTTTACGTCGGGATATTCCGCTTCGGCATCAGTCGCGGTGGTTGGCGGGCCGAAAGGCTATGTCGAGGCGTCAAAGGGCGGGCAGGCTGTCATTCATCTTAATGCTCCAACGCAAAGCGGGCAGGTCAGCGTGAAAATATACACCCTGCGCAACGCAAGGCTTGTGCGCGACTACAGCATCGCTGTTGCCGCCGGGACGGCTACATCCCTCGTCTGGAACTGCCTAAATACCGATGGGGAGATGATAGGTTCCGGCGTCTATCTCGCCGTAATAAAAGGCGCGGGGTATGACGAGAAAATAAAAATCGGGGTGCTGCGATGAGACGATTATTTGCAGTTGCGGCAGTTTTGGCGGTGTTCGCCGGAGCGGGGTTTTGCGGCGCAAGTTCTTTCGCTGAAATCATTGCGGCGGAACCGTCGGTGCGCGCCAACGGCATGGGTAACGCCTACACCGCTGCCAACGACGATGTGTTCGGCGCATATTACAACCCCGCGCAGACCGTCAACGCCGCTAAAGTAGGTTTCGTGTTTCAGCGTGGCTACGCTGATGATAATACCGGTGCCATTGCTCTCGCAATACCGATAGGCGCGTTCAAGTTCGGTCTTTCTACGCTTTACTACAACGCCGGGAGCATGGATTTGTATTCCGCCAACGGCTTCATGGGCAGCGTGAAGGCGGAGCAGGATTATGTGGGCATGGCTTCGCTTTCGTGCAAGATTGGGGGAGTGCTGTCGCTCGGCGTAAACGGCAAATATGTGCGCGAGCAGCTTTTTGAGTCCGTCAGCGCGAGCGGGATTACCGGCGATGTCGGCGCGTTGCTTGAGCTGCCGTTCATCAGCCTCGGCGCGGCGGCGCAAAACATAACCGGCGGGCTCGATTTTGGCAACGGCAAGGAAAATTTCCGGCGGACAATGCGTGCGGGCGCGTATGAACACTTTGGCGGCGACGCGCTGGCAGTGTCGCTGGCGCTGGACGCGGTAAAGACGGACAACGAGGATGTATACAAGCGCGCGGGCGCGGAAGTGTCAATCATCAAATTGCTGGCGTTGCGCGGCGGTTACGAGTTCGGCGGCGACACCGCGTCTAAAAGCGGCGGCGCATCCTTGGGTTTAGGCGTGCGGCTGGGCGCGTTCGCGCTGGATTACGCGCTGGTGCCAAACACCGACCTCGGTGCTACTCAAAAAGCAGGACTGACCATAAATTTCTAGCCCGGAAAGTTGTAGCGAGGCTAATCAACAAGGAGAATAGAACAAAATGAAAAAAATAACCTGGATATTCCTTGCGTTTGCTGGAACGGTTGGTTGTGCAAGCACAACAGCTAATCTGCAACGTGAAACGGCGAACTTCATAAACGTTGCCCCTGAAGCCGTAACGGTCTCAAATATCAACCGAGGCGCAACGGCTGTAAAATGGGATGCTCAAACACAAGATACCGCATACAGTTGCAATGCCGATGACATGGTTCGTCGCGTCCATTGCGTAAAAAAATAACTGGACTGCACCCCGAAAGTTGGACATAAAATAAGATAGACTGGCTGGCAAGACCTATAGGGAGGTCTTGTTATGCAGATACGACGCAGGTTCACGGATGAATTCAAAAAGCGGGTTGCTGAGGAAGTCCTCAGCGGAAATATCAAGCAGTCCGCCGCCGCGCGCGCGCATTCCGTTTCCTACAATCTCATAAGCCGCTGGAAGAACGATTACGCGATGGGGCGGCTGGATAACGAACCCACCTGCCCTGCCGGTTTTGAAGCCAAAATCGCGCAATTGGAGCGGAAAATCGGACAGTTGACGATGGAAAACGAGCTGTTAAAAAAAATGGCCCGGCAGACGGCGCGGACTCAAAACGGGATTTTATCAAAGCCAATCTACACGCGTTTGGAACCGTCGGACGGGGGTGCGAAATGACCGCAATCCCTCGCAGCACCTACTACTATCGGCGGAAAAAGAAACGCGAAGACGCCGACATCCAAAACCGCATAGAGTTGATAGTGCGCGACTTGCCGGGCTACGGCTATCGGCGCGTGGACGAGCAATTGCGTCGCGACGGTCTCGTCGTGAATCACAAGCGGGTGTTGCGGATAATGCGCGACAACTCGCTGCTGTGCCAGATAAAGCGCGCCTATCGGGTTACGACGAATTCAAATCACAAATACCCCGTGTTCCAGAACCTGACGCGAGGCATAACAATAACGGGCGTAAATCAGGTCTGGCACGCGGACATTACATACATACGGCTGGCGTCGGGATTCGCGTATCTGGCGGTGATACTGGACGGCTATTCGCGAAAGGTCATCGGCTACGCGCTGTCGGAGCGGCTGACCGCGCCGCTGGCGCTGGAAGCGCTGCAAATGGCGATAGACGAGCGCAACCCGCCGCAGGGATGCATCCATCATTCCGACCAGGGCGTGCAGTACGCCTGCGACGATTATGTGGCGAAGCTTGCCGCCGCCGGACTTGCGGGCAGCATGTCGCGCAAGGGCAATCCGTACGACAACGCGAAGGCGGAAAGTTTCATGAAAACGCTGAAATACGAGGAGGTTTATCTTTGGGAATACGACACGGTGCACGAAGCCGCCGCGCGGATACGGCATTTTATCGAGATGGTGTATAATAGAAAGCGGCTGCATTCTGCGCTGGGCTATTTACCGCCGGAAGAGTTCGAGGCGAAAGCGAGGCTGGGAACACCGCCGCAGGCAGCGACGCGGCAAAGCTGGACACAAACAAACTTGCCGGCCTCTATCTAATTCACTGTCCAACTACAGGGGTGCACTTTACAAGATTGTTTTTGACGTCGGCCCAATAGGCGATAAAAAAGCTCTGCAAACGGATATCCACGATGCAATAAAAGAAGCTCTTCACGAACAACGGTTACCGATTTCACAGCTCTCCGTGAATTCTGTTGTTTTTCAGATGCAATTCACAGATGCATTGGGGAAAGTCAGACCGAAGACCATAAACTTCAAAATCACGGCACCGGATAGCTGCAATCTCAAGGATACTGAAGAAGGCCTCAAGGCTAAAAAATACTTAAGAAACTGGGAACTTGAAAGTGTCTGACATTCTTGCGCTGGTATGGTCCCGTGCGGACGCTGGCGAGCCTGTTTATTCCGGCGATGAGTTCCAGCAAAACAAAAGGGAGTTCTCGGAACTCGTTCGGGCAAAACTGATTCGCCAGATTGATAACGCCAGCAGTGTTGTATGTGATGCGTGCGGGGAAGGGCATCTTGAAGAAGTGGTCTTTATTGAAAACCCGCCCAAGTCAGGAATGCGTGCATTTATTCATTGTCCGGATAACGGGTGTATCCAAGTGCCTTTTGAACGAATTCAATGCTGGGCTATTGATTTCAATTTTCTTGGCGCGGCCATTTCGGCAGGACTAGTCCTCGCAGGCGCAAAGGAGGAACTCTCGCCGGAACGGATATGGCTTTTGGGCAAAGGCACCTTTGCCGGGCAATCCAGAGAGATATTTCTTGCGCGCGGCCTGACATGGGCTGATGCTCCGTCTGTTGTTGGCGCAACCGCACGGCTCCAATCGGCATCATCGCATATCGTTCTGGTCGCAGGTTCAGTTCCGCCTGCCTCCATTTGGCAGGGTGACATTCCCCGCGTCATCCCGGTCAGCATACTGGCACATCTGACGCATGGCAAGTTCAGTATGGACCGCAGCCATTTGATAAGCCAGTTAAGCGAAGGGAAGCGGAAAAAAGCCACCGTTGTTCCGATGCAATCGTTCCCCACGCCGCCCGGAACAGGATGGGCAGATGTCCGAATAAAAATTGCAGAACATCGCCTGTTGATAGAAGCCAAGGGGAAAACGAAAGAATATTCGTTTCAAGAAGCTGGATTCGAAGAAAAACGGCGAAAAAATATTCCTGACAGCATTTGGACTATCCTCGGAGTTCTGGCCTCGCGCGTCGGAATACTATCAAAACAGGATGCCAAACTTGCCGATAAAACTCGGATAAATCTTAAAAGGTACATATCGGTTCTTCGAACTCGCGTGCAAGAATTTATCCCGAATATTGATGGCGACCCCATATCCTACAATAGCGAAAAATGTTCATACGAAACTGCGTTTGCGATATCAACGGACGAAACGCCTAGAATACGCGCGCCTCAAGGAATAACTTGGGAGGGTGTCTCAATTGCGGAAATCGGAACTTCGACTATCAGCATTAGCTTTCGTTCCGCAAAAACTTATGCGGCTCCACAGTACGAGGAAGACGAAACAATGCCGACACTGGAAGCTGCTGAAAAAGAAGCCACATACGAACAAGAATTTGACCTCGCAAATATTGGCCTTGCCAATAATAAAGGTGTGCCAAATTCCAAAGGGAAAGCTTTGATGGAAGTTCTTGAAAATAAAGGAATTATTCAGCGTGACAGCGACGATGCCCCCATGCTTGAGTTGGGCAATTTCTTGTGCAATTTGATTGGCATTAACGAGCCTGCATTTGACTACAACCAGAATACGAGCGAATGGGTTACGCAGTTTGAAGCTTCCAGCGAAATGCCCAAGAAAACACCTCGCCGGTAATTTATTACCGGCATTTTTCATGCCGGTTCCTGTAGCTAAAAAATAGTTCCCGATACCCGTTAGACCCCTGCTTTTAGCAGGGGTTTTTTCATTTTTAGCCACCTCCTCGGATACATATTTCAAGCCGTTCCGGTGATTTCTGACCCAGTTGAAAGTATGGACTGGAAAACAGAAAACCACCAGCAGCAAGCAGTACTCGAGCAGGAATTGCAGGGAGAGGGATATATCGCTCTCCTTCAGCAATTGCAGCACACTGCTCCCTTCCTCCTGGGCTTCAAGGACTGGGAAGAAGTTATCGCATGCATGAGAAAAGGCAATTCCCGTGACCCTAATAAAGACGCGATATTCCGCGCCATATTCAGGGAACACCAGAGAGATGCAAATCCATGCTGGCGAACGATACTTTTGGCGATGTTCTGGCCCGGATTGCGGTCACTTCATCACCAGAAGCGGCACTGGGACAAGGACGCCGAGGAACTCTGGCAAAACCTTGTCTGGGTATTTTTGCAGGTCGTCTGCAAGATTGACGCTGCTAAACGCCCTGAACGGCTGGCCCAGAAAATAATCAA
>Ga0310040_1002161_pt1 | contig 12844 bp, 9 predicted proteins | sample EPASupsiteHSE623_FD_200237 | JGI IMG/M metagenome (GOLD analysis project Ga0310040, IMG submission 200237) | Bioremediated contaminated groundwater from EPA Superfund site, New Mexico - Sample HSE6-23 (v2) (version 2) | ecosystem: Environmental > Aquatic > Deep subsurface > Groundwater >... | reverse complement strand
CTTTTTTCTATTTGCCAAATGAATAGCCATGATAGAAAGCTTATCCTCATTTCCGGTTGGCGTATGCTAAATCATGACTTTTCATTTCAAAAGTATTAAAATCTTCAATGCATTGAAATAATTAGTATTAAATTTTTCAATGCATTGAAATAATTAGTGGATATGTAGACAGAGAAAGGAAGCCCACGACCTTTATGGGGATTAGCGCCGACTATATTTTTCCCCAAGCAGCTTCGGATGGAGACATGGAATTGTCGGTGTTGCGGAAAGGGAAAAGCAACACGAACTGGTCGGTGAAATTTATTGCGGTGCAGCCATAAAAAAAACCTGGTCATTTCGGACCGGTACATTGCTCGCACGATGGTGATTTCACCTTCAAAGAAAATACGTTTTGAAGTTGGCCCGCAGACGGATTAAACACCGGGAGGATTCGTGCTCCCGATGTCGCAATTCTTCAACACCGCTTATTGAAAATCAAAAATCAGGTTCATTTCTAATTTGAACTTTCCCTCATTCACTTGTTGTGTATTGAAAAAATAAGGATTTGATTGCGGCCCCAATTTGAATGCATCTTTAAACTTCGTTCCAATGGGGTTGATGCAATGTAAAAAAGAGATGTCTCCTGCCGGGTATGTAATCGCAGTTTTTGCCGGGTCTTTGGGCGATTCCGGAGTTAACATGCGGAGAAAAACAGCGTCACCTGATATAAATACTTTAAATCCGGGAACCCCTTTCCCCTGTACTTCACACCAGTAAACTCCCGAATGATAACCTTTGAATTCAGGATAGCCGAATCCTGATTCACCGGTAATACTATTGTTGTACGCTTTTTCCCACAAGCCGTAATCCGCACCTTTCATCCTGTTCTTATACACCCGGTAAGGACCGTTTCCCAGCCATTTCATGCCTGCAACATGTTCCTCCGGAAAATCGAATGTTATTCCGGCAAACAGGCAGTTATCCACGGGAACATAAGATACGTCCAAACAGATCAATCCATTACTTTTAAATGTCCACCGAAATGTATCGCTGTCCTCAAACAAGACTTCTACAACCAGTTTATTCCCGGAATAATAGTGTTTAACTTCCCGCACTTTCTTTTCTTTGCTGACAAATAACGGCCCGTTCTTAAGGGGAACAACTTTCCCTTTTCCCAAAATGCGGGCAATTGTTCCGTCATGCTTTCTCAGGGATACAGTTATATCTCCGCAATGAATGATCAGACTATCGCCTTTTTCTTCTTCTGTAACCCGGTTTTCCGGATAATCAACAGGTAATAGCTCCTGTACCTTGTCCCGGGGTGATTTTACAGGCCAGGACCTGGTAAGGATGTTCCGTCCGTATAAATCATCGATTTTAATTCTGATCGCATCAAATTCCTGCCAGTCGGACGGAAGTTCAACTTGCAATATCCCCTTATGCCCCGGAGAAACAGACATTTTTATTTCCTCCTGGTATCCGGTATTTTCCTTTACTTCCTGTCCTGGTCCGGAGAATTTCAGCCATTCGATTCTAAAATCACATTCTTTTAAGTTGGTATATAAATATCTGTTCTCAACATTAAAACATCCGTTAAATTCTGAAGAAATATATCGTTGCTCAAATTGAACCGGCGACCACAATTCTTTGATGGTATAAAAGCTTCCTTCTTTTTCATTATAAGGTCCCACAATCCCATCAGGGGCATGGTTCCCGTCTGAATCGAGTATGCCGCCACGATCGGTCCGTTCAACCGATTCGTCTGCCAATGCCCATAGAAAGCCTCCGGCGCACAGCGGATTATTCCACATCTTCTCCCAATAGTCCTCTAACCCAGCTCCGGAACCCCCGTCATAAAGCCCATGTAAAAACTCGGTAGGAAAGAATATCTTTCCCTTGCTGTATCCATCAAGAGACAGGTAATTATAATCGATGTAATGTAAGGTATTGGTCAGATTGAAATCCTGCGAAGGAAATACAACTTCCCGATGCTGAATATCCAATTCAGAAAATAGCCTGTTCAGATTTATATTCTCACCTCCTTCATTGCCATTGTCCCAAAGTATGATGGACGGATGATTTACATCATGGATGATCATTTCTTTTACCAGCTTTGCACCGGCAATATCGTCATAAGGTGGTTTATTCCATCCCGTTAGTTCATCCAACACAAATAAGCCCAATGAATCGCAGGCATCCAGGAAATGTTTATCCGGGGGATAATGGGACATGCGCACGGCGTTCATGTTCATATCCTTCATTAAATTTACAGCCGCGACGCTTAATGCCTTTGACGATGTCCTTCCGTATTCAGGGTGGAACGTATGCCGGTTAACCCCCTGCATTTTTATGCGTGACCCGTTCACATAAATGCCGTCGCTCCCGCGTACTTCGACGGTGCGGAAACCAAATTTTTCGGTATGCTGATGCAAAACTGTGTTTTTGGCATCGAGCAACGAAAAAACAGCTTTGTACAGGTTTGGAAACTCCGGGTTCCAGGTTTTCGGATTGTCTATCTTGCCTGGGACACGGCAAACTCCGGGCGTAATTTTGCTTGTAAATTCGGCTTCTGTTTCTCCTGAAAGATCCTGGATTTCAACTTTAAGGAAAGACGCATTTTTTACCGGCGCCAAATAAACATCAGCCGTAAAGTTACCGTTTGCTTTCGCATCGATGGCTACCCGTTGAATATGTTCCTGCGGATTGACTTCGAGATAAACCGGCCGGAAAATACCGCCAAAAACCCAAAAATCAGCTTGTCGCTCAGCCTGACTGACCGATTCGTTGTCGGAATGTTTTTTCACAAAAACTTCCAGTTGATTTTGTGTGCCGTATTTGAGCAGTTTGCCAATGTCGTATCTGAACTGGTAAAAAGCTCCCTGGTGAACTGGTCCGGCAAGTTTGCCGTTTATTTTTACTTCGGCATCGGTCATAACCCCATCGAAAACAAGATTTATTTGCTTTGATCTCCAATCGGCAGGAACCAGGAAATTTGTCCTGTACAAACCGGTTTCGTTCAGGCGGTTCTCAAACTTGTCGTGTCCGTAATTGTAGCTTCCAAAACCTTGTTGTTCCCAGCAGGAAGGCACCTGGATGGTTGACCATTTACCGCTGTTCATACCGGTTGAGCAGTAAAACTGCCATTCTTTGGTATGATCAGCTCCGGTGCCTGACAAATAAATAACTTCTGTTTGCTGCGCACAAAGAAAATCAGGGCACATGAATAGAAAGTATATTGCTATAAGTAGTTTCATCTGTTTAAGACTCATTTTTATTATCTCGTCAATATAAAATACAAAGAAAGTTGGAAATGTCGCCTGGCACTACAATACCGGACTGGACACTAACCGCTTAACAGCTAGTGTCCAGTTTGCATTTTCTCAACCAGGGAATAATTTGATCGCCCAAATATTAATTAATATCCCGGATTTTGCGGAAGCAGATTAGGATTGCGATCAAGTTCATCCTGAGGCAGCGGAAGTAAATAATGTGATTTCTGGAAATTAGGATGAGGCTCATACGAGTTCGGGCCTGTAAATACCTCCGTTCCAATATCCCAGCGCTTTATATCGAACCACCTTTTCCACTCAAACGCCAGCTCAACACGGCGTTCTTCGCGAACGGCGGCTCTGAATTCAGATTGAGACATACCAGACTGTAAATCATCCGGAAAATTCGTTTGTGTTCCTCCAAAATTTCTTGCACGTGCCCTGACTTTGTTAATGTATTCATACGCTTTCGCATTAGGGGCGCCAGCCTCATTAATTGCTTCTGCAGCAATCAACAATACTTCAGCATAACGATAAATATTATAGTTGTGGTCAGACAGCGTTCCATCTTTGGTCGCTGAAGATCCCGGGTACAGGCACCATTTTGCAATGTGGATGCGGGGCCACCGAAATTGTGTATAAGGAACAAGAACGCCCTTAATGGAAGTTTCTGTCAGAAAACTAACTTTCTTTCGATAATCCCTGTCATCAAAACTGTCATATACTCCGGGCGACGCAACAAGTGCACTCCAACCTTGCATATCAGCATCTCTGACGCCGGTCATAGGGGCCATAAAATCAACCTGCTGGGGGTAATTTCCTTGCAGGCTCCCTTTAAAATCAACTGCCCAGATTTGCTCTTTATGGTTTCCCAGGTCTGCCTTCCACAAATCCTGATAGTCTCCCATCAGATCGTAACCGTAGGCGGAGGCATTATTGATCACATCTTCTGCATATTGAGCGGCCTTAGTGTAATCCTTCAAGGTCAGATAAACGGATGCCAGCATGGTTTTTGCCGATCCTTTTGTCGGCCTGCTTCGAATACCTTTTGGATAAGTGTCGGGCAAGTACTTAACTCCGTCCTCGCAATCCGCAATGATAAACTCATATATTTCAGATACAGGCGTTTTTGTTATGTCCTTAATAGCATTTGGGTCAGTAATGAATTCTCCAATATAAGGAATGTCTCCCCACAGTCTGACCATGTAAAAATAACAAAGTGCCCTGATCATTTTTGCCTCTGCAATTAACTGATTTTTATAATCCTCATTCATATCTATACCCGGTATTCCACTAATTGCAGCGTTTGCTGCACTGATTACCTGGTAAAATATGGGCCACATGTTGCTTACCATTTCATTATTTGAATTGGCCGTGAAATTATTAATCTCAATACGACGGGAGGCAGTGCCGATGTCGCCTATGTCGCACATGTCGCTTGCATATTGTAAGGTTACCAAAAGTTTTCGACCATACAGGTATTCACTTGCAAGCCAGGAATATCCTCCCATCACAGCGGCTTCTGCATCTGATTGCGTTTTGAAAAAAGATTGGGGAGCCAAAAGTCCCAGCGGTTCTTCGTCCAGATTGGTACATGCCAACATGAAATTGAGAAACAAACCAAGTATCGATATCTTCTTTATTTTTTCCATTTTCTTTACTTTTTACGTTTATAAACCAATGTTAACGCCAATAGTCAACGATTTTACGTTCGGATAGCTACCATAATCAAGACCTACGTTGGTATTCGAATCACTGTAACTGACTTCCGGATCGTAGCCGGTATATTTAGTAATGGTGATTAAATTCTGCGCACTTACATACACCCTGAATTTCGAGAGATGACATCTTTTTAAGATGTTTCCCTGTACGTTATAGCCCAACGACAGGTTTTTTAACCTGATGTATGAACCGTCTTCCACCCAGCGTGTGGACACCTCCGCTTTATTTGCACCTGAAGCCATGGGCACATCAGTATCCGTGTTCGTTGGAGTCCATCTTCGTAAAGCATCTTTAGTTGCATTATTATAACCGGCCAACCTATCCAATTCCAGGCGGGTATAGTTTAGCATGTCGTTTCCAACACTTCCCTGAAAGAAAATATTCAAATCAAAATTTTTATAGCTGAATTCGTTATTAAAACCAAATATAAAATCAGGATGTGGATTACCTATGATGATACGGTCATCGCTGTTTACAACTCCATCGGGTTTTCCATCAAGCTTCCCATTTGTATCACGGCCATTTACATCGCGATATTTGATATTTCCAGGGACCTTACCGGCTTCTGCACTGAAATCATCTCCTTGCTGATAGATACCGTCAGTTACCCAACCATAAAATGCACCAACAACCTCTCCTTCGCGCAAAATTTGTGAGTAAGTAGAATTTATATGTCCCGGTACGGTCATATACAGGACATCGCCTCCAGCCAATTTCAAAATTTTATTCCGGTTGAATGAGATATTGAAATTTGTATTCCATTTTATCGCTGTATTCGAATTGACTGTTGTCAATGCAAACTCCCAGCCTTTATTTTCCACACTGCCAATATTTTGTAACGATGTGGAAAATCCGGAATATTCAGGCAACGGCACATTGTACAGCAGGTCTGATGTCTTCTTGTAATAATAATCAGCAGTAAAAATCAATCGCTCATCAAACAAGCCAATATCTATACCGAAATCACTTTGTGCCGTACTTTCCCACGTCAGGTTGTCGTTTGCAACAGTATATGGAATAACAGCATTTACTGTACTTCCATCCTGGATCGTCGTGGATGGGGTAAAAAGTGCGAGTGATTTATATGATCCAATTTCGGTATTCCCGGTAAGCCCGTAACTGACTCTCACTTTCATATGACTTAACTCAGAAACGTCTTTCAGAAATGATTCTTCTTTTACATTCCACGCCAGCGCCCCTGATGGGAAAAAAGCCCATTTATTATTTGCTCCAAAGCGGGAAGAACCATCATACCGACCAGTGAACGTTAACAGATATTTATTGGCAAAATTATAATTAAACCTTCCGTAAAATGACGCCAGTTCCCATTCAGTCAGACTGGATGAAGCGCTTTGATAGTTAGAGCCACCTCCAAGGTTCCAAAAAGAAAACGAATCTGATATAAAATTCCGGTTGGATGCATTCCAGTATTCGCTGCGGTATGATTGATACGAATAACCGGCCATGAGGCTTAGTTTATTAAGTTCGTTTAGTTCTTTATTGTAAGTCAGATAATTTTCATTAAGGAGAACCGTATTTTTATTGGAAGATATGGAACCAATTCCGCCGTAAATTTCACCGCCGGTTAACGTTTTAGGTACATATTGCCCGTTTCTGCTATTGTAAATTTGTACACCAAAAGTTGAGCGAAATATTAAATTCTTCAATAAATCAATTTCAGCATAAGAATTTCCCTGAAAAACATCAGCCACAGTATTATCTTCCCTTTCTTTCGCTATAGCTACCGGATTATCATGCGGATCCCCAATCTTGTGACGGGTATAACTACCGTCTTCATTATAGATACCTTGCACGGGTTCAAATTTTAATGCAGCCATAATGACGCCTGTGCCGGTAGTTGATCCACTTGCTTCCTGTGTTCTGAGGCCATCACGGGTAGTTCTGATGAAGTTCATTTTTGTGCCAAGTTTTATGTGGTCATTAACACTTATATCAAGATTTGTCAGTCCTGATATTCTGTTAAAATCTGAATTAATTATGGACCCTTTATTCCCGTAATAATTGGCTGAAGTATAAAACTTAATATTCTCCTTTCCACCGCTAACCGATAGCTGATAATTTTGAAGGATACCGGTTCTGAAAATCTCATCCTGCCAGTCGGTCCCTTTGCCATATTGTTGCGGATCCGGGTAAGGAACCGTTGTCAGGCCATCATTGACATACATATCATTCATTAATTCAGCGAATTCCTGACCATTCAACATGTCAAGCGTCTTCCCGATTTCCTGAACTGAATAGGAAGTATTGAGCTCAACCCTGGTCTTTCCTGCTATGCCGCTTTTTGTTGTAACCAGCACTACTCCATTTGCACCTCTCGAACCATAAATGGCAGTTGCTGAAGCATCTTTCAAAATCTCGATTGACTGAATATCTTCCGGCGCAGGAACAGTGCCTCCGGCAAAACCATCTACTACGTATAATGGATCGCTGCTTGCATTTATTGATGTACCTCCACGGATACGGACACGGGGTTCAGTTCCCGGCTCTCCATTTTTCGAAGTTACCATGACCCCCGATGCGCGTCCCTGAATGGCTTGTGTAGCCCCCAGTGCAGGATAGGCTGCCAAATCGGTTGCTGAAACAGAAGCTACCGAACCGGTGAGGTCCGATTTTTTCATGGTTCCATACCCAATGGCCACCACTTCTTCAATCCCAACGGTTTCTTCCTCCAAAACAACATCAACGGACGTTTTACCCAAAACTTCTATTTCCCTGCTTCTCATCCCCACAAAGGAAAACACCAGGATGTCATTCGCTTTGATGTCCGGCAAACTATAATGACCATTAACTTCGGTGATGGTTCCCCGCACCGTTCCCTTAACGACCACCGTCACCCCCGGCAAAGGCACTCCGTTTTCATCAGTTACTTTCCCTTTCACTCCGAATGACTGTTGATTTTTACCGAATGACCATTTTACGTCGGACCGGGATATAATAACGACATTATCAGAAATTTTGTAACTGACTCCCATCTCACGAAGAATCTGATTCAGAACATCTTCGATACTTGCGTCGCTGACCCGAACGTTTACTTTCCTGTTAATATCGAAATCGTCATTGCTGTAAAAGAACTGCAGGTTGCTTTGCGATTTGATTTCATTCAGCACCTCTTTAATGGTTACATTTTCATAATGCAGGTTAAAACGGCTTTGTTGTGAATACGAATTAGCCGTAGCCGCGAAAATGCTAATTACAAACAAAAAGATCGTTAGTTTCATACACAACAATAGTTTAGATACAAAATACCACCACCGCTTACGCGGGAAAAACTGATTTTTTTTCATACGTTTGTATTTGAGTTGTTAAACTTGCTAATACCAGTTCTGATAAAACGGGTATTAGATATTTCCGGACCGGGATATGCGATCAACATGTTCCGGTCCTGGTTTTATTTATCTTTTATCAGGATGTTCTCATTTTTAATCTCAAATTCTACTTTGTTGATATCGCGGATAATATTCAGGGTGTAGGAGAGTGATCTGTCTTTATTGATAACACCTGAGAACCGGTATGATTTGATGTGTTCGCCTGAAAATGAGAATTTTACTTCATACCACCGTTCCAGCAGTTGGGTCAAATTGGACAGGCTTTCGTCGTCAAAGTAGATTTGTCCCCCTTTCCAGGAAGTATACTCGCCGGTATTGACTTTATTTTTGATTATTTCGCGTGTGTTTAAGGAATACAGCAGATGGTCGCCGGCACTCATCACAACAGACTCTCCTCCGGCGGAAAACTGCACTTTACCCGTAATTAAAACCGTTTCGACTTTAGCCTCATTTTTATACGCCTTTACGTTAAATTCGGTACCGAAAACTTTAATCCGGGCGTCGCCGGCCTGAACAATAAAGGGTATTTTAGCATTTTCGGTTACTGAAAACAGAGCCTCGCCTTCGAGAAATACCTGACGGTCATTTTTATTAAATGAACGTCTATATTTTAACGTAGAGCCGGCATTCAGCCAAACATTTGTTCCGTCAAACAAAAGAACATTCGAGATTTGCCCGTTTGGAGAAGAGATCAGGGTATAGTCATTCAAGTCGGAAGTTATACGATTATATAGCCAGAAGCCCGATCCTGTAATTAAAGCCGATATTAAAAATACGGCGGCGTATTTCAAAAATTCCGTATTTCGTTTAGGTTGGTACAGCCTTCCTTTAAAAATTGTCCACGCCTCTTCTGCAGGCCTTAAACGAAGTGCCCGTCCAACTTTCGTCCTGAGGCTGAAGATACGGTTTGCCATAAGAAAATCTGCGTTATCTTGATCTTCAGGCTTTACCGCCCCCGGGCCTGACTGATTGTCGTGAAGCAACGAGGCCCATCTTTCCCATTTATTTTGATCGTTATCTTTCATCTTAATCCTAAGACACCGAAAAGAAGGAAGAGGGTGAAAAGATGGTTGATTTTTTTTTTACGTCAGGCGTTATCGGATGAATTGCCTGAAAGGAAGCATGAAAAGCGTGAGCACGTAGTTTTTCAATTTCTCCCGGAGAACTTTGTAGGCAATTCCCATTTGCGTTTTTATGGTGTTTTTTGAAAGATTCAGTGCAGAAGCAATTTCGCCGTATGTCAGATTTTCCTGGTAAGCGAGTAAAAAAATCTTTTTGCATTGTGAAGGCAGGCTTTCGATGGAACCCGCGATTCGGGCAGCCAGTTCCTCTTCCGTAAAGTCTGCTTCACGGTCGTCCGTGAAGTAGTTATCCATACCTGGCGTGATCTGCTGATCAAACTGTTTCTCTCTTTTTAAATAATTGATACTCCGGTTTTTTACCGCGCAGAAAAGATACTGCTTCAAATTCCGTTCAACTTTCAGTTCCGCCCTTTTCTGCCATAAATACATAAACGTCTCCTGCACGATATCTTCGGTCTGCTGTTCGTCTTTTAAATACCGCAAGGCAACAAGACACGCCGCAGGATAATTGCTTTTGAAAAACAATTCGAACGAAGATACGCTGTTTAAGACCGGATCAGTTTGTGTTGAAGTATCCATTTGTCGGATTCATAAACTGCAATTTTGCCAAAAATTAGCCAGAAAAACAAATCTGCGCAGCAATACATCGGGCAGATTTTAGCGGTCTTTTTTCTGGTCTGTTTACGACAAAGCGGGAGATGTTATCCCTCGTCGGGATGTTTCCCTATCCATTCCAGGTAATTACCTGAAGCAATTAACAGGATTTTTCCAGATATGTATCGTTCTGGTATAAGGAAAGAAGCTTTTTTGTTGTTCCGGGGCAGATCAAACCCGGCTATATTTTAATAACCGGTTTTTATGTTGATAAAACAAATTCCCGGTATTATCTTCGAAAAGAGAAAAATGTCCTGAAATGAGCGCGATAGTACGAAGAAAGTTACGGTATTTAATTGTTCCCATTTAAAATAGATCACATGAGACTTGCATTAGCATCGCCACCGATACCCCCGTCCCTGGACCAGGGCTTAAAGTGCCTCGAAGAAATGGTTAAGGAAGCCGCTTTGCAGGAAGCGGACCTAATTTGCTTTCCGGAATCCTATTTGCCTGGCTATCCGGGCATGGGCTATTCAGCCGGCGACCGAAGCGAGGAAGCGTTAAAAAACGCGCTGGAAACTGTGCAGAAGACCGCTCTTGAAAACGGTATTGCCGTTATAATCCCGATGGATTGGCACACTCCCGAGGGCCTGCGAAATTTGGCGTTTGTGATTGATTCGGATGGTAAAATATCCGGGTATCAAACTAAAAACCAACTGGACCCGTCCGAAGACGATATCTGGATACCGGGAACGGAGCGTCAGCTTTTCGAAGTGAAAGGAGTGAAATTTGGAATTACCATCTGCCATGAGGGCTTCAGATATCCCGAATCGGTGCGGTGGGCCGCGCAGAACGGAGCAAAAATCGTATTTCATCCGCATTTTTCCAGCAGCAGCGAGCATGTAAAGCTTTCGGAATGGGGAAGTGCAACCAGTCCGTATTATGAGAAAGCAATGATGATGCGCTCGATCGAGAATACCATTTATTTTGCCAGCATCAACTACGCCTCTGAGTTTCAGGAGTCGGCCACTTCACTTATAAACCCGGATGGTAGCTGCTTCGGCTACCAGGAATACGGGAAGCCCGGCTTGTTTGTCGCCGATATCAACCCGGAACTGGCAACCGGTTATCTGGCCCATAGATTTAAAAAATGGCTTTACCCGCAGGCAGTAATCATTCAGAAATCTGCCTCCCATAAAATATAACTATGTTATTCCTATTTCAGAAGAATGTCTTATTTTTGGATAGACTAAAACGGGTCCGGAAAAAACCAAAAACGACGCATTCTCCATGAATTTGCAGTAACAGACCAAAATATAATCACCGCAAATGGTGTGGCACCGATCGAATTTGCCAGGGAAATATTCAGGAAACTGAAGTTGTTTAGTGAAACTGACATTGAAAAATGATTCCAGTTGTTCAAAAATGGCGTGTGGAGTGAATAACAGGGAGCAATGACCGCAAGGTAAGTCAACCAAATTTCCATGAGATCATTTCATTTTACGGATTAAAATTATACGAATGACAGCCATCCAGGAAACAAGCCGGGCAGAATACCTGAAACGCATAAACCGGGTCATGGAATTCATTGACGAGCATTACCATGAGCAGATCAACCTGGATAAACTGGCTGAAGTGGCACACTTTTCACCGTTTCATTTTCATCGGATTTTCTCTATGATTACCGGCGAAACGCCAGCCGATTTCTTCCTGCGGATACGGACAGAAAAAGCAGCCCAACAACTAAGGGGTTTCCGAAACAAAAGTATTTCCGATATTGCCTTTAACTGTGGATTTAGCAGCATGTCCCTGTTTGCGAGGACATTCCGCAGACATTTCGGAACGAATGCAAGTGCTTTCCGAAAAACCGAAAAACCAACGTTTGCAAAAGACGGCATCTATTATAGCAAGAATGGTCAACCGTTGCGCAAGAACGGTCAAATTGATACGACCTCAAACAACGAAATTTGTTTCAAAAATCTAATGATTATGAACACAAAAATTGTTGTAAAAGAAATGCCTGACATGCAGGCCGTTTATTACCGTCACACCGGCGCGTTTAATGAGATCCACAAAGCATATGAAAAACTGTTCCGCTTTGCCGGTCCCCGCGGTTTACTCAAACCCAACTCGCACACAGTGACTGTTTATCACGATGACCCCTCGGTTACCGAGATCAGCAAAGTTCGCCAGAGCGCCTGCCTCGTTGTTGACGGGGATGTAGAAACCGAAGGCGAAATAGGAAAAATAACCATCAGGGGAGGAAAGTTCGCCGTGGGGCACTTTGAAATCGATGTAACCGGGTTTGAAAAAGCATGGAACACCATGTGTGCCTGGTTCACCGAAAGCGGCTATGAACCCGGTGAAGGCAATCCGTACGAGTATTATTACTGCGATCCGGAAAATCATCCCGAACACAAGTTCGTACTGGACATCTGCATCCCGGTGAAAACTTTGTAAAAAAAGGGAAGACCTGCGGGCGACAGGTCTTCCCTTCCAACTATGCCACAAAAAACTATTCCCGCACAAAATGTTTAAGCGCATCTAAAGGCATAAAAGTACGTTTGGCAGTAGCTTCCAGGTCTTTCCCCTCTTCTTCATAAATCCTTTTAAGAAATATCGACATTTCCTCGCCCACTTCGATCAGGTGTCCGTCGGGATCATAAAAGCGGATGGTCCGTTGTCCCCAAAGCTCGGTGTTTATTTCATGAAGAAACGTTACTCCTTGTTGTTTAAGCGCCTGATAGATTTGATCCAGCTCATCGGTTTCAAAACATAACTCAAAACGGCTGGTGTTATTCGGATTGGTGATATTCTCCGCTCCGAGTGTCTTGGGAATGATATTGCCGGG
>Ga0310040_1002160_pt1 | contig 12852 bp, 11 predicted proteins | sample EPASupsiteHSE623_FD_200237 | JGI IMG/M metagenome (GOLD analysis project Ga0310040, IMG submission 200237) | Bioremediated contaminated groundwater from EPA Superfund site, New Mexico - Sample HSE6-23 (v2) (version 2) | ecosystem: Environmental > Aquatic > Deep subsurface > Groundwater >... | reverse complement strand
TGTCGCCCTCAAGAATGAGGTCGCCGCTGAACCGCGCCGGCTCGCTGGCCGGAAAACCGGCTCGCGCCTGCTCGATGGTTTCAAAACTGAACGCCCTGGGAAACGCGCACCATTGCCGGTCCGACAGTTTGGAAAGCGCGCGCAGCGTTTCCAGCAGCCCGGTTTGCGCGATATCCTGAAAGACTTTTTTTTCCTTTTCAGTGAGCATAATGCGCGCACCCCGGCAGACTGCGGACCTTCTCCAACGCTCCTGACATATTAGACTTGTCCCCCAATAATTTTATAGGCAAAAATCACGGATGCAGGCTTGCAGCTTCGCGGGCATCGGCTTACACACCCTATCCGAGTGTGCTCCCCGGGCCCCCCCCTACCTGCGCCCGCTTCGCTGCAAACCAAAATCCTGTCTTTTTGCCTCATAACCTTATTCGGGGACAAGTCTATTCTTGCTATTCACGCACTTTTTGTCAATCCCAAGTCGGAACCTGCTCATGCGGCCGTCAATCAGATATGCCCCGACACCAGTTTCGCCGCGTACTCCAGCAGTTCCTTCGTTTTTTCGCCGGATTCGGTCTCGGCGTAAATCCGCATGAGCGGCTCCGTGCCGGACGGGCGCATGAGCACCCACCAGTCGTTGTCGAGTATGATTTTGAGGCCGTCTATCGTCAGCGCCTGCGCGACTGGATGCCCCAGCAGTTTTTTAGGCAGTTTCTTTTTGAGCTTTTCCGCGAACACGGCCTTGTCGGGCACCGCGCGCTGGATGCGATAGTCGCCGCGCTCAAAAACCGATTTTCCGTACTTTTTTTCGATTGCGTCAAGCAGCTCCGAGGGTTTTTTGCCGGTTTTGACTAGCATCTCCAGCAGCAACAGCGCGCAGAGGGCGCCATCGCGTTCCGGCGTGCAGCCGCGCCAGGCGAAGCCGCCGGATTCCTCGGCGCAAAGGAGCGCGTTGTCCGAAATCATCTTGTCCGCGAGATACTTGAATCCGACGGGCACCTCCTCGAAAGGCAGGCCGAGGTCTTTGGCCATGCGCTTTGCCAGGTAACCCTGCGAGACGCATTGCACCACCGGCCCTTTGAGCTTTTTGACGTTCACGAGATAATGCAGCAGCAGCGCCATCACGCGCTGCGGGGTGACGAACCGGCCCTTGTCGTCCACAAGCCCTATCCGGTCGCCGTCGCCGTCGAGGGCGAAGCCGGCGGCGGCCTTGTTTTTAACCACGGCTTCCATGAGGGGAGCCAGATTTTTGGCTATAGGCTCCGGATGTATGCCGGCGAACATCGGGTCGGCCTGTCCGCGGATTACGGAAAACTTTTTAGACGTCACCAGTTTTTCCAGCGTTCCCGCGCCGGAGCCGTACATGTAGTCCGCTATGACCGGAGTTTTAAGCCCCTGGGAAAGCGGCTTGGGGTTGACGCGCGAGGCCAGATGCGCCAGATAGGCGTCGCGGAAATTCTTGCGCTGAACCGTCGCGGACTGCGCGGCCAGCGGCGAGGCCTTGCCGAGAAGCGCTTCCACGCTTTTTGTCACCGTCTCGGGCGCGGAACGGCCCCCCACTTTTATCTTGATGCCGTTGTACTGGAACGGGTTGTGGCTGGCTGTCACCATGACGCCGAGCCAGAATTTCTTCGAGGTGAGCAGGCTTATTTCCGGCGTCGGGGAGGGCGAGTCCAGCAGCGTCACGCCCAGTTTGTTGGCGCGCAGCACCAGCGCTATTTCCTCGGCGAACTGCCCGGAAAGAAAGCGCCTGTCGTAGCCCACCACAATAAGGTTCTGCGACTCCAGCGGCACCGGACTGGCGGAACGGGCATAATCGGCTATCGCCTGCGCGGTCTTGCGCACGTTGTCGAAATTGAAACCCCACGCGATGATTCCGCGCCAGCCGTCGGTGCCGAATTTTATTTCAGGAACGGTGCTCATTAAAACCCTCCGTCAGCCGCTGCAACTAAAATCTGCGGGCGGAAACGCCAACATCCGCCGGACCACATATTAGCAAAATATTTGAGCAGCCGCCGGAACAGCAGGTTGCCAACGGGCCGCGCCGTATGGGAAACCGTGCCGCTATATTTCAACGGCGGCAACTGCGCGTCCCTGACGGCAATCAGCTTCAATGCGCGTCGCCGAAAACGCGCGGCGTGACGAGTATCAAATCCGGTATCTCCAGCCGCTCGAACGTGAAAGGCATCAGCGCGTTTCCCTGAGTATCCGCATAAGATACTCGCCGTAGCCGCTTTTTTCCAGCGGGCGGGCCAGTTTTTCAAGCTGCGCCGCGCCGATGTAGCCGCGCCGGTAGGCTATCTCCTCTATGCACGCTATTTTGAGGCCCTGGCGTTTCTCCACGATGCGCACGAAATCAGCCGCGTCCAGCAGCGCATCATGCGTGCCCGTGTCCAGCCAGGCGTAGCCGCGCCCCAGCAATTCCACGCGCAGTTTCCCGCGCTTTAGATACTCGTTGTTAAGAGCGGTTATTTCCAGTTCGCCGCGCGCCGACGGCTTTAGCGCCCTGGCTATTTTAGCCGCCTCGCCGTCGTAACGGTAGATGCCCGTCACCGCATAGCTGGATTTGGGGCGGGCGGGCTTTTCCTCTATGGAAACCGCTTTGCCGTCCGCGCCGAATTCCACCACGCCGTAGCGCTCCGGGTCCTGCACGTTGTAGCCGAACACGGTTGCGCCGTCCTTGTGCGTTGCGGCGCGCGTCAGCAGCCCGGAAAGGTTCTCGCCGAAAAAAATATTGTCGCCCAGCACCAGCCAGACCCCTTCCCCGGCGGCGAATTCTTCGCCTATTACCAGCGCCTCGGCTATGCCGCGCGGCGCGTCCTGCCCCGCGTACGAAAACTTCAAGCCAAGTTGCGAACCGTCGCCGAATAAATTCTCAAAACGCGGCAAATCCCTCGGCGTGGAAATAATCAGGATATCGCGCACGCCCGCCAGCATAAGCGCCGAGAGCGGATAGTAAACCATCGGCTTGTCGTAAACCGGCAGCAACTGCTTGATTGTGGGAATGGTGACGGGATGCAATCGCGTTCCCGCGCCGCCCGCCAGTATTATTCCTTTCATTCGGACTCCTCCCTGCGGTATGCGTAGGCGCCTGCCAGCAGCAGAAATAGCAGGCCCGATTCGCGGGTTTCCTGTAAAGTCTCGCCGGTAACCGTCATCAGCATAAAAGCGCACAGCGCCGCCAGCGCGGCAAGGCTGTATGGGTCCGTTGCGCCGCGCGCCAGCGAAACCGCGAGATACGCCAGCGAGCCCAGCACGCAGAGCAGCGCCGCCAGCCCTAAAATGCCGCGCTCCGCCGCCTGCTCGATATAGAGATTATGCGCGGTCCATCCGCCGCGTCCGTCTATCAGTCCGGGATGGTAAAAGTCGAATGTCGCCATGAAATTATTTGGGCCGACGCCGAGAAACGGATAATTCCTGAATATTCTGATACCGGCGGACCACTGGCCGAATCTGTTGCTGATTGAAACATCGGCTACCGGCGCGGCGGCCCGCGTTTTGGCAAGCGCGGAAGCAGCCGGCAAAATGGAGTATATTCGCTGTGTAAAATCGGGTCTCGTGACGGAAAGTATGCCCATGCACAAGAGCGCGCTGACCGCACTTGCCAGCAAAAAGTTGCGCGAACGTTTTTCCAGCACCCAAAATAAGGGAAATACTGCCGCCAGCCCCACAATCGCGCTTCTCGTCTGGCTGAACATGACGGCGGTAACGAGCAGGCCGCTTAGCGCCATTGCGGCGCGGATTTCGGCGCGTTCCGCGTTTTCGCCGCGGCAAATCAGCGCCGCGGCATAGCAGAACGCGAAAACCGCCATTTCGCCGTAAAAAGTGTAATTGCCGGAGAATGCCGCGCGTGTCATTTGCGAATGTGCGGCATAGGCGGCTATGACTTCAGCCAGTCCGCACAGCGCGGCCAAAGCCGCTCCCGTCAGCAGGCAGCCGAAAACGCGCTTCACGGCGGTTTTTTCCAGCGCGGACAGCAGAAACACGCAGGTGACCGGTTTGAGCAAATCCGGCACGAGGTAGCGGAAAGCGCGATCGGGAAACAACGCGACCGCCGCCGTAATAACCGCCGCCAAAGCGTAAAACAGCCACGCCTTAATGATGAACTGTCTGTTCCAGAGTTTTCGCAGCCGCACCGTCAAATCCAGTTCGCCACGCCAACTCGCCGCCAGCGTTAATAGGAACGCAAGCCCCAGCCCGATTTGAGTCAGCGAAATCGAGGCGGGCAGCCCTAGCGCGTAGAGGCAAAGCCCCGTAGCGGCGGCTTGTGCGAAAGGCTTGCCGTTCAATCCGGGGAACAGATATGACAGGAACTTCATGTTAATATGCGCCCTTGCTCGACACCATTGCGAACGGCGTTTTGAGCGTGATGAGCAAATCCAGCCCCAGGCTCCAGTGTTCGATGTAGTAGAAATCCAGCGCCAGCATCTGCTCGAAATCCAGATCCGCCCTGCCGCTGACCTGCCAGAGTCCGGTTATGCCGGGCAGCACATGCAGCCGCTTTTTTGAAACCTCGTCGTATTTTTCATACTCGCCGACGGTGGGCGGGCGCGGGCCTATAACGCTCATCTCGCCGCGGACCACGTTGAGCAATTGCGGAAACTCGTCCACGCTCAGCCGCCGCAGCCATCTGCCGGCGCGGGTTACGCGCGGGTCGTTTTTCATCTTGAACACGTTGCCGTCGCGCTCGTTGAGGTGCGTTATTTCTCCCAGCCGGGTTTCCGCGTCCGCCGTCATGGTGCGGAATTTATAGATTTCAAAAACGCGCCCGTTTCTGCCCACGCGCTTTTGCCTGTAAAACGCGGGGCCCCGGCTGTCGAGTTTTATCAGCAGCACCACGAGCAGGAACGGAACCGCGCCCAGCAAAAACACCAGAGCGCAAAACCCCAGGTCAAACAGCCGCTTCGTCCAGTAGTTCGAGCCGGAAAACGAGGTGTGGTATATCTTTATCACCGGTATGCCGAGCGAAGTGTCGAGCTGCACTTCGCCGGTGCGCAGTTCCACTATGCCGGGTATTATTGAAAGCTCCACGCCCTCAAGCTCCAGCCGGTCGGCTATTTCCACGATTTCGCTTTTGTTGAAAGAGGCGTTGGCCAGCAGCACATGGTTTATGGAGTGTTCGCGCACGAGGCTCAGGAGCCCGTCCTTAGTGCTTTCCGCCGCGTTTATCGCCATCCGGCAGGCGGCCCGGGCAAGCGCGGCGCGCGCCAGTTCGGCGGGTTTGCCGCCGCCTACGACCAGCATCCGTTTTTTCCAGCCGCAATTTTCCAAAGCCAGCCGCTGCAGCGCGCGCAGCAGCACGTTGCCCGCGAACACGAACAGCGTCGAAAGCGGCAGCGCGAAAACATACAGCAGCCGCGACTGGCTGAAATTCTTGAGCAGGAAACTCAGCGCCAGCGCCAGCACCGCGCCCAGCACGCAGCCGTGCAGCGCGCGCACGAAAACGTCCTCCGCCGGCACGTCCGCGCCGTCATAGAGTTTGGCGGAGTAATAGAACACCAGCAGCCAGAGCGGGATAATCGCCGGCAAAATCGCCGAAGTCGCGGAGAAATCCTGCATCTCCGGCGGCGGAATAAGCGCCAGCACCGGCCCGAACCGAAACCGCAGCAGCCAGGCGCAGTAGAACGCCGCCGTCAGCAGTCCCGCGTCGAGCGCCAGTCCTGCCAGCGGCAGCCAGAATTTCTCGAAGAACGCCGCCAGAAATCTGCCGGTCGCCGCCGTTTTTGCGGACGTGTCGGATGAAACCGTTGCCATGATATTTACTTGGGTAATGTTACCAAATTGCGACGACGGATAAACGCCAACCCGGCCAGCATGGCGGCGAAAACCGCCGCCGAGATGACTCCAGCCGAAAAGTGCGGGTCCGCGTAATACAGCACGGCAGTTCCGCCGCCGGAGGGCAGCGGCACCGCGATTTGACCGTCCTCAGTGCGCGATATTCGCACCGCCGCGCCGTTCACCCGTGCCTTGAAAAACGGGTTGTAAAGCGTGTTGAACACCAGCAACCCGGGCAGGGCGGATTCCACTTGCGCGGTCATGCTGTTTACGCCGGCGCGCCATGAAATGCCGCTGCGTTGCGGCGCGTCCGCCCAATAAACCGGCGGCCTCGCGGCGGAATCGGCGAAAATGGTTTTACTATTGTCTCTGAATACGGGTTTTATCCCGTGCGCCGACAGATAGCCGTCGAAGCGGGGCAGGCGGCGGTTGTCCACGAAATAATATTTCACGCCCCAGACGCGCAGATATTGCGCGATATCGCCCAGTCTCTCCGGCGGCAGGGTTATCACGGCGGAAGCGTTCAGGTGCCCCGCCGCGCGCGCGTTTTCCGCTGGAAGCAGCGGCTGGTAACCGGCTAAATGCGGGGTGTTCCACAACGTCGCGTAATTGAACGCGGCGAGAGAGGCGAACCCGTCCGGCGGCTGGCTGTCCGCGCCTATGGAGACTATCCGCCCGTTGGTCAACGGAAACGGCGCGAGCGCGGGTATCGGAACCGGCCCGTTATGGCGCATTATGTAGCGCGGCGGGGCGATGAAATAAAGCGCGCCGAAATTGAGAAGCGTCAGCCCGAAAGCGCAGCCGTAAAACATGCGTTTTTTAGCCTCTGAGAAACCGTCCGCAAAAGCGTTCCAGCTTAACGCGCCAAGCGTGATTAGCCAGAAGTTTGCGAACAGCATGAGCTTGAAGTTGTAACGAAACCGGTTCATTACCGGCAGCAGATACAGGATTTTATTGAACGCTCCGCACGACCAGCCCAGCGCGACCAGCAGCAGGCAGACGGCGGTTTTCTCAAGCGCGGAATAATCGCGCGGTTTTTTGAACAGCAGCGTTTTCGCGGCAAAAACCGCCGCCAGTATTCCGGCGTGGGACAGGCAGGGCAGATAATAATCCAGCCATGACCGGTTGGACAATTTCGCCGCCCACGCCCCGGCGGCGGGCCAGAGCAATCCTTGCAGCCAAAGTACCAGCCGGTTCGCGCCCGACGAAAAACCGGCGTAAGACAGCGGCGCGGCGCGGTCCGACGATATCGCCGCCTGATGCCACAGCGGCAACACCAGCGGCAGCGAAAATATGAAGGTCGCGCCGAAACTTGCGGCGTAAAGCGCGAGCCCGCGTTTTGCGGCGGTTTTCTCTTTTGAAAAAAGCGCGCGGAACGCGGAATGCAAAATTTCAAAAATCACCGCGCAGACGAAGTATTGCGCATAGCCGCTGAAAAACAGCAGTACCCGCGCCAGCGTCAGCGTTGAAACGGCGCGTCCGTCGCCGCGCAGTGCGCGGGCGGAATAGGCAAGCAGCAGCGGCAGCCAGGCTATGACGGGCGATACCGTCGCCCAGTTGGAGCTCATGAAGACCGCGAATCCGTTTAGCGACCATGCCAGCGCGCCGAGCAGCGCGCCGCGTCGGCCGACGCCGGATTCCGCGAGGAAAAACCGCATCGCCAGCGCGCCGGCAATCAGATGGAAGATGACATAAAAATCCACCGCGCCCTGAATGTGCCCCAAAAACAGCTTGCTCGCGGCTGCGGCTATATAGACGGGCGGATAAAGCGCGCCGGTCTGTCCGGCGGCCAGAAACGGCGTTCCCAAAAACTGATTGAAATTGAAAAGCGCGAGCGACCCGGAGGCCAGCGCGCGCCAGTTGTGGGCAAGAATCCCCAAAAAATAATCGCGGTTATCGTCCTGAAGAAAATAATAAGGCCGCAAAAACTCCAACACACTGAAAAACGCAGCCAGCAACACGGCTAACTTTGCCGAATCCCGCCAATCAGCGCGCATTTTTCTATTTTGGGACAGTATACTTAATTCCATTTCCTCCACTCATCGCGCGCACGAAAACGGGAATTCAAGTATACCGTCCCAAAAATAGCCCTGAAAGGCCTTTATTCCGGTTTAGCGTCGGAGATGGTAATCTCTATGCGGGCCGGTTTGCTGACGACCACCGTTTTGCTGCCTTTTTTCACGTCGAAGGTTGACTGGTACTGCCAGGTGCCTGAAACCAAATCCCCTGAGTTTGACGGCGCTGACAGTTCCACCTGAAGTTGCAGGCTTACCATACCATTTGCGGCGCAAACGGGCATGACGTTGACGATGAACCCGTAACGGAGGCGCTCCGTTTTCCCTTCGCCTATAGGAACGCGTTTCTCGCCTCCCAGCACCTGATTGGTCTGGGTGCCGTTGCTGACAAGGAAAGAGGCGGAGCCTTTGTTGTCTCCGTACTCCGCGTCAATGTCGAATTGCAAAGTTCCGCAACCGTTGGCGGGCTTGGCTTTCGCGTCGGCTTTTGCAATCTGACCGGTAATGAGGGGCGGGAATGGACTGCGGCTGCTCGCGGCTGTACTCTCCGCCCGGCATAACCCTGCGGCGCAAAAAACCACGCCAACCGACAACATGCTGAATGCTGCTTTCTTCACATTCATACTGCGCCTCCCCTTGCGTTGATTGATGGCCCAGTGTAGACCTTTTACCCTTTGCCTGTCAACATTTCGAAATAGGCCCATTTAACCCGGATTGTGCAATAGATAGCTCGGACCGAGACGGTGGCTGGCGAGGATAGTTCGACGTAAAATTTGGAGAGAATAGCCGTAGCTATTCGCTCCAAATTTTACACAGAAATATCCCGCCAGCCGCCGTCGAATCCCGCTACTCTATTGCGCAATCCGGGTTTAATTTTTTCACTGCGTTTTTCATCTTGTAAAACCCCCCCCATCCCCTTGATTTAACGGCAATTTAATGGCATAATAATGGCAATGAGAGATGTCGTTAATATGCCGAAATTCAAACCGAAATACCGGATAACCGACAGCCTCGCCAAGCGGCTTATGCGGCTTGAAGGGCTGAAGGAACGCATTGACGGGCTGCCGATAACGCCCAAACTGCTGGCGCGCCTCCGGGAGACCGCAAAGCTCCACACTACGCATTACTCGACTATGATAGAGGGCAACCGCCTTTCCCCCGAAGACGTGGAAGGCGTCTTGCATGAAAACCGGCATTTCCCCGGCAGGGAGCGCGACGAGCGTGAAATCAAAAATTACTTCGACGCCCTTTGAATTTCAGGGACACAATACTAAATTGATTCCGCAGAAAAACCCCCCTTCACAAAATTTGGCAAAAAAGAGCCCCAAAAAATAGGCGCTGGAATCGCGTATAAACGATTTTTATTTCTTTCGAGGGGTTTTTGATGGCGTTTTTTGAGTTGCATTTTTGGTCAAAGGGGGTTTTTCTGCGGAATCAATTTAGTATTGTGTCCCTGAAATAGGCCCTGAAGCTGGGGAACCGTTGCGTCATAATTTGTTCGGGTTGTATAAGTGGAAGCCCGGGGATTGGCGGATAATATATTCCTACGACGATGAAAAGGTTACGATATTTGCGGTTGGGAACCGGAATAAAATTTACGGCGGACATTAGAGCCTGTTTAGAATCTTTCTTTCGTAGCGAAAGCGGCGATTTTGCCTCTGAGACGTAGCGGGCTGAGGCGAGCAGGCCTGTAAGCCGAAGACCGCGAAGTATCAGGGGCAAAAGCACCGCTTGCAGCAGAATACGAAGATTCTAAACAGGCTCTTAGATTCTTTCAGAAGTCAATGCTCCCAATCCGTCATTGCGGGCAAAGCGCGGCACTCTACGCCCTGTTTGCGGTTCTTTTTATTGTAAAATGGTACAGGCGAGTTGGAGGGGATGTGAAAAAATACGTCATTACCGCCGTCATTGAGCAGGACGAGGACGGAATGCTGCTGGCAAAAGTCCCCGATTTGCCCGGCTGCCACACTCAGGCCAAAACAATGCCGAAGTTGCTGTCCCGCATAAAAGAAGCCGTAACGCTTTGCCTTGAGGTGAGTAATGTCCAGTTTCATAATTTAGTATTGTGTCCCCATTTCCCCATGTCCCCATTTCCCCATATCAATAAGCCATAATGTATCTAGTTTACTTGGATGAAGTAAAACATGATAGTATGCGGGAGCCGTATTATTGGCTCTGCGGCCTTGCCGTGCCCGAAGAGGATATTGCAGAGGTCGAGACCTGTCTTGGTACAATCGCTGGGGAATATTTTGGGTCATCTCTGATTGACGTTTCTACGGAATTTCATGCAACAAGCATTATCCAGGGTAAGTGCGCTTTTAAAGGCCATAATGTCGCTCGGCGTCTTGCGCTTATAAAGCGCCTGTCCGATGTAATCTCTAAGCATCCTAATCTAGGGCGAATAGTGATCCGACTAAATCCAGCCAAGATGGATCCGAAGAATTGCCAATCGGTAGCATTCATGTTTATCGTTGAGCGTGTTAATCAGTTGATGTGCACACGAAAGTCGCATGCGCTGCTTATTGCCGACCGAGACGAGCAATTTGTCGGAGTTAATGTCCGAAATCTCTCTCAATACAAGGCAACGGGCACAAACTTCCCCTACGGCCAACAGATTAAAAATGTGGTGGATACGGTGCATCATACTTGCTCTCACCACAGTAGACTTATACAGTTGGCGGATGTCTACGCCTATTCTGTCGCGCTATGCTCAAAAACAGGACTGACGCATCTCAGAAAAGATTTTTCCAGTTATGCCCGTAAGTTGGACAACTTCCTTTTTCCCACTAAGTATAAATATTGGCCGCCTGAATAGTTTGCGTTTGAAAAGTTAGTTTTTTCACTATGTTTTTCTCCCTGTAAAATTCCTCCCTTCACCCACCTTGATTTAACGGCAGTTTAACGGCATGTTAATGGCAACGGGGGAATACACGAGTCAAACCGTCATGGACCGGACGGGCCCTGATTTGCTATAAGATATATGGCGATGTCGGATTCAGCCGCGCCGCAAAAATCGGCAAATCTTAGCGGCTGAACGGATTATTGAGGCATCGCCGGAACTTGCGGAGGCAAGACAATGCAGAACATATCAATGAAGACCATGCTGGAAGCGGGCGTCCATTTCGGACATCAGACCTCCCGCTGGAATCCCAAAATGGGCCGTTACATATTCGGCGAAAGAAACGGCATCCACATACTCGACCTTCAGAAAACAGCCAAGGAACTCAAAAAAGCCTACGCTTTCCTCAAAGACCAGGCCGCGGCGGGCGCGAAATTCATGTTCGTCGGCACCAAAAAGCAGGCGCAGGAGATAATCCGCGTCGAGGCCGAGCGCGCGCAGGTGGCCTGCGTGCACGAAAAATGGCTCGGCGGCACGCTTACCAACTTTACGACGATAAAGCGCTCAATCGAGCGTTTTGATGAGCTTGAGAAATGGGAGAAGGACGGCCTTTTCAAAGCCATCTCCAAAAAAGAGGTTTCCCGCCTTACCAAAGAGATGATGCGCTCACGCAAGCTGCTGTCGGGCATACGCATGATGAAAGCGCCGCCGGAGGTTATGTTCGTCATAGACCCCGTCGAGGACCACGGCGCGGTGCTGGAAGCGCGCAAGCTGGGCATCAAGATAGTGGGCGTGTGCGACACCAACTCGGACCCGGACCTTATTGACTACCCCATCCCAGGCAACGACGACGCCGCACGCTCCATCAAGCTCTTCTGCTCCATGGCCGCCGACGCCGTTTTGGAAGGCCGCAAGGAAACCGAGGATAAAAAGCTCGCCGCGCAAAAGCCCGCGCAGACCGAAGAACAGGTTGAAGCTCCGGCGGAAGTTCCCGCCGAAGCCGCGCCTGTGGCGCAAGCGCCAGCAACGGAAGCCGCGCCCGCAGTTCCGGTGGCTGATGCCGCCGCCGCACCGCAGGCATAATCGCGCACAGGCACAATTTCGACGCTAAGGAGAGCACATGACGACAGCACAAGGTTCGCTTTCGGAAAAAATAATGACCCTGCGCGAGAAGACCGGCGCAGGCATAATGGACTGCAAAAAGGCGCTGGTTGAAAACAACGGCGATATCGAAAAAGCGGTTGAGTTCCTCCGCAAAAAAGGCCTGGCGGACGTCGCAAAACGCGCCGCGCGCAGCACAAAGGAAGGGCTCGTGGCGGTGAAAGTCTCCCCCGACGGCAAAACCGCCGCCATGTCGGAAATCACCTGCGAGACCGACTTCGTGGCCAAAACGCCGGACTTCAAGAAACTTTCTGAGGACATCGTTTCCTACGTTCTCGCCAACCCCAAAGACGGCGATTACTCCGACGACGCCAAAATAAAGGAAATGGTGCTGGCGGTAGCGCCCAAGCTCGGCGAAAACATGAGCCTGCGCCGCGCCGTGAATTACCGGCTCTCCGGCAACGGGGCGATATTTTATTACCTTCATTCCGACAACAAAAAGGCCGCGCTGGTCGAACTCGCCTGCGAGAACGCATCCTCGCCGGTCGCCAAACTTCAGGAAGCCGCCAAGGAACTGGGTATGCAGATAGTCGCCATGTTCCCCCGCTTCCTGTGCAAGGCGGAAGTTCCCGCCGCGGAAATCGAGAAGGAAAAAGAGATTTACACCACCCAGGCCAAAAATCAGGGCAAGCCCGACGCCGCCATCGCCAAGATGCTCGAAGGGCGCATCAAGAAGTTCTACGAGGAAATCTGCCTGCTCAATCAGGCCAGCGTGAAAGACTCCAAGAAAACCGTGGAGCAGTATCTCGCCGACATCACCTCCGATTGCGGGAAAGTAACGGTGAAACGCTTCGCCCGCTATCACCTCGGCGTCTGATATCATGCCGCGCAGGGTATTGCTGAAGCTTTCAGGCGAAGCTCTTATGGGCAAAGGGGGGCGCGGCATTGATGCCGGCGCCCTCCGGCTTATTTCAGTGGAAATAGCCGCCGCCCGCGCGAAGGACACGCAGTTGGCCATAGTGATAGGCGCGGGCAACATCTGGCGCGGCGCAAAGGACGGCGGCGGCATGATAGACCGCGTCACGTCCGACAACATGGGCATGATGGCGACGATGATGAATTCGCTCG
>Ga0310040_1002152_pt1 | contig 12898 bp, 8 predicted proteins | sample EPASupsiteHSE623_FD_200237 | JGI IMG/M metagenome (GOLD analysis project Ga0310040, IMG submission 200237) | Bioremediated contaminated groundwater from EPA Superfund site, New Mexico - Sample HSE6-23 (v2) (version 2) | ecosystem: Environmental > Aquatic > Deep subsurface > Groundwater >... | reverse complement strand
ATCTAGACCAACCTGGGGAAATCTTTATTGTTTGAGTGCCGCCCATGCAAACACTTACTTTAAATTTACTTTAATTAACTAATATTTAAAGTTATTTAATGTATTCCCCCAAGACGTAATAAGCCCCTCTGAACTTGCCCACCTTCCTTATCTTCCCCTGCTTGATAAGCTCGTTCAAGTCGTTTATGGCTGTCGGAGAAGACACCCCGACCAATTCCGCATATTGGACGGATTTTACGCGCTGGTTCTTCTTGAGATATGCCAGGAGCTGCTTCTGCCTCGGGCTTTCAAAATCAGCAGCCAGCCGCTTCCTGTCGCTCACGTGATTGTAGAGAATTACCTGGAAGGTGTTCCCAAGCTCGAAGAATTCCGGGTCCGGGAGCTTTGCTTCCCTGCACTGCTTCCTGATTAGGCGCACTCCAAGCCCTAGCCCCTCCCCCAGCCCCAAATCGTGGAGAAGACGGTATGTTATCGGATTCCTGTGCTGCGGCGTCCTGTCAAAATTCGTTATGTTCTGCCCGGCAAGGAGCCCGCCCGGGCTCGTTATCTGCACCCTGTCCGCAAAAATCTCGACAAACACGTCCTTTGACTGAAAATAGTCCCTGTGCCCAAGAGCATTGGTAATGACCTCACGGACAGCATCAGGAGGGTATATTGGGCGCTCCTTCCGCTCAGGGCCTTCAAGCACAAGGGTCTTGTCCACATTTTCTATTACCGCTCCAATCGTTTCCCCTATAAGCTCAGGGATGGTGCCGTAAAGCCTTTTGTCTAGCTTTATTGCTGCAAGCTCAGGCACGCTTGTGCTGTATTTCACTATGCGCACTTCGAGGTTCGAGAAAAAGCGCTGCGGCTCCTTTGCGAAGAAGAGAAGCGCCGCGTTTTTCAGGTAGAAATCCCCGTTGTAGTTGGCGACCCCCAAGCCCGCCAGGATGCGCTTGAAATCGTCGTCTTTGAAGCCATCATGGCTGATTTTCCTCTTTGCGAGGAGGCGTTTTATCTTCGCATGGTCCAAATCGGCAAGAGTGGCGCCTGACCTCAGCTCCTCGAAATTCAGGACCGCGCGCCTCTTGAGGAACTCTATAAGGTCGTCGCCAGCAAGCTCAAGGTTCGTGGTGCCTTGGCGCACGAAGCATTTTTTCTTGAAAAAACAGGGGTTCGTGGAGTTTGCGAAAGGCTCAATTTTCATCACTATGAACGTATTTCCCTCATGCTTGATGAACTCCTGCTCGGTTTTCGGAAGGGGCTTGCAAAGCTCCAAATCCTGTCTCAGCCTCTTGGACTCCTCGTCAGGGTTGGAAAGCCCGCGGAACTCCCTCTTCTTTTCCTCAACACCGAAAACGATTATCCCGCCGGAAGTGTTCGTGAACGCGCATATCGTTTCCCCAATGTCCTTCTGGACAGAAAGCTTGAACTCCATGACTGGGCTTTCCCAGTCCAAAACCCATTTTTGCAAATCTGAAAAGGCGAATGCCATACCAATCTCCTCCAAATTTTTAGTCTATATGCAATGTAACCTATGAATATACTTGAGTGGAATACCTGCGTAAAACACCGAGGTAATTTACTTTAAGTATCTTTAAATAACTTATGATTAAAGTTTCTGTTTGCATTTAAAGTGTGGGTGGCAGAAGGCGCTGGCTTACCTGGAGAAGCACGAACTGAAGAGATTGGGGAGTTACCGCTCGTCGAGATATATCAAAGACAAAAAGGATTAAAATATTAAATAAAAGACGGGTTAATACAAGTTAATTCAAAATTGTGCGAACGGGAGAATGCCGGGGTTGCCTTGGAACTATGCCAAATCTATCCCGAAACCATACTGAAACAGGCGAAAAAACCAAACGGGTGCGCAGATGCCTTTTCCAGCGAACTCCAAGGAAAGAAAACAGAAGCCAATAGTGCCTGCAGAGCGCGCGCTCAATTGGTACTATGGGAATTTCCTCATGAGCCCGAACAATGCGCTCAGGGATGAAGAAGGATATAATGAGCGGGTGCTTAAGCTGGTTGAAGATTTGCGCAAGGAATTTTCAGGCGTAAAAATGACCCACAAGCAATTCCTTGACCTCATGAAAGAGAAGGGAATCCACGACAAATACTATCGTTACAGGAAATACGAAACAAACTGCCCGCTGTGCAGGCTTTGCGGCATGAGATGAGCGCACGGCAGGTAGCTGGAAAGCACGATGGAGCATTAACGTACGCCATGGTGCACGAAGCATAATATGTACCCTGCCCATATAATTATGGGCATGAGCGAGTTGGAAGCCGCCTGGATGATGCTGTATGATGCATTTGGCATAGGCGGGGCGGCGGAACCTGCGACCATTGCAGCTGTGATTTTAGCCCTCCTTCTTTCGATATTGGCCGGAAGCGCAGCCGGCAAATTCTTGCTCTGGCTGCCAGGGGGAATCTTAGGGCTCCTTTCCTATCTGGGGAAAACTTTGGGCAATGCACTGGGCAGCCTATTTTGGCGCGCGAAAGATGAAAGGAGAAAGCCAAGGAGAGAGCAGGATTCCGCAAAATTTTATCCACCCACTTTTTGCTCCGGGCAAAAAGGGGCCCCTTTTTCCGCAGGAAAAAGTGAGTCGTGGAGAAAATCCCAGAAAGATTTTGTAAGCACTCGCCCGCGAACGCAACTGGAAAAGAAGGAAGAGAGTGAAGCTGAGGGAGATGAACAGGAAGAAAGCGATTTGGAGGAAGAGCCTGCGCGCGAGGAGCAGCAGGAAAAGCCAAAGCCCCTTGACAAAAGCATGTACCTTGAACGTGAGCTTTCCAAAGCACAGCGCGAGAATTTGCTGGCGCGCGGCTACAAGCGCCTGAAAACAAGCGCGTTTGGCGATTCAGGCGCTTCTTATTATCTGGTGGATAAGCGATGGAACGAGGGCGCGCTGCATGCGTTCTTCTGCTACCTGATTGAAGATGAGCTGAAGAAGAAAGGGAAGAAGCCAGAGCTGCACATCAATGACGGGCCCGACATAGTGTTTGAGCACAAGGGGCATAGATACTGCTTTGATGTCGAGACCGGCACTAACCTTGCAAGGAGCAGGGAGAAGGTGGAGAGGAAGTTCGGCTATTATGCGCGCGACTATTATCGTTCGTATATTTTCGTCACGAAAAAGAAGTTCAAGCACAAGTACCGCAGGTACGGAATAGTGGTTACGCGCGCGAGCCTGCGCAAGGCTCTGAGTGGCATATTCAGATAGATTACATATATATTATAGGGAACGGTTTAGGGGGCGACAAAAATACGGTTTTCTTTCTTTTCTTCGAGGATGGGGGGTGCCCTGACGCGACTTGGAATTAAGGGTGAAAAGTCGCGCCAAAAACAGGTCATTTTGACCCTTTTTAGCCCCCTAAACATTGTCGCGTCAATGTCGTGTCATCGCGCCTTTTTACGACTGAGAAATGCACTTGCGAATACCCCCTAAAAAACGCAGGAGGTTTACCCTGCATGATGTCGCGTCAGAGTTCGGATTTTCCAGCCTAAGCAAAAGCTCATGCTTGGGAGCGTCTATTTTTTCTGCAAGAAAAAACTAAGGTGGCTCGCAGCGCCTTAGTACGGTGAGCAAACAGCCGAACCTCTGGTTTTTATACTGTTTTTAGCAGAATTAGCACATGCCTCCCAAGATGAGCAGCCCATTGGATGCAAACGGCAGCCATGCGCCAATCATCAGCGATTATTCCAACCTCAAGCAAAGCACAAGCCATCTCCTGATTTTTGAAGGTGGAAAGGACGTTGCGTGGGCACAGCAATCCATCCAATCCATCCAGAACTATTGCAAAAGCAAGGGGCTTAAAAACGCCGAACGCCTTGCAGCCAATATAGGGGTTAACCTGAGTAGCTGGAACATCATCAACTCCGCGCAAACCCGCTACCTTATTCAGCTTCTTGACATCTCGGTACTCACAACCGATATTGACCGATACAAGAATATTCCGCAGATTGAAGTCCGCCTCAAAGAGTTCTCCCCTAACGACTCATTTGCGAATTATCAGCTGAAGCTTCTGGCAGAAATCAAAAAAGAGAAGAGCACGGTCAATCTCACCAGACTCCTTGACCAATTCAAGTCAAAGGTCGAAGCATATTCCAACGGCACCTGTGAGATGAAAGAACGGGTGCGCGGAATAGGGGTCACCCAATACTACCTGAATAATTTTGACCTTCTTACTCCTGGTGGTTTCGTGACAACTGGATATATCCACCAGGAAATCTGCCGCAAGAAAGATGGGGCAGAATCCGCCATTCTTGATGCATACGCGCCAAAAGGCGAGCTTTCGAGCCTGCCAAAAGACCTTATCAAGTCAACGATTTGTTATTATGAAACCGTGGCGGCATCGTGCGACGCGGCGCTGAAAGGGTCAAAGGTGCTGAGTCTGCGGGCATGGGACGAGAATATCTTCAAGCAGGATTTGGCAAAATACAACTCAACCAATACAAAAGGCCCGCAGTTTTCCGATACAAACACACACAAGGCGCTAGAATCGCTAAAGACGAATGAGCAGGCATCCATAACCAGCAAGACTGGAGAAACGTACATAATTCGTGTTTCGTTTGCCCCGGTGAAAGATGCGACTGGCACGCATGCTGAACGAGTATATGATATTTACCAGCGAGCAACCGATTCAGATGCGATTAAGCTTTATGCAGGGCTTCGGGACAATGCGCAGGAAAAGATAGGGGAAATGGAAAAGCTCCTTTCAAATCCAAGCCAGAAGAACAACGAAAGAGCGCTTCGCAGCCTCATCAATTTCAGGGACAGGAATTACGACCCGGCAATGCAGAAAATCGCAGAGGAAAAGCAGTGGCTCGCAGGCTATGCGGATGCCGAGACGCTTCTGGGGAAATCAGGAGTTTTCCTGCAGCGCCACTCAGCAACCGCAGAGATTTTCCTTGCAATTGGTCTTTCAGCGCTTTATCCCCCTGTTGGCGCGCTTTATTTTGGCGCAATGGGCGGTAGGAGCGTGGTGGATGGGGTGCGCGCAGAGGACCCGAGCCAGGTAATTTTCGGGCTTGCGATGATGGCTGGCTTTTCTGGAAGCAGATACGTCTCCCAACTTTCGCATGCATACATAAATGCCAGTATAGGGGTGGGTACGGTGGCTGTCTTGCAGTCAGGGGCAGGCACTGCAATCACCAGTTCAGACTGGACAGAAATCGGCACAAACATATATTTCCTTGGCGGGTATGCAAAATCACTGAAGCAAATGAAGGCGACTGGCAAGCCTGCGCTTGATTTGAAGCAAACGCCAATTAGGAAAACGATAAAGAAAGAACCGAAACAAGAAGAGAAAACCGAGTCGAAAACAAAAAAACAGCCTGAGCCAAGACAAGAGCCAGAAAAAATAGTTCAGACGGAAATATCCGACCCGTCAAAAAGTAATCTGGAGCGCGCAGCCGAAATATCTCGCAAAGCATTTGAGACAGAGGACATAACTGAAAAAAACAATTTGCTAATTCAAGCAGAAAATATATACTTAAAATATGGAAACTTCGATAAAGCCGGCAGCATGTACTATCGAGCAGCCAACATCATGGGCGACAGAGCAGCCGGCAACGCCTCAGAGCAGGCGTACAGGTCAAAGGCGATGGAATGCTACTCGAAAGCGGGCGAAAACTGCGAAAAAACTGGAGATTTCGAGAAAGCTGGCGACATGTACTTCAAGGCAGCCGGCAACACCCCCGACCCGGCGCAAAAGCAGGCGTACAGGTCAAAGGCGATGGAATGCTACTCTAAAGCGGAAGAAAATTGCATAAAATCCGGAAACTTCAAAGGGGCAGGCTACATATACTCCAAGGCAGCCGGCAACACCTCAGACCCTGAGCAAAAGCTGGCATTCTACTCAAAAGCAGAAGAAAACTACGAAAAGTCAGGAGATTTCGAGAAAGCCGGCGGCATGTACCTCTATGCAGCCGATAACACCTTCGACCAGGCGCAAAAGCAGGCGTACAGGTCAAAGGCGATGGAATGCTACTCGAAAGCGGAAGAAAACTATGGAAAATCCGGAAACTTCGAGGAAGCAGGTCGTATGTACTCCAAGGTGGCTGCCAACACCTCAGACCAGGCGCAAGGGCAGGCATTCTTCTCAAAAGCAGGCGAAAACTACGAAAAATCCGGAAACTTCAAAAGGGCAGGCTACATGTACTCTGAGGCAGCCGACAACACCTCCGACCCGGCGCAAAAGTCGATATGCGAATCAAAAGCGGTCGGATGCTACTCAAAATCAGGCGAAAACTACGAAAAATCAGGAAACTTCGAGGAAGCTGGCGGCATGTATGGGCGCGCAGCCGAACTGACCTCCGACCCGGCGCAAAAGCAGGCGTACAACTCAAAAGCAAGCGAATGCTATTCAAAATCAGGCGAAAACTACGAAAAATCAGGAAACTTCGAGGAAGCTGGCGGCATGTATGGGCGCGCAGCCGAACTGACCTCCGACCCGGCGCAAAAGCTGGCATTCTACTCAAAGGCTGAAGAAGATTATGGAAAATCCGAAAAATTTAAGGAAGCCGGCTTAATGTACTATCGTGTAGCCTACAATACCTCTGACCCGGCGCAAAAGCAGGCATTCTACTCAAAAGCAGAAGAAAACTACGGAAAAGCAGGAGATTTCAAGAAAGCTGGCGATATGTACTTCAACGCAGCCGACAACGCCTCAGACCCGGCGCAAAAACAGACGTACAAATCAAAGACGATGGACTGCTACTCGAAAGCGGAAGAAAACTACGGAAAATTCGGAAACTTCGAGGAAGCAGGCAATATGTACTCCAAGGCGGCTGCCAGCACCGCAGACCCGGCGCAAATGCAGGCATTTTTCTCAAAAGCAGGCGAAAATTACAAAAAATCCGGAAATTTCAATAAAGCTGGCGACATGTACAGCTCGGCAGCCCACCGTACTGTCGACCAGGCACAACATCAAGTGTACCACTCAAAAGCAAGCGAATGTTACTCAAAGGCGGGCGAAAACTACGAAAAATCAGGAAACTTCAAAGAGGCAGGCTACATATACTCCAAGGCAGCCGACAAAGCCTCAGACCCGGCGCAAAGGCAGGCATTCTACTTAAAAGCGGAAGAAAACTACGGAAAATCCGGAACTTACAAGAAAGCGGGCGACATGTACCGAGAAGCAGCCAAACTTACCGCCGACCCAGCGCAAAAGCAGGCGTACGAATCAAAATCAAAAACATGCTTTGGCTTTGCAAATACGATTGAAGCAAATCCAAATGAAAAGGAGTTTCTGATTTCCCTCGCATCAAGATTCAACGAGCCATCAACAAAAGACGTGCTTGGCAAAATACCAATTCGCTACATGCAACTCTTTATCGATGGGGCGCTTGGAAAAAAAGATGCAATCTCCAAACTCAAGGAAAGCCAGCTGCCCGAGGCTTTCAACAGGATAGTGAACCGCATAAAAACGGAAAGCAACGAGTTTGAACGCCAACTTTCAAACGGGGAAAAAATCGATGCAAAGTATGCAAAATACCTCTTGTGCACAATATCCGATATCGAAACATCCAATTTTGCTCAATCAGTCAACGGTGTTGCAGAAAAGCTGGGGCTTGAAAAGCGCCCCATAACTCCCGCGTTCTTCGAAGAACTTTACAAAGCCGCAAATGAGAAGCTCAAGCCGGTTTTCGAGCTTCAGACAAAGAATGTGAAGAAGGAATTCCTGGTCAACGAGATTGAACTCTCGTTGACGCATGACGATGCAGCTAAACTTCACGCCGGGCTTGCAAAGGCAAAGGACGGGGCAGCCGATGTGGCAGGAATCAAGAAAACCTACGGCTCGGTAGCAGATGTTTTTACAATTGAAAATGCTGGCGCAAGAAAAGAGAAAGTGATTGGGCTGATGAGGGAAAAAGGCGTGAAGGAAAAGACGATTGAGAGCTATAGCAATGGAAAAATCGAAGAAAAGAATGCGATGCAGATGCTGGTTGCACAGGTGGATTTCGGCGACCTTTCGCCCCTCGTCTGGGCAGGCATTAAAGGGGGGATGGAACAGCGTTACCCCGGCAGCCTCGGCCTGTTTGAGAAGTTTGCCCAAAATGGAATAGAAGGCATGACGCCAGAGGAAACCAACACATTAATCTTGCGCCTAAAGGAACTTGTAGGCAAAAGGGACGAACCAGGCATTATGGAGGACTGGCTGCAAAGCGCAGGGCTTGGGGAACTTATGCCAAAGCTCCGGAAGTGCGACGCGTACCAATCGATTATCAATGCAATGGAAAAAATCAGGACACAAGAGGCAGGCGTTGGAAAGAATACCCGTGAAATGAGCTTAGTGTTCGGGCAGGACAACCGGCTTTTGGACGTCTTCTTTGGAAAGCATGCGGGCGAATGTTTTGGTGACGACCCTGCATTTTCGCTTGGAAGGAAGGACATCTGCACAGCCACACTGTTCCAGAATGGGGAGGCAGCAGGAGGCGTGCTTTTCCTGATGCGTGAAATCAAGGGCAAGAAATCGCTTGTGATACTGGCAATCGACCCTTCGGTAAAAGTAACGACTGGGCTCACAAGTGAAAAACAAGGGGAAATTGTTGACTGGATGATGGGCGAAGCCGCCAAATATGCGCGTGAAAACGGGTTTGGCTTGTACATAACCGATAAAGCGGGCGGAATAACCCAGCCTGGGCGCTTGGACGAGGGAATTACTGGCAAGTATTTCGGCAAAAACACAGTAACGTATGAAAATACCGGAAATTTTCACAGAACTTATGGCTACGACATAAACAGCGCCGTGGATTTCGTATTGCCTTCCAAAGTTGTGAAAATCCCGCTGGACAAACTGTATGAAATCGAAACCAAGAAATTCTCGGACAACCCGGCGGCAATCCTGGGCAAAGATGAATTTGATGGAATGTTCAAGGGCGAAACTGTGTATTCGCTTGCCAGGAAGGGAGGAAAGATTGTGGGTTTTGTGGTGGCAAATCCAATAGATGAGAGCCTGGTTGGCGAGCTTGGCAAAAAGGACATCGAAGCCATAAAGAAAGGCTCAACCAAGGAAGATTTTGACCGATTTGCTTCAATTGGCGCTGCCAAGACATATTACATTGACGACATTGCCATTCTTGAAACCACGCTTGGAACGCGCGGCATGATGAAGGACTTTTTCAATGGGCTTGGGGAAAAGGGGTGCGAAGCGGTTGTCTATCACGGCAGGATGAAGAATGGGAACGATGAGCTGTTCGATAAAACAATGGAAATGAACGGCTATAAGAAAATCCACCGCCACGTTGAGAAGGAATTCTTTGGCGGCGAGGATTTCATGTTCACTGTTTTTGTCAAAAAGTAGGTGAAGCACCGTCACTTCATCGCAATCCAGTCGTAGACCGTCGCAGCAGCCAAGAAAATATGCGGACGGGTTGTGGCGACAATTTTTTCGGAGATGGAATTTGAGGCAATATCTGCGCCATCAGGCCCGCCACAACACCAGTTGCACGTCATCCGTTCCATCTATTACTGTGTCACCATCTCATAACAACTAGCGCGAACATCTGAGTCTGGGATAGATGCACAGATTGTGGCATTTTTTGTTGCTATTGCAAATTCCTTATAGCAGTATGCTTTTTCATCCCATCCCGTTTGCGTCATGCCAAATTTTAGGATGTCACAAATCAAAATGTTATTTTTTGAAATAGCAATGTTTGTTATGCAAACAAAAGCATTTGAAGACCTGAGATTGCACATTGTTTCGTTCTGCGTCAGTTCAGCAAACCGTTGAATGCAATAATCCTTTGAATATGGCGCCGTCTGTTGCATGCAAATTGAAAAATCCCTGTCTGCCAGAGCCAGGCAGACATCCTTATATGTCGTGAAATTTTCGCACACAAGCTTATTCTGTTCATTATAGGCTTTTGCAGTATACAAGTCCATCTCTCCCAACGAAAGTGTTTTTCCAATTGCATCATTATTTTGTTCTTGAGCCGTGGATTGTCGTGGTTGAGACACACCTGGCGTTGGCGGAACAGGTGACGCTTCTTTCTGGCTGCCAACACATCCGAACAAGATTAACGAAACAAACACCGCAAATACCAAAATGACAAAATGCTTCATCTCACCACCATCGCATTTTATTCCCCAGCATACAAAAACCTATCGGTGTTTCACCCCTATCTCGTTCTACTTCGAAACTCGATATATCTCAGGCTACTCTACGCATTAATGCCCAACTGTCCACGAACCGATAAGTTATCCCTCGCGCATAAAATGAGCATGGCACTTGACATCCGCCTGGCTTGCCTGAGGGACGCCATACTGGAGGATTGGATAGACCTGGAAGCGTATGAGGATGGCGGCATGCTGGTTATCCGGCTCAGGGATGGTGTTAAGTCCATTGAGAAGCGGGAAACGGAACAGCCCGAAAAACCGGACCGCCAGTCTTGCCTGCGCGCGCCAAAGTGAGCGCGTTTTGTCAGAGGCTGCCTTTTAGCCCCCTCTTGGTCTTGTCCACCGTGAGGGCAGCCAGCTTCCGCGCGAGATTCTCCATTTCCTTGTTCTGGGCTTCCTGCTTCTTTTCCATTTCCTTGACCTTTTCTTCCATCAAAAGCATGTTGCTGACGACCTTTCCGCTGTCAAGGTTCGAACCGCACCGCCAACAATATTCGCCTTTGAGCGGATTCTTTTCCTTGCAGCGCTGGCAAAACCTTTCAGTGATGATTCTCTTATCTTCCTCTGGCTTTGCCTTGCCGTATGTTTTCAGGACCGCCTTCTTGACCTGCTCGTCCGTCAGATGCAGGTAGACCCTTGACATGTTCGAGCCGATTTCCCATCCAAAATATTTGTCCATGATTTGCTCTGTCATGCCCGACTCCGCTCCAAGCTCGGTCGCGCGGCTGTGCCTGAAGTTGTGCGGATTGACCGGCTTCCTGAAGGGGGGCAGACCCTCTTTCTTTCTTGCCTCGTTCATTTTCTCGGCGCAATGGCAAATCCTCTGCACAAGCATCGGGTAGCTCAGGCTCCTCTTTTTGTACGGCGTAATCCAGACAGGGGAATCTCCTTTTTTTATTGGATGGCTCTCAAGCCACGCGCTGACGAAAGATGCCGCCTCGACGACAGTGATTCGCCGCCGCCCAGTTTTTCCCTTTGGCACGTTCACGTCCAGCCCTTCCTGGCTGAACGATAGGTCTGATTTTTTCAGCGGCAAGAATTCCCCTGCCCGCATGCCGCTCTCAAAAAGGAGATAAATTACAGCTTTGTCGAAGGCATCCCCATAAGAGGCAATTTCCCTCATTTCCTCGCGGAGAATGACCGGCTTTGCAAGCTCGCTGTCGCCAACCTTTATCTTGTGCTTGAACAGCTCCGCCTCGTCCTCGTTAAGCCTCTTGAGCGACCTCTTGCCAATTTTCCTGAAGATGTAGATGCTCCCGAGCGTGCGCTTGCAGTCCTTCTTTGTGGCAGGCATATACCTCTTGCTTGCGTTTATTGCCGCGACGCTCCCCTGTATATTGTCAAGCATGGCATGCAGCGTTTTTCCAGTCATTGTCCTGCAGATTGACAGGTCAGTCCTGTATTTCTCAATCCGCCGTGCGCCGATTTGGTGCAGGACTGCATCTTCGGCGAACTTCAGGAAAAGCTCCTTGTCCTTCTCCGTCATCCACTTTGAGCGTTCGAGGCTGCTCTTCCAGTCCCCATATCCGAGTCCCATAGCCAAATATATAGCATCAACATTTAAAATTAGAGCGTATAACGACGTGAGCAAAGCTAAACATCAGTTAAAATAAGACGCTCCCAACGGGATTGTCAGCACGAAGAGCTGGCAACTCGCCAGCACGGCGTACGTTTGAACCCGTGTTACAGGCTTTCTTCAAACTATTTCTAGATAGTCGCTGAAAGGCCCGCGTCCTTACCGGGCTAGACTATGGGAGCTCTTGAGCTCCCAGACTTGCCCGCAGGCAAGAAGATGGGAGCTCGAGGAAGTTTAGCCCGCAAAGGGGTTAAAAAAGCTCCTGTGGGCGCGCATCATAAAAGCGAGGCTATCAGTATCTCGGCAAGCGTGGCTCTTGGGCGCTGTGGTGCAGCGCTTTCGCTGTTTTCTTCTTCATCATCCATGCAAATCACGTCATACAGGTGCCGGAGGGGGCGCGTCGCCTCCTGTTGGAGGCGAGGGCGGCGCGGTTGGCTGCGGAGTTGCAGGCGTGCCCGAATCAGGCGGAGGCGGCGGTATGTCTGATGGCGGGGTTGGCGATGGCGTGCCCCCTGGCGCAATCGGCGCGCTTGTGCAGCCGAACGCAAAGAACAGAAGCGCAGCCACTCCGAGAATGGCTGCCAATGTTGCAAGTTTCATGTCAATGCCTCCTTAGCCTGATGGCGCGCTCGGCGGAACGTCGCTTGCGCTTCCGAGCGTGCATGTGCAATCTGCAGCTGCCTTCACCCAGTAGCCCTTGGCAGGCTCAAGTGTCGAGCTTGCAACATACTGCCCTGCCGAGGGCGAGTAGTTCCACGGGCCTGACGTTATCTTGCAGTTGCCGGCGTTTAGCTTGGCCTCCGAAGCCGATGCGCCAATCATGTTCCAGCCTGCGTTCAGGCCCAGAGAAAGTTTCTCTATGTATGGCGGGGAGACATCAAAGCTGCATGCCTCGCTTGCGTAGAGCCAGTAGCCCATTCCGCCAGCAAGGAAGCTCGCCGCTGCGTAGGAGTTGCTGGACGGGATGTATGCCCATGCATTGCTAGAAACCCTGCACTTCTGCGCAATCTCGCTTACCTTGAGGTTCCCGGTGTTCGGGTTTGAAACCATGTTCCAGCCTTTCTCGAATTTGAGGGATATTTTCTTGGTTGACGGCGTGCAGTATGGGGGCGAAAGAACGAATGTGCCGCTCTTTTCAGCGTAGTTGCCCGCGCCTGTGCCGCCTGCCGAGATGCGCTTTGCAGTCACCGTGTATGAATACGTGCCGCAGCCATCACCT
>Ga0310040_1002148_pt1 | contig 12917 bp, 6 predicted proteins | sample EPASupsiteHSE623_FD_200237 | JGI IMG/M metagenome (GOLD analysis project Ga0310040, IMG submission 200237) | Bioremediated contaminated groundwater from EPA Superfund site, New Mexico - Sample HSE6-23 (v2) (version 2) | ecosystem: Environmental > Aquatic > Deep subsurface > Groundwater >... | reverse complement strand
GAAGGACCGGACGCAGTGCACAAAAACAACCGCTAAAAATACCCACCAAGTAATATTTGCAGGGTTTTTTGGGAAGATGAAGGGGAATTGCGTCCGCGGGCAGGGCGCCACCGAATACTTGGTTGTCCTTGGAGCGGTGCTTCTGATAGCAGCCGTGGGAATCGCCGCCATAAACCAGGCAACGAGCACGGCCACGCTCAAGGAACAGCAGTCGAACGCGTACTGGAAGGCAGCAACGCCTTTTTCCATACTGGCCTATAGGCTCAACGAGAACTCGCTCTCAATCAAGCTTGGCAACAACCTCAATGAAAAAATCAAGCTCACTTCGATACAAGTGGCGTACCGGGGGGCAAACCACACAATATACTCCGGGAACAGGGTTGTTGGCTCCGGCGAACAGTTCGAGATTGCCAACATCGACCTGAGATTTTCCGCCGCAAACCCGTGCAACGCCCTTGCATCGGGGGCGCTGTTCGAATACGACCAAATCGTCTTCGGCTACGACAAGCAAGCCATATCCGGCTTCGTCCAGACCGGGGACGAACCCCTGGTGGGGCGGTGCGGCCAGCAGGCAAACCTGGTGAACGTGTCAGGCGACTCGCCTGCAAGCGGCGCCTCGGTCACGCAGAACTTCTCTCTCAACCTCCCGATACAAAGCCCCGGCCTCGATGCGATGAACTTCTCATTCAACGGGACCTCGACAGCCTACTGCGACCCTTCGCTTGTGCTCGCGATGAACTTTGAGGACACTTCGCTTGCAGGGGACAACGACACGCGCATAGCCGACGTTTCGGGATATGAAAACAACGGAACGGTCTACGACAACACCATCGGGCTGTGGAGGTTCGACGAGTCAGACAACGCGACAGCATTCGACACTTCTCGCTTTGGGAACAACGGCGCAATCTACGGCCCGACACGGGGACTGTGGAGGCTCGACGAAGGCGACAACTCAGCCCTTTCCGACGCGTCCAGCTGGGGAAACAACGGGACGCTTTACGGCCCGACCCTGGGGCTGTGGAGGCTCGACGAAGGCGACAACGCCACTGCGCGCGATTCGACAGGCTTCGCAAACAACGGCGCGCTGTACGGCAACACCATCGGCCTATGGCGCTTCGACGAGGGCGACAACAGGACCGCAAGGGACGCGTCCGCATACGCAAACAACGGGACGGTCTACGGCAGCACCTTGGCGCTATTGCACATGGATGAGAACACGGGCAGCACAGCGCTTGACGCGGGCGCGTACGCAAACAACGGCACCTGCATCAACATGGGCGCCAGCTGCAACTGGACTACTGGAAAGAGCGGCACGGGGATAAGCTTTTACGGCGCATCGCACGCATACGTGAACCTTTCCCGCAACCTGTCAGTCCGCGGCCTTCCCGAGGTAAGCGCGGAAGCATGGTACAAGCCGACCGCACTGGCGAACGGAAACACCGAAGGCGCGATTTACTTCAACCCCACCAACACCACCGGCTTCACCCGTTTTGCAGTCTACCACTACATAAACGGCTCGATAGTTGTCGGAATGCGGACAACGGACACCGGGACGTTCTACGGGATATATACGCCCGCAATAACGCTCGGCTCCTGGTACCACGTGGTGGCGACCTACAACCAGGCTCTGCACAAGCTGTCGCTTTACGTCAACGGCGCGCTCAACGGCACGGACTCCTCGATGACCGGCACGTTCTCAAACACTGTTGAGCCTACGGACATCGCGCTCGGCTCCGTTTCCGGGACCGGCTCCTTCCTCAACGGCACGCTTGACGAGTTCGCGCTGTACAACAAAACGCTTTCCGCTGCCGAGGTGCTTGACCACTACAACGCAGGAAAGGCCAAGTTCGCCGAGTGGAACGCCTCAGGAAAATCAAACACCGCAATCGACTTCGACGGCATCCAGACGTTCGTCAACGTCTCGGTTGGCAGGAACGCAACAGCGATGGACAGGCCGTTCTCGGCGTTTGCGTGGGTTTACCTGAAAAACAACTCGAACGTCTATGCAAGGATAGTCAACCACGACGTGCTGGGCAACCAATGGGTCCTCGCGCTCGGAGGGTACGACCCCTCAACTGGAAGGTACGGTATTGGCGGGACGCCTTCAGGCAACAGGTACGGGTTCTACGGCAACACAAGCGCAATGCTTGAGCTTGGAAGATGGTACTACGTCGGGTTCACCTACGACAACGCGACATTTACGCTCTACGTCAACGGCACCGAATACCCGTGGACCACCGCGTCGGGCACCTGGGCGTTCGACGGCACCAACACGCTGATGATTGGGAAACGCATGACCGTTGCGCCGTTCAACGGCTCCATCGACGAGGTCGCAATCTACAACCGCAGCCTGACTGCATCCGAAATTCTGGCGCAATACGGCGCCGGCAAGGCAAGGTTCATAGAATGGACCAGCGGAAAGAGCGGCACGGGCCTGCAGTTCGACGGCAAGGACGACTACATCAGCATAGGAAACCCGGCCAGCCTGTCCATTAGAAATGCAATCACTGTCGAGGCGTGGGTCAACATCACCCCGGGCGGCACGTGGAAGGTGGTTGCGGAAAAATACGTCACGTTCTTGACTGCGGTCTATCAGACTACCGCAAGGTTCAGCGTGGCAGGCGTCTTTGACATGTCAAAAAACATTGGCTACGACATATCAGGCACGCTTACGCACGTTGCGTACGCCTACGATTCCGACGCAGGATACGCAAGGATATTCGTCAACGGGGCGGAGATAGGCAACACGACCGCAACCGGCAGCATCCCCACGACAAACGAAGGGTTGGTGCTGGGAAAAAGCCAGTCCGGCCTATATTACTTCAACGGCACGCTCGACGAGGTCGCAATCTACAACCGCTCGCTCTCCTCCGCTGAAATCCTTTTGCACTACAACGCAGGCAAGGCAAAATTTGCGGAATGGGCCGCAGGAAAGAGCGGCTCTGCTTTGAACTTCGACAACAACACTTACGCAAGCCTCGGCTACGGCACTAACCTCAACCTTACTGGCGCTTTGACTCTGTCGGCCTGGGTTTACCCGACTGTGAACGACTCTCTTTACCGCGGAATCTTCGGCTCCGGCCAGATTCAGGACACGGCCCTTTGCAGGTACCTTTTCTTCACCCGGAATGGCACGCTGAATTTTGAAATCTCAAACGGCTCGGCCCGGCACCCCGTGGCATATACTTTGCCTTCGCTGTCAACGTGGTACCACATGGTCGGCGTGTGGGACGGAACCAACGCAACTGACGGGATACGGCTTTACATAAACGGCGAGAACGTCGCAAAAGACACTGCGAACTTCTCAAACATCACTTCTTTCAAACCGTGGTACGTCGGAAGGGACTCGTGGAGCGGGAGTACACGCAAGTTCATAGGGCAAGTGGATGAAGCGCAGGCAATAAGCTACGCACTCAACGCAACAGAAGTGGCCAACTTGTACAACGCAGGAAAGGCTAAGTTCACCGAACACAATGCTGCTGGGAAGAGCGGGAACGGCTTGAGATTTGACGGAGTGGACGAGTATGTCAATATGGGAAATGTGCCCGCGTCTAACACGCTTTCTGTTTTCGCCTGGGTAAAAGGCCCAGCACAACTCTCCAAGACTATTGCTTCCAAAGGAGATGAGATTCTCCCAACGTTTTCCTGGGCGTTGCTGTCTGATACCGGCACGAATGCCGGTTCACACCCGAGGGTTACTCTTTCAAAGAATGGTTCTGATTACGCGACTACAGTAAAATACTATATTTCATCCCTTGTTGCCTTTGACAACACGTGGCATCATGTGGGCTTTACGTTCAACAATGATGCGCTTTCAATTTATGTTGACGGAGTCCTTGATACTAACCCGAACAAAAACTACGACGTTGCCATACCGAATCTGTATGATTCCGCTGCACCCATGATAACTGGAGGTTTGATGGGCAATGGCACGCCCGGATGGCTTTTCAACGGCACAATCGACGAAGTCGAGATAATCAACCGCTCGCTTTCCACAGCCGAAATCCAGGACATCTATGCCGCAGGCAGGGCAAAGCGCGACTCTTGGGACGCAAACGGCAAGTGGGGAAGCGGCATCAAATTTGACGGGATAGATGATTACGCATGTACGCCTTACTCGCCCAGGCTGGACCGGGCAGCTACTGACTTTTCCATCGGCGCGTGGATAAAACTGCAGTCGTACCCAAGCAGTTACGTGGGCTCGATTATCAGCAGCAGGAATGCCAGTGGCGGCGGGAGCCTGTTTTTTGTCCGCGGCGAATCGGATGCCACGTACAAAAGAAAACTCTCGTTTGACACGATGCAATCCGCGGGAACGAGGATTGCCTACGGGACGACGGAACTTTCATTAGGGCAGTGGTATTACGCTACGGTAGTATTCGGCTATGCTGGCGCCAACGATAATACGGCCAAGATATACCTTAACGGCAACCTTGAAACGGCAACCACCGGCGTCTCCAACATCCTAGACAGCAGCAACGGCAACTGCATTGGGTTTGAACCTTGGGCCGCGCCGTCGGCATACCACGTCAACGGCTCAATCGACGAGGTGCGCATCTGGAACCGCGCACTAACGGCTGCGGAAATCCAGCAGCAGTATTACGGCTCGCTGACAAAGTACTCCCCGGACTCGTGGCTCTTCTCCTACAACCGCACGCTCGTCCCTGCGGGCACTTACTACTATTACGGCTATGTGAGAAGCTCCGACGGCTCGTTCGACTACACCGACAACCGCTCGATTGTGGTCACGGAATGAAAAAAATAAAAGCAGCCGCAGGCAAAGAAAATAGGGTCTAAAATGGCAAAAGAAAGCACGCACAAAAAGGTCGAACGCTATTTTTACGAGGAAGCCAAGAAAAGGCTGAACCGCACCAAAGCCCACTAGGATTTAAACCTTTGAGGGCCATAATTTTATCCGCAGCCCCGTAGTACAGCGGTCAGCCTGCTGTAAAATTCAGGCCCGCAAAAGTATGTCGGCCTTTGGAGCCGAAGACAGCGGTTCGAATTCTCCAAAGCACTGCCGGCTTATAGCCGCTGGAACTTTGGGGACGCAATTCCGCTCGGGGCTATAATATTTAGAAAGGTGTTTTTCGAATGGGAAGAATAAAGGGAACTCAGATAAAGGTGCTCGCAAGGCACATGCTCAAGACCAACGCGGCGATGTTCTCGGCGAGCTTCGACGAGGACAAAAAAATCATCGACAAGCTCGAGCTTGAGATGAGCAAGACCGAAAGGAACAAGCTCGCAGGCGAGATTGCGCAGGAAATCGCAAAGCTTGACCGCATCGTCAGGCAGCAGGAGCAAGAGGAGGCCCAGAAGGAAGCCGCTGCACAGGCGCACGCATAGGCTTGCGCTAACTTTTTCTATTCTAGTTTAAAAAAAAAAACTACTTTGAAAGCTTCAGCAAAATCTCGCGGTTGCTTTCAAGGATTTTCCTGTTCAGCTCCAGCAGTGACTTTGAAAGCGCAATCAGCTCGTCAAGCTTCTGGTCCGAGCCAAGCGATGAAGAACCCAGCAGGCTCCCGGACAATGCTGGTTCTGCCTCGCCGGGCTTGTCGTCAAAAAGCGATGGCCGTGAAGATGCGGGCTCAGAAGGCTCGTCGAAGAGGGAGGAGCGCGATGATGACTTGGGGGCGCCCATCTCCTCGGATTCCATAACCGGCCTCTGTACGGGAGCGGGCTTTGGAGCAGCAGGCGCAGCTGCCTTGGGAGATGCGGCGGCCTTGGCCTCCGCAAGAACCTTCGGGGCATCGGGGATGCCCAGGTCGGTGAGGTTTGCAAGGATTTCGGACTCCGGCATCCCGGCTGAAAGCATCTCCTTGACAATCTGCTTGATTTCCATAAGAATCCCACTCGCATTTACAAGGACTGGATTAGGGAATCCGCCAATATAATACGTGCACAAACCGCAGGCTGCAGGGGCGATAGATTTTAAGCCATGGATTACCTCAGTAATCCACACAGCATTTCGCACTGCGGTTTTGACATGCAGCTAGACCTTCCACTCGGACCATGGACAAGGATGTTCAACGCCCAGTGGGGCGACTACCCGCTGATGGTGTACCAGAACCCGGACAAGATGATGCTCCTCACGCTTTTCGAGAAGCAGGACGGCAAGGTCACTGGCGCGCTGACTTTCCTCAAGAAGGGCTTCGTGATAGACGGCGACACCTCCAAGATTGCGCTTTCGCAGCGCCAGGACGTCATGATTGTCTCCAAGATTTCGCGCGAGCACTCCGGAAAATACCTGCTTTTGAGCTCGTCGCCCTCGTTCATCGAATACAACAAGGACTCGCTTACCAAGACCATCACGCAGCAGGGCGCCGAACTTGAGCACCTGTCCAAGGCGATGATGGAGATACTGCGCGGCTACGAATGCAAGGTCACCGAGTTCAAGCTCGTCGAGGACGAGGAGCTGCAGCTGCTCCTTGGTGACCCGTTCTCGCTCTTTGCATACCTATCGGTGTCCAAGGGAGCAGGCACGCAGGCCGTGCAGAGCAACGTAAAGTGCCTCTTGGGGATAGACCGGGAAAATGAGCAGGTGCTTGTGAAGCTTTCCTCGCTGCGCACGGTGGCAATCACGGGCGGAAGGCTCCCCCAGAGGCTGCACGCGATGCACCTGGTGATGGAATCCTCCCTGATGAACAACATATCCGCAATAGTGTTCGACAGCGGGAACGCATTCACGGGCCTTGCGCAGCCCAACAGCGACTCGTCAAAGTATGAGGAGTTCAAGCTCACTTCAATACCACTGGGTTTCCCATTCAAGACCTACGAGCTTGAGAAGGGGCTTTTCATCGACCTTTCAAAGATTGACCCGGAGGTATTCCTTTCGGTGTTCGGCCTCGAAAAAAGCGACGTGGGCGCGGTCATAACTAGGACCTACGCGGAGAAGCCGGGAAGCTTCTTTGCAATAAGCGACCTTTCGGCTGCGATGGACCAGCTCCACGAGAGCGCCGAAATCACTAGGTACACGATAAACAAAGCAATCCGGGCGGCCACCGTAATCCAGAAGAGCTCGCCCAACGTGTTCGCAAAGGCAGGCATTTTCGAGACAACCGCATCGACGGGCCTGGGCAAGGTCAGCCACATAAACCTGTTTGGCCAGCACCCTGAGATAGCCACGCTTGCGTCCTACTCAATCCTTGAGACGATGGCGATACAGGCCGACTCGGACAGGCCCTCAATCATCGCTTTTGCGCAGGATGCGACCGAGATACCCGCGCCTGTGATGGCAAAGCTGCAGGAAGCCTGCGCGAACGGCTCGCACCTGGTTCTTTCGGCCCAGCACGAAAGCGACCTTTCGGGGCTCTCAGCCACGCTGAGGATAGAGATTGTGGGCGACGACGCCATAATCTCCGAGGAAGGCGAAAAGCAGCGCCGCATAAGGCTGCGGCCCGCGTACTCGCTTGACAGCGAGCTTGCGTAAAAGTGGTTGCCGGTTATTCCTTGCGCTTGTCAAACTCCTCAGCTATGAGCTTGCGCGCCTGCTTGAGGGTGACAAAGTCAAGGGGATTGATGGTGTCAAGGGTGTAGTGCAGCTCGGACACCTCGGATTTTGTAGCTGCCTGCTCGCGCAGCTCCGCCACCTGCTTCTTGAGGGCATCCACCTCTGCGGCAAGGCCTGCGCTTGACTCGCCCTGTGCTGGCGCGGGGCTTCCTGCAAGGGGCGCGGGGCCTGAGGATTCCAGCTTGTGGAGCTTGTCGTTGTGCACAACTATGGTCCTGCCTATGATGTCCTCGTTCTTCTCAATCATCCGGATTTTTTGCGCAATCAGGCTGATTTTGGAGTCGAGCATCTGGATCTCCGCCTTCATGTCGTCGTACTTTTTCTGCGGAGTCGAAGAGTCTGTCATGGAAGTCACCCAAAGGGCTAACTATGGAACTATCATCCAACCGAGCCATAAAAACATTCGGATGGCTGGAAACGGCCAAACCATTTGCGCACATTAAAAAGCAAAAAAGCGGTTTTAGTCTGGTGGAACAACCCGCGCTTTTGCCGGGCCAATCGTTTTAACAACAAAGGTTAGGGAGTGATTCTATGAAGAAGGCATCAAAGGCGTTTCCGCTAAAAACAGCCATTGCGGCTGTTGCGGTCATTGCAGCATTATTTTTGGTCGCACTTTCCGCGCTGCCGCAAAGCACGCAGGAAAAAGCATCCATTGACGTAAAGTGGAACAGCCTTACTGACGCACAAAAGGCGGCTGACTCGGATTCGCCAAAGTCAGTTGAGATTACGGCGTACCAAGTCAAGCAGTCCGGCTACACTCAGTACTGGAACAACGGGTACCGCTCAAGCATCCAGGCGCTGAGCTATGACACTTCCAACGGCCTTGCGCTTGTCAAGGAGACGCGCACAGTAAACCTCCCAAGCGGGGTGGCGAGCCTCGCAATCAAGGGGACTTCGGCCTACCTTGACCCGACGAGCGTGCACCTTTCCGACCTTTCAGGAAAGTCGCTCTCAATACTTGAGCAGAACTATGACTACGACTTGGTTGACGGCTACAAGCTCCTGGGCAAGTATATAGATAAGCAGGTGACAGTCAAGTCCGGCAACGACACGACAACCGGCACCCTCCTGTCCTCAAGCGGCCCGGTAATCAAGACCTCAAGCGGAGTGACTGTGCTCTCAGGCTATGACAAAATAGAGTTCCCGTCGCTCCCGGAGGGCCTCATCACGACCCCGACCATAAGCTGGCTTCTTGACTCGCAGTCTGCGGGAAGCCGCGACATCGAGGTCAGCTACCTGACCAGCGGAATTAACTGGGACGCCAACTACGTGGCCATCGCCAACGCGGACGACTCCAAGATTGACCTGCAAGGATGGGTGTCGCTGCGCAACGACGCGGGCACCACTTTCAAGGACGCGCAGCTCAAGCTTGTCGCTGGTGACGTGAACATCGTCCAGCCCAACGCGTACCCGACTTACGAGGCAATGGACTCGTACGCCGGAAGCGCAAAGCGCGCCACTGGAATGACCGAGCAGACGTTCTTCGAGTACCACCTCTACACGCTTGAGAGGCCGACCACAATCGCGTCAGGCCAGGTCAAGCAGGTGGAGATGACCTCGGCTGCTGACGTCGGCTCCAAGAAGGAGTACGTGTTCGACGGCTCGTCAAGCTCCAAGGTTGCTGTGAAGCTCTCGTTCAACAACACGCAGAAATCCGGACTTGGAATTGCCCTGCCAGCTGGCAAGGTGCGCGTGTACAAAGCAGACTCAACAGGCTCGCTGCAGTTCCTCGGCGAGGACGAAATCGACCACACGCCAAAAGACGAGGCAGTTAGCCTCTCGATAGGCAACGCGTTCGACATAGTTGGCGAGAAGACCACGACTAGCACGGAGTACAGCGGAAGCTGCTCGAACAGGTACTCGTACAACATCACCCTGCGCAACCACAAGGACTCGGCAGTGACGGTCAAAGTCGTCGAGCACGCCTATGGCGAGTGGGAAGTGACCAGCGAGACTGCAAAGCACGCCAAGGACTCTGCCTACCAGCTGTCCTGGGACGTGCCTGTTGCGGCCAACGGCGCGGCTACAGTGCTGTACACAATCAGGACAACGACTTGCTAGAAAGAATAAGTGTGGGGTAGGAAGCGCCTTTGCTTCCTTTTCCTTTCTTTTTTTATTTTTCTTTTCTTCTTTTTCCAAAAATAGAACCAGGGCATCCAGCCTGCTTTTTCTTTCCCGGATTATCTTTTCTTTTTACCTGCAATCTCTTCGAAGTATTCTGCAGTCCTTTCCAGGCCCTGCGCCAAGTTGATTTTGGGCTCCCAGCCAAGCTTTGCCTTTGCAAGCCGGATGTCGGGCTTTCTCTGCTTGGGGTCGTCCTGCGGCAGCGGCCGGAAGTTCAGCTCAAGCTTCTTGCCAAGCACCTTGCCGACTTTTTCCGCAAGCTCCAAGAGAGTGAACTCCTTGGGGTTGCCCATGTTCACGGGGCCGGTGAAGCTTGCGGGGGAATTCTCCATGCGCACGAAGCCGTTGATTAGGTCGTCAACATAGCAGAACGAGCGCGTCTGCTTTCCTGTACCGTACATCGTGAGGGGCTTTCCGGATCTTGCCTGCACAAGGAAGTTGCTGACCACCCTGCCGTCCTCCGGGTCCATGAGCGGGCCGTAGGTGTTGAAGATGCGCACTATCTTGATTGGGTTGCCGGTCTTTCTCCAGTAATCCATAAGCAAAGTTTCCGCTCCGCGCTTTCCCTCGTCATAGCACGAGCGTATCCCAATCGGGTTGACGTTGCCCCAGTAAGTTTCGGGCTGGGGGTGCACGGACGGGTCGCCATAGACTTCCGAAGTCGAAGAGTGGAAAAGCGGGGTCTTTGAAGGAGTGACGTAGTCTATTGCGTTCCAAACACCCCAGACTGACGTGCGGAACGTCTGCATCGGGTCCTTCTGGTACCTTGGAGGTGAGGCGGGGCAGGCGAGGTTATACACAAAGTCGAACTTGCCCATCTCCGGCCAGGGCTTGACAACGTCGTGCTTTTTGAACTCGAAACTGTCGAACTCCTTGAGCAAGTCCACGTTCCGGGCAAACCCGGTGCTCAGGTCATCCAGGCCCACCACCTCGTGGCCTTCGGCGAGCAGGCGCTTGCAAAGGTTCGCCCCCAAAAAACCGGCTGCGCCGGTGACAAGATACCGCATAAGTTTTCACGCACGGGCAACAAAAATTGCCCGGAAAAGGATAACTGGCTAGACTAATTTAATAGCATCCCACTGGCAGATTAGTGCTGATTCTCCTTCATTTTACCACATAACGCCTGATTTTTACCCTAATCTTGATTTCCAGCCACCTGCGGCTCGCTTTTCGCTCCTTCCAAACGTTTATATAGGATATTTTCTTTCCCTTGATGGAAGGGAGTTGGGTTAGGTTTAACGGCCAGTATTCCTACGGCTGAAGAACCTTCGAGCGGAAGCGCAGGCAGCGCCATACACTCGGCACAACTGCCATTCTAATTGAGGTGGGCTTACTGTGGTGTCAAACAAAGACCAAAACGTTGCACGAATTTTCTCCAAGCCGTCAGCACTGCTGATGTTCTTCCTGATGTTTACCGGACTCGCCGTGGCCGCAACGACGCCCACCGTAACAGGCGTATCAGCAATTACGGCTGACGGAAGCTACAACGCAGGGGAAGTCATAAACATATCCGTGACGTTCAGCGAAGAGGTCATGATAAACGCCGGCACACCAGTAGTGCACCTTGAAACAGGAACCACTGACCGGGACGCAGTCTATGCTTCCGGAGCTACAACCACAGTCTTCTACTTCACGTACACAGTACAGGCAGGAGACACCGCAAGCGACCTCGACTACAAGGCTATTGGCTCGCTTGCAGGAGACATCCGCGGCATCACAATTGACCACGTAGTCGCCGACAACACCCTCGCGGCACCCGGAGCAGCTGGTTCGCTTGGAGCAAATAAGGCCATTGTCATTGACACCACCGCACCTACACTCGAGATAACCCTCAGCGACTCAGCCCTCAAGGCAGGCGACACTGCAACCGTGACGTTTGGCTTCTCCGAAGCGCCTGCAGCCGGGACATTCACTTCAGATGACGTTACCAGCCCCAACGGCGCATTAAGCAGCTTTGCAGTAGACGGAAGCAACTCATCAAAATACACCGCAACATTCACACCAACTGCAGACATTATTGCCGCGGAAAACGTCATTACAATAGGAACAAGCTGGACTGACGCTGCAGGAAACGCACCAGCAGCCGAAACCACCTCAAGCAACTACGCAATAGACACAGTCAGACCAGTAGTAGCAATAACTTTGAGCGATTACGCGTTCAAAGTTGGCGACACTGCAACCGCGACGTTCGACTTCTCCAAAGCACCTACCAGCTTCACAGTTGATGACGTCACCGCACCCAACGGCGCGTTGAGCGACTTCGCAGTAGACGGAAGCAACTCATCAAAATACACCGCAACATTCACACCAACTGCAACCACCACTGACGCAGAAAACGTCATTACAGTAGGAACAAGCTGGACTGACGCTGCAGGAAACGCACCAGCAGCCGAAACCACCTCAAGCAACTACGCAATAGACACCCTAAGACCAACACTCGAGATAACTCTCAGCGACTCAGCCCTCAAGGCAGGCGACACTGCAACGGTAACGTTCGGCTTCTCCGAAGCACCTACCGACTTCACAGTTGATGACGTCACCGCACCCAATGGCGCGTTGAGTGACTTCGCAGTAGACGGAAGCAACTCATCAAAATACACCGCAACATTCACACCGACGGCAGACTTCATTGATGGTACCAATTCTATTACTGTAGGAACAAGCTGGACTGACGCTGCAGGAAACGCACCAGCAGCCGAAACCACCTCAAGCAACTACGCAATAGACACCCTAAGACCAACACTCGAGATAACTCTCAGCGGCTCAGCCCTCAAGGCAGGCGACACGGCAACGGTAACGTTCGACTTCTCCAAAGCGCCTGCAGACGGGACATTCACTTCAGATGACGTTACCAGCCCCAACGGCGCGTTGAGCGACTTCGCAGTAGACGGAAGCAACTCATCAAAATACACCGCAACATTCACGCCAACTGCAGACACGACTGACGCAGAAAACGTCATCACGGTCGCAACTACTTGGACTGACGCTGCAGGAAACGCACCCGCAGCCCAAACCACATCAGCAAACTACGCAATAGACACCCTAAGACCAACACTCGAGATAACCCTCAGCGACTCAGCCCTCAAGGCAGGCGACACCGCAACAATCACTTTCGGTTTCTCCGAAGCCCCGACTGGATTTGAAGAGGCTGATGTGACCGCACCCAACGGCGCGTTGAGCGACTTCGCAGTAGACGGAAGCAACTCATCAAAATACACCGCAACATTCACACCAACTGCAACCACCACTGACGCAGAAAACGTCATTACAGTAGGAACAAGCT
>Ga0310040_1002140_pt1 | contig 12950 bp, 9 predicted proteins | sample EPASupsiteHSE623_FD_200237 | JGI IMG/M metagenome (GOLD analysis project Ga0310040, IMG submission 200237) | Bioremediated contaminated groundwater from EPA Superfund site, New Mexico - Sample HSE6-23 (v2) (version 2) | ecosystem: Environmental > Aquatic > Deep subsurface > Groundwater >... | reverse complement strand
GTTGTCTGTGATGAGGATTGGCAGATAGGCGATGAGGTCGGTCATCTCCTTGCCGTCTTCAGCAATGGCCTCGCCGCGCAAGGCCACCTCGATGCAGAAATTGATCACGCCGGCAAGGGAGGCAACGGGGTTGCCCATGATCTGATAGTGCTTTCTATTCAGGGTTTCCGGGCTGAGATCCCGGCCATGTTCATGGCAGGTGAGGCAGCTCTTGCCGGAGGTGCCGCCGCCGAGGGCCGGGCTTGCAAAGAGCAGTTTTCCGTTGCGGGCATCCGCGCCCAGGCCGATGCCGGTGATGGCGAGAACGAGACCGGCTGCCGCCAGAAGGGTGGTGGTTGTTTTCATTGTGTGCGTTTCCCCCTGTGTGTTTCCCAGGACATTGGTGCATGGAAAAGTGGTGTGTTTTTTCCGGTTTCCCGCGATACTGTATCATGAAAGATGTACGGGAAAAAAGGAAGAATACAGGAGCTGCGTATGGCACAGCAGGAAAGTGCAAAGAATGCGGGATTGACGGAAGAACAGGGGCAGGCGCTGCTCTGGCTGGCGCGCGAGACCATCGGCCGGCAGCTCGGCATGGAGGCGCAAGAGCCGGGAGAAGAAATTGCGGCCCGTTTGCGGGATGTCGAGCTCCAGCGCAAGCGGGGTACCTTTGTCACCTTGAAAAAGCATGGTGAGCTGCGCGGCTGCATCGGCAGCCTTGCCGCCATGGAATCCATTGTCGAGGGGGTGAGGCGCAATGCCCTGCATGCCGCTTTTGACGATTCCCGTTTCCGACCGGTGGAAAAATACGAACTCGCCGCTATCGAGGTGGAGATCAGCATCCTCACCGAGCCGGAGCCATTGGCGTATGCAAACGGAGAGGATCTGCTCCGCACTCTGAAAGTCGGGCGCGATGGGGTCATTCTCCGCAAAGGGGTGCGGGGCGCCACCTTCCTGCCCCAGGTTTGGGAGCAGTTGCCCGAGCCCGAGGATTTTTTGCGCCACCTGTGCAGCAAGGCCGGGTTGCCGGCCGATGCCTGGCGTTCAGGCGATCTGGAGGTGTCCACCTACCGGGTGCAGTATTTTGCGGAGCACGGCTCAACGGTCTCGTAAAAAAGGCCCGGGTGGCCGACGGGTGCGGCGGATGGCTGTTGATTTTTGCAGGGTGATATGGTACACCGCCGTTTGATCTGAACACCTTGCCTGGGTGGCGGAACTGGTAGACGCAAGGGACTTAAAATCCCTCGGGGGCAACCCCGTACGAGTTCGATTCTCGTCCTGGGCACCATAAGGTATGGCAAGGGTTTCCGGGCTGCGGCCTGGAAACCCTTTTTTGGCATGCCTGGTTGCAGTCCGGGGCACAATCGAACGAGAGAACGAACATGATGGCGGGCGGATGGCCATCGTGCAGGCAATCTGGAATCAACAGCGCCGATGGGCCTTGGCCATTGGGGAGGAATTGTGATGAGCGAAAAACAGGCAACCATTGACATAATCGCCGAGATTTTCTGTCAGGCCGTCAAGAAGACCTTGGATAAAAGCACCAAGAAATCCATCAAGTATTCAAAGACCGTTCAGGTTATTCCCAAGGTCAGCCTGCGACCGGAAGTCGGTTGCTTTGTGCAGTTCAGCGGGGATTACAACGGTTTGGTGGTGGTGAATTTTTCCGCAGGCGCAGCCATGGAACTCTACCGGAGCTATATGCTTGCCATGGGGATGTCGGAAAACGATCTGGCCCAGGATTCGACCTCCGCCGAGGTGGTCGACACCATGGGGGAGATGACCAACCAGTTCATGGGCAAGGCCATGCAGATGGTGGAGAGCCGGTTCGATCTCACCTCCTACATCGGCCAGCCCAAGGCTCTGTCCCTGAATACCGCCATCACCCTTACCCCGGATCTTGATTTTCAGGACAACCGGCGGCTGGTGTTCAGCCTGGAGACCCACCGGTTTTATATGGAAATGGCCTTGGAGCGGACGGAGTTTATCTCCCTGTAAGCTTTTGCTCCAGTCGATCCGCGTAAATGGCTGCCTCCCGGCGGCCATTTTTTTTTGGCCGCGTCGGCGAAAAGCCCTGGCGATCCTGTGGAGAAAACAACCGGGCTTTTGCCTTTTAAAGCACCTTGTTTTACTGTATAAGTTAAAGCTTCTCCTGAATTCGTTCCTTTTTTTATTTTTTATATATTCTTTGGAGGTAGAGGTCATGTCAACGTGCAGCAGTGGGACCTGTGGCAGCAAGAAAGCGAGTGGCTGCGGCTCCGCCGATGCGGCGGTGGCCCAGCAGAATACGGCAATCGCCGCCTCTCTGGACCGGATCAAAAACAAGATTCTGGTGATGAGCGGTAAGGGCGGAGTGGGCAAGTCCACCGTTTCGGTGAATCTGGCCTTGGGTCTTGCGCAAAAGGGTTACAAGGTCGGCCTGATGGACGTTGATCTCCACGGCCCGGACATCGTCCGCATGCTGGGCATGCCAGGCCGGATGGACGGCGAGCTCACCAAGGACGGCAAGATGCCGCCCCTGCAATACAATGATCATCTCAAGGTCATCTCGCTGGAAAGCATGATGGAGAACCGGGATGATCCCATCATCTGGCGCGGACCCCTCAAAAATCAAGCGATCCGCCAGTTCATCGCCGATGTGAACTGGGGCGACCTGGATTATCTGGTCATCGACGCGCCCCCCGGCACCGGGGACGAGCCCATGACCGTGGCCCACACCATCAAGGACGCCAAGGCCCTGGTCGTGACCACCCCCCAGAATATCGCCCTGGCCGATGTGCGCAAGTCCATCAACTTCTGCAAGCATGTGTCCATGAAGATCCTCGGGATCGTCGAGAACATGAGCGGCTTTATCTGCCCCCACTGCGACAAGACGGTGGATATCTTCAAGACCGGCGGCGGCGAGCAGTTGGCCACGGAATTTTCCGTGCCCTTTCTGGGCAGGATCCCCGTGGACCCCAGGGTGGTTCTCGCCGGGGATGACGGCAAGCCCTATCTCTCTTCCGGAGCCACGAGCCCGGCCGCCCAGGCGTTTGAGGCATTTTTGGCCAAGGTCGAGAAAGAGCTGCCCGTGCATGCCGCGGCTGCGTCCATCCCCATGGCCAAGCCCCTGGCCAAGGCCGCTTCGAGCTGCGGCTGCGGCACCGGGCCCTGCAATCCCAACACCTGTGATTGCTGAGAGGGCGCCAGGGATGATCGTCAAACAACTGACCGTGGGCTCCATGGCTGTGTGCTGCTATGTGGTGGGCTGCGAGGAAACCAGGAAGTGCTGCATCATCGATCCCGGCGGCAATGAGGAGCAGATCCTCGGTTTTTGCCGGGGGGAAAACCTCAGCGTCGAGGCGATTATCTGCACCCACGGCCATCCGGATCATGTCTGCGGCAACGCGCTGATCCAGAAGGCCACCGGCGCGCCCATCGTCATGCACGCGGCCGATGCCGAGTTTTTCGCCAGGCCTGAGGTTATTCAGTATTTTTCCATGCTCGGGTTGCCTCCATCGCCGCCGGTGGACCGGACTGTCACCGATGGCGAGGAGATCGTCATCGGGAACCTCACCCTCACGGTGCTTCATACACCAGGGCACACCCCGGGGGGGATCTGCCTGTATGTTGTCCCCCATCTTTTCACCGGGGACACCCTGTTTGTCGATGGGCTGGGCCGCACCGATTTTCCCGGCGGCGACACCAAGCAGATGCTTGCGGCCATCAAAGAAAAGATCCTGACCCTGCCCGCCGAAACCGTGGTCTGGCCGGGGCATGGCTACGGCGGGGCTCGTTCCACCGTGGGCGACGAGGCCAGGAATAACCCGTATCTCAAAGGGAACTGGTAGCAGATGCGGGAGATCGTTCTCGGCACGGCCGGCCATGTGGACCACGGCAAGACCAGCCTGGTCCGCGCCCTCACCGGCATTGACACCGACCGGCTGAAAGAGGAGAAGAAGCGGGGCATCACCATCGAGCTCGGCTTTGCCTTTCTCGATCTGCCCTGCGGCCATCGCCTGGGCATCATCGATGTGCCCGGCCACGAGCGTTTTGTGAAAAACATGGTGGCCGGCGCCACCGGCATCGATCTTTTGGCTTTTGTCATCGCGGCGGACGAGGGGATCATGCCCCAGACCCGCGAGCATTTCGAGATCTGCCGTCTGCTCGGGGTGAAGCGCGGTCTGGTTATCCTCACCAAGAAGGACATGGTGGATGCGGAGTGGCTGGCGCTGGTGCAGGAGGATGTCCGTCAGTTTCTGGCGGGCAGCTTTCTTGCGGATGCGCCCATGGTCGCGGTATCTTCCACCACCGGAGAAGGGCTGGACGAGGTCCGGAAGGTGCTCGACACCCTGGTGCGGACCAGCGAGTTTTCCGAGGCCCATGGCCCGTTCCGGTTGCCGGTGGACCGGGTTTTCAGCATGAAGGGGTTCGGGGTGGTGGTCACCGGCACCTCGATTTCTGGCCGGATCGGGGTGGGCGAGGATATCACCGTCTATCCCCAGGGGCATACCGCCAAGATCCGCGGCATCCAGGTGCACGGTCAGGATGTGGAGCTGGTCGAGGCGGGCAAGCGCACCGCCATCAACATCCAGGGGCTGGACACCGAGATGATCGCCCGGGGCAACATACTCGCCACTCCGGGGACTCTGGCGCCCTCCTTTCTGCTGGACGGAGATTTTTTCTATCTCTCCGGCAACGCCAAACCCCTTAAAAACAGAAGCCGGGTGCGGGTGCACATCGGCACCGCCGAGATCATGGGCCGTATCGTTCTGCTGGAGGATGAGGAGCTTGCCCCGGGTAGCCGGGCCAATGTGCAGATCCTGCTGGAAGAGCCGTTCGGCGCCTGGCCCGGGGACCGCTATGTGGTGCGGAGCTATTCGCCCGTGGCCACCATCGGCGGCGGCGGGATCTGGAACGGCTCCCCGCCCAAGCGGCGGCGCTTCAAGGAGGCGAACAGCGAGATCTTTGCCCTGTATCAGGCAGGTTCCGCCGAGGATATCTCGCTGCTGCATCTTCGGGAGGCCGGGGTTGCCGGGCTCACCTTTGAATCGCTCTGCGTGAAGATGGGCCAATTCGGCAAGCGTTTCCGCAAGCTGCTGGACACCCCCATCTCCAGCCGGAAGATCATCATGGTGGATTCCGAGCGGCAGCGCATGGTCGCGGCGGAAACCTTCGAGGGTATGGGCGCATCGCTTACGAAGATCCTGGCTGATTTTCACCGAGACAATTCGATGAAGCCTGGGCTCTCCAAAGAGGAGCTGCGTTCCCGGCTGCACGCCGACATGGATCAGCGTTTTTTTCAGTTGCTGCTCAACACCCTGGTCAAACAGGGGGCAATTGTTGTCGATGAAGCAACGGTGAGGTTGGCCAGTCATCAGGTATCCCTCAAGGCGGACGCCATGAGCATCCGTGCGGAAATGGAAACCTTTTACAGCGAGGCAGGGCTGACCCCGCCCACCGTGCGGGAGGTGCAGGAGCGGTTTGCCAAGTATCCCGTCCCCCTGGTCCGCGAGGTGCTTGAGCTGCTGGTCCGCGAGCAGGTTCTGGTCAAGATCAGCGAGGATCTCTATTTTCAGAGCCGGGCCATGGCGGTCTTGCAGGAACAGCTTGTGGCCTTCATCAAAAAGGAAGGGGAGATCGACGCGCCCCGCTTTAAAAATCTCACCGGGTTGACCAGGAAATTTTCTATCCCTTTGCTGGAGTATTTTGATAAAATCAAGGTGACTATCCGGGTCGGTGATCGAAGGCTGCTTCGGGAGAGGCAGCCCTCGGCATGATAACCGGCAATACCGGCGGCCTGAAAACCGCCCAGTTGAAAGCGCTTGAGCGCATCGCCGGCCGGCGGGTTTCTCCGGACCTGGTCGTCAGTCCGGAATTGGCAAAGGAGTTGTGCGCGGTTGCCTTTGAGCTTGGGCGGCAGGTTGGGGTCTTGCTCAGCCGCAGCGGGCAGGTCGAGGCGGTCATGGTCGGGGATCATAAATCCATCATGATTCCGGCCTTGAGGCAGTTCAAGGCCTCGGGCGGGCGGCTCAAGGGGTTGCGCTGCGTGCACACCCATCTTGGCGGGGAGGACCTCAGCGAAGACGATCTCATGGATCTGCTCTTCCTGCGGCTCGATATGATGACCGTGGTGAAGATGGATCAGGGCGGGGCAACGTGGCTCTCTTCCGCCCATCTGGTGCCGCAACCGGTGCAGGGGAAGAACTGGATCGTGTTGCCCCCGGATATTCCCGGCAGGCAGGGCCATTTCCGGGAATTCATTGCCGGAATCGAAGATGAGTTTGCCAAGGCCAGGCCGGTGCGCGAGGTTGATGCGGGTCGGGACCGGGCGATCCTGATCAGCGTGACCCCGCTCTCCAAGGTCAAGGCCCAGGAGTCCATGGACGAGCTGGCTGAGCTGGCGCGTTCCGCCGAGGTAATTGTTCTCGATACCGTGGTGCAGCGGCGGGACAAGATCAACCCTCGGTTGATCCTGGGCAAGGGCAAGCTCGGCGAGATCATGCTGACCGCACTGAGGCTTAATGCCAATCTGCTGATCTTCGACCAGGAGCTGAACCCGTCCCAGGTGCGCTCCATAACCGACCACACCGAGCTGCGGGTCATCGACCGCACCCAGTTGATCCTTGATATCTTTGCCCGGCGGGCCTTGAGCCGGGAAGGCAAGCTGCAGATCGAGATGGCCCAGCTCAAATACATGCTGCCCAGGCTGACCACCCGAGACGACGCCCTGTCCCGGCTCACCGGCGGCATCGGCGGCCGTGGCCCCGGCGAGACCCGCCTTGAGGTGGACCGCCGCCGCATCAACGACCGGCTGAGCAAGCTGGCCAAGAAACTCAAGGAGGTCAGCCGGGAGCGGGAACAGCGCAGGAGCCGGCGGCGCAAAAAGGACTTGCCGGTTCTCTCCCTGGTCGGCTATACCAATGCCGGGAAATCGACCCTGCTCAACACCCTGACCAACAGCGCCATCGTCGCGGAGGACAAGCTGTTCGCCACCCTGGACCCGACCAGCCGGCGGCTCCGTTTTCCCGAGGATGTGGAGGTCATCATCACGGACACGGTGGGCTTTATCCGCCATCTGCCCGAGGAGCTGCTCAAGGCCTTCAAGGCGACCCTGGAGGAGCTGCACGAGGCGGACGTGCTGGTGCATGTGATCGATGCCAGCAATCCGCGTTACGGGGACCATGTCCAGGTGGTGGAGGAGCTGTTGCGGGAGCTTGAGCTGGATACTCTTCCCTGTCTCAAGGTTTTTAACAAGATCGATCTGGTTGAGCCGGAGGTTGTTGCCGAGCAGATGCGGCTGCATGACGCTGTAGCCTTAAGCGCCCGTGATGCCGCAACCTTTGGTCCGTTTCTGGACAAGGCCAGGAGTCTGGTTCTGAAAAAATGGCAGAGGAGGGGGGGAGATGCTCAGTCCGAGATTCAGGAACACCCCCCCGACACCCCGGTTTCTTCAACAACGTAAGTGATTATGCGCATACTCAGCCGTACACGACAATTTCGCTTTTTTTCGTCCTTGCTGCTCGCCCTGGCTCTTCTCTGGGGCGGAGGGCAGCCCGCGCTTGCCCAGAACGCGACCATCGAGGAGTTGATCGTTACCAATTCCAGTACGGATCTGCTTCTGTTTCTCACGGTCAACAATGCCTTTACCAAGCAGATGGAGGAGGGGATCAAAAACGGCATCCCGGTGACCTTCAATTTTTACGTGAAGCTGGAACGGAAACGGAACACCTGGCTGAACCAGCAGCTCGTTTCCCTGCAGTTTGACCATACCCTGAGCTATGACACCCTGAAGGAGGAGTACTCCATTGTCCGTTCGGAGACCTCCGGTCAGACCTTCCGCACCAAGTCGCTGGCCGAGGCGAAAAAAGCCATGGCCCAGCTCAACGGACCGCCGATTGTGCCCCTGAAATCCCTGCTGCCGGAGGCGGGATACCTGCTCAGGGTGAAGGCCAAGCTTGCGGAAAAAACCCTGCCGCTTTATTTCCACTACGTGATTCCCTTCCTGAGCCTCTGGGATTTTGAAACCGAGTGGTACACCGTGGAGTTCAGATATTAGGAGCCGTTGCAGAATGAAAGTTGATGGCCAGATTATTTCGTTACGGCTCCTTATGCCGTTTTTGCAAACCAGAAGGCAAGATTATCTTGCGACGACGGCTTAGCATGGAGGCCGCCGGCGAGGAGGTTCTCAGGAAAGACAGGCTGCGCCGTAAAAAGCGCATCCGTCTGGTCATCCTTGCCTGTCTCGTTCTGATCCCCCTGCTGACCTATTTGGAAACCAGGGTTGTGCAACTGGGAACCGTTCCCTTCCCGGTCAGCGGCAATGTCCTGATCTTCGTCCTCATCAACTTCAATGTTCTCCTCTTGTTGTTGATGGTTTTTCTGGTGCTCCGCAATCTGGCGCAGCTTGTTTTTGAGCGGCGGCGGCGGTTCCTTGGCACAAAGCTCCGCTCCAAGCTGGTCATCGCCTTTGTCTCCATGTCCTTTTTTCCCACCGGGCTGCTTTTTTTCATTGCCCTGCAGTTTGTCTCCACCAGCATGGATTACTGGTTCAACAGCAATGTCGCCCAGTCCCTTGAGGAGTCGATTTCCATCGCCAAGAACAGTTACCAGGAGACCCAGGATCAGGTTGACCGGCAGGCGCGTCTCATCGGGGACCGGTTGGATGCGAAGCGGTACGGGGATATTTCCTGGAAAGATGCCGAGCCGGTGTTGAAAGACATCATGAAAACCCATGGCCTGGCTGGAATCGAGGTGATCTCGGGCCAAAGGGAGGTGCTGGCCCGGGCGTACCGGCCTGAAATCATCCAGGAGGGTGTGCCGGAAATTCCGCTGGACATGATCCGCAATGCCCTTACCGACAATAAGGAGCAGATAACCATCCAGCCGGTGGCCGCCGGGGAGCTGGTTCGGGGGGTGAGTTCGATCCGGATAGACGGCGCGGGTGCTGATCCGGGGGCGCTGATCGTTTCCCTGCTTATTCCCCAGGAACGGGTCAGGCAGATGCAGACCATTTCCGCCGGGTACGAAGGCTACAAGCAGTTGATGATTCTTAAAGCCCCGATTAAAACCAGTCTGCTGGTCATGCTGCTGATCGTCACCCTGCTCATTGTTTTCTGCGCGATCTGGTTCGCCTTTTATGTGGCCGGCGGACTGACCGGCCCCATCGGCAGGCTGGCCGAGGCGACGCGGCGGGTTGCCGAAGGGGAACTGGATTTTGTTCTGGAAAAGACCTCGGGCGACGAGATGGGAACCCTGGTCGATTCCTTCAACCGGATGACCAGCGATCTCCTCGCCAGCAAGCGGCAGCTTGAAGAAGCAAACAGCGCCCTGCGTCAGGGCAATCTCGATGCCGAGACCAGGCGCCGCTACATGGAGATTGTTCTGCAGAGCGTGGCGGCCGGGGTTATCTCCCTGGATGAGCAAGGGAGGATTACCACGATCAACCGGTTTGCCGAGGAACTGCTCCGCATTGACCGCAGGGATTTTGAGGGCAAGGAGTATCAGGCGGTTCTCCGGCCGGAGCACCGGGCTGTTCTGGAAGGTTTTCTCGGCGAGCTGTCGCGCAGCGGCAAATCTTCGCTGGAAAGGCCGCTGCGCCTTACGGTGGGCGATGAAACCTTTTCGCTGCGGGTGAATGTGACCCGGCTTGAGGATGAGAACAGCCAATCCCTCGGCGTGGTTCTGGTATTCGACAACCTCACCGAGCTGGAAAAGGCGCAGCGGATGGCGGCCTGGCGTGAGGTGGCGCGGAGGATCGCCCACGAGGTGAAAAACCCCCTGACCCCCATCCAGCTTTCCGCCCAGCGGCTCCGCAAGCGGTACCTCGATCGGCTGGAGGGGGACCAGGAGGTTTTCGATGTCTGCACCAAAACCATCATCAATCAGGTTGACGAGCTGAAAAAGCTGGTGAGCGAATTTTCCAGTTTCGCCCGGATGCCAGCGGTGCATAAAGCCTTGGGAAATATCGCCGAAATGGCCAACGAGGCCTTTGTTCTCTATCAGGAGGCCCACAAGGACAGGCTGTTCCGTTTGCGGGTGGAAGGGGTGATCCCGTTGTTTTCCTTTGATGTCAAGCAGATGAAGCGGGTTCTCGTCAACCTGCTCAATAATGCCGTGGCCGCCACCGCCCCGGCTGGCGTGATCGAGATCGTTCTTGCCTGCGAGGAAGAGCGCAATGTGGTCATTCTCGAGGTGCGCGACAATGGCTCCGGGGTCAGCGATCAGGACAAGCTGCGGCTCTTTGAGCCCTATTTTTCAAGAAAAAAGACCGGAACCGGGCTGGGGCTGGCCATAGCCAGCACGGTGGTTGCGGATCATCACGGCTATATCAGGGTTAAGGACAATGAGCCCCAGGGAGCCCGTTTCATTATCGAACTTCCCCTTGGGAATGGCTAGAAAAGCGTGTCGCCGGCCCGACAGGGCATGGTATATTGGGAACTGGCGGATAAATTTTCGCGAAACGGCAGCAGTGAAACGGCAGCAGTGAAACGGCGATGGCAAAAACAATCCTTATCATAGACGATGAAGCGAGTATCCGCGAGTCTCTCTCCGGCATTCTGGCGGATGAAGGGTTTCTTGCGCTTTCCGCCGAGGATGGGCAACAGGGGCTTTCCCTGCTGGAGGATGAGCGGGTCGACCTGGTTCTGCTCGATATCTGGATGCCTGGGCTGGACGGCCTGGAGGTGCTCAAACGCATCAAGGAAACCCAGGCCGAATTGCCGGTGATCATGATCTCCGGGCACGGCACCATCGAAACCGCGGTGCAGGCCACCAAGATGGGGGCCTATGATTTTATCGAAAAACCGCCCTCCTACGACAAGATCATCCTCTCCATCAACAATGCTCTGGATCTGGCCCGGCTCAAAAAAGAGAACCTGATCCTGCGCCAGCAAACCCAGCGGGCCACCCAGCTCACCGGCAACTCGCCGGCCATGGTGGCGCTGAGGCAATTGGTGGAGCGGGTGGCGCCCACCGAAGCGTGGGTTTTGATCCGGGGAGAGCATGGCACCGGCAAGGAGCTGGTGGCCCAGAGTATCCACCGGTTGTCCAAGAATGCGGCCAAGCCGATGATCGAGCTGAACTGCGCCGCCATTCCGGAGGAGCTGATCGAATCCGAGCTGTTCGGGCATGAGAAGGGCTCGTTCACCGGGGCCACGGCCAGCCGGCGGGGCAAGTTCGATCTGGCCGACGGCACCACGCTCTTTCTGGATGAAATCGGCGACATGAGCCTCAAGACCCAGGCCAAGGTGCTGCGCATCCTGCAGGAGCAGAAATTCGAGCGGGTGGGCGGCTCGAAAACCATCCAGGTCGAGGTTCGGGTGCTGGCCGCCACCAACAAGGATCTTGAGCAGGAGATCGAAAACGGCGCCTTTCGGGCGGATCTTTTTTACCGGCTCAACGTGGTACCCATCCAGGTGCCTCCCCTTCGGGAACGGAGGGAGGATCTTCCCCTGCTGGTTGCCGATTTCGTGGCGGATAACGCGAGAAAGGGACTGGGAGAAAAGGAATTCAGTACAGGCGCTCTGCAGGCCATGATGCGCCACGCCTGGCCGGGCAATGTCCGCGAACTGCGCAACTTTGTGGAGCGGGTCATGATCATGTGCCCGGCGGAAACGGTTGACGAGGCGGAAGTCGTGCGGCTGCTCGGCATTGCTCCTGGGGAAGACGCGCCTTCGGCCGCTGGCGTGGACGCGCTCTACCGCACCTTGAGCTACAAAGAGGCCAAGAAGATTTTCGAGCGGGATTTCTTGAAGGTCCGTCTCGCAGGCAATGAGGGGAATATTTCCCAGACCGCGGAACAAATAGGTCTGGAGCGGAGTCATCTGCACAGGAAGATGAAGTCCCTGTCCCTGGGGGAAGAATAAGGGAGGATGCCATGAACGAATACGACACCAGCCTTCCCGACCAGAAGGAGTTGGAAAAAGAGATCGGGGAGTATCTCAGCAAAAAGTACGGGCAGAAGGTGAAGATCATCTCCAGCGGCCTGCTGCCCATGCCCCAGAGCGAAGAAGCCGAAACCGGCAAGCCGGCCGGCGGCGGCACGGCGGATTTTCATTTCGACACCAACCCGGAAGAGCTTATTGCCTATCTCGACGAGTATGTGGTGAGGCAGGATGAGGCCAAGGCCATTCTTGCCACCAAGATCTGCACCCACTTCAACCGGATCAGTTACGCCCAGGCCAATCCCCGCAAGGCAAGGCGCAACATGGGGCAGATCAAAAGCAACGTTTTGCTGATGGGCCCGACCGGGGTGGGCAAAACCTTCCTCATCAAGCTTATCGCCCGCCATCTCGGGGTGCCCTTCATCAAGGGCGACGCCACCAAGTTCAGTGAAACAGGCTATGTGGGCGGGGATGTTGATGATCTGGTCCGCGATCTGGTCCGGGAGGCGGACGGGGATATCGAGCGGGCCCAGTACGGCATTATCTATCTGGATGAGATCGACAAGATCGCCACCAGCCCTTTCCGGATCGGGGCCGATGTTTCCCGCACCGGGGTGCAGCGCGCCCTGCTCAAGCCTATGGAGGAAACCGAGATCGAGCTCAAGGTCGCCCACGATCCGGTCTCGCAGATCGAGGCCATCGAGCAGTACCGGGCAACGGGCAAGCGGGAGCGGCGTGTGGTCAACACCAGGAATATCCTTTTCATCATGAGCGGCGCCTTTGCCGGGCTTGAGGATATCATCAAGAAGCGGGTGCAACAGCAATCCATGGGCTTTGAAAGCTCCGTCTCCTCGGTGAAAACAAACGGGCGTTTTCTCAAGCAGGTCAAGGCAGAGGATCTCGTTGAGTTTGGCTTTGAAAGCGAGTTTGTCGGGCGTTTGCCGGTTATCGCCGTGCTCGATGAATTGAGCGAGGATGACTTTTACGAGATTCTGGCCAACCCCAACAGCTCCATCGTGGTTGCCAAGAAACAGGATTTTCGGGTGTACGGCGTCAACCTCCAGTTTGAAGACGCGGCGCTGCGCGAAATCGCCAGGCTGGCCAAGC
>Ga0310040_1002132_pt1 | contig 12983 bp, 17 predicted proteins | sample EPASupsiteHSE623_FD_200237 | JGI IMG/M metagenome (GOLD analysis project Ga0310040, IMG submission 200237) | Bioremediated contaminated groundwater from EPA Superfund site, New Mexico - Sample HSE6-23 (v2) (version 2) | ecosystem: Environmental > Aquatic > Deep subsurface > Groundwater >... | reverse complement strand
CCAATATCTCCAGCGTCTACGATATCCTCGAGATTAACAGTCGTATCCATCGCGAGTTCCTCTTCCTGATGCAGGTATCCACCAAAATTCACCATCTTAACCGAGATGGTAATTTCCTCTATATCCGTGATTTCATCACCTTTTATGAGGGTCAGATTGCCAAAGAATTCCTCTATTTCGGGACCAATATAGACCGTTATAATGCGCTCCTAAGTAAAAAGAACTTCACCATCATCGGCCTCTTGTTTCCGTGGAAGAGGTACGAAGGGGTGTAGACAAAAATATATCCGCTAACATTAAACTTTATGAGTAAAACTATTCAGCTAGATGAAGAAGAAAAACTTATACTTGATGCATTCGAATCAGGTCAACTTCAAAGTGTCAAAAATCTCACTGAAGAAAAAAAGATAATCCTTAATGCCACGAAAAGTAATAAAATTAAAGATTTTCTTATAAAACATAGATTAATACTAACTCATATTTCATTAGTAATTATTATAAGTTTATATTTCTATTTTAATATGTTCTGATATATATTAAAATATATTGATTCACCTTATGAGTCTAAAATAGACCTAATTATTAATTATGAGATTTTTCATTTAATTATATTTATAATGATGAATTTTATTGTACTACTAATAGTGATTATAAAAAAATTTAAAAAAATAAATTTAATTTATTTTTCATTAATCTATCTTTTCATTTATATTTACTGGATTAATATATTGAGATTATATTATTAATATTAATTATAATCAATAGTAAATCAAAAATATTATAATTCCTAACTTTTAACTCTCCGCATGTGAGCCTGAGATTATACTCCATCGTCCTCCGGACGGATGAAACCCGTAACCCGAGCCCAGCTGCGCAAAATGCAGCTGGATTATGAACTGGCGGACAAGATCCGAGAAGAGGCACTACTCAAGGAACAGGTCGAAAAAGTACGAGTTGCCGGTGAAGTGGATGATATGCTTGGAGATGTATTTTAATGAAAAATTTTTTATGCTCACACCACTCGCATCACTCCTGAGACCCAACACCCTGGACGACATCGTCGGACAGGAGCATTTGTTTGGTGCGGGGCGACCATTGCGTAAATACATAGAATCCGGTCATATCCCGTCTATGATTCTCTGGGGTCCTCCGGGATGTGGGAAAACAAGCATCGCATCGGTAGTTTCCAAATCTATCGATGCAGATTTTTACCATCTCTCGGGAGTCCTGTCCAAGAAAGAGGACGTGACCAAGATCCTCGTGAAAGCGAAGAAAAACTACGCCGAGAATCGGGCGACGATTCTCTTCCTCGATGAAATTCATCGTTGGAATAAGGCACAACAGGACACGCTCCTGCCCTTCGTCGAGAAGGGGATTATCACCCTCATCGGAGCCACCACCGAGAATCCGAGTTTCACCGTCAATAATGCCCTCATCTCTCGGGCACGAGTCTATATACTGCAACCTATTTCGCCTGAACAGATTGTGCAATTTTTGGGGAAAAATATGAAAGTGATTCAGGAACGATACCCGGATATTGTTTTCGTTCCCGAATCCATGAAGCTCATTGCCTTGCTCGGAGACGGCGATCTGCGTGCGACTCTCAATCTCCTCGAGGCAGCATGCGCACTCCAGGGGTCCTGAGAACTCTCAAGAGAGTCCATCCTCGAGGCAGGAACCAAACCGCTCATGTACGATCGGGATGGAGAAGAGCACTACAATCTCATCTCTGCGATGCACAAATCGCTCCGGGACAGCGACGGAGATGCGGCGATCTACTGGATCGGTCGGATGCTCGCCGGAGGCGAGGATCCTCGCTATATCGCGAGACGCCTCATCAATTTCGCATCCGAAGACGTCGGACTCGCCGACCCACTCGCGATGATTATGGCCAATAGTGTCTATGATATCTGTGAAAAAATGGGCATGCCCGAGTGCGAGCTCCCGATGTGCAAACTCGCCTACCACCTCGCAGCCGCCCCTCGCGACAACTCGGTTTATGTCGCCATGCATGCCATGCAAAAAGATATTCGCGAACACGGCAACCTAAGCGTCCCACTCCACCTCCGAAACGCCCCAACCGCCCTCATGAAACAAGCCGGATACGGGGCCGGATACGAATACGCTCATGATTTGCCCGACAAAAAGAGCAACCAAGAACATTTTCCGGAGAAATTGAAGGGGAGGAAGTATCGAAAATAAACAAAAAACAAGGGCGGAAAATTTCCGCCCTTTGTTGGCATGATTGCCTGTTCAGTATGTTCCCTGCATCGCCACTGTATCCTGTACTTTTTCAGTAGGTCTTGGTGATGTCGGAGACAATCCTCTCATTTCCAGTCTGGTTTGGAAATGTGGACAGTGCAGTTGACACTGCCTTCTTTCACATTCCTTACAGCCTTCCGGTTCCACTTTCTTTTCCATAAAACATCCTCCTTTTTCTATGGATTCTCAATCCTGAAAATACTATGCACTGAGACTGAAATTCAGTCCCCAGACATGACCTGCGGTTGGGTGTTCTTCAGCTTTCCCATAACAACCATATCCGCGATTCTTGTAGAATTTTTCAAGGAATTGGCCCATATTGAACCCCTCACGATTATCACCGTCTCTCACACATATGAGGTGAAATATGGAATCCGAACCATGAATGATGCAATGATGCAGTATCTGAGATTCCACTTCAGACATATACTGAATGAGTACTTGGGTCTTTTCAGTCCACTGCTCAGCAGGAAATTTGGTCCGAATAAAATGAACAACCGCTATCATTTCATTGGCTGACATATTCGGCATTAATGTCCTTTTGTCACCAGGCTTGCCACCAGATAGGTAATTCCAGATACGTCTTAGCATGATTTTTCCTCCTCAAAATATGGTGTGGGAACGTTAAAAAACAGGTTTCTAATACTCCTGTGCAATAAGAAAAAATTCCTTCTGCAAAGATAGTGATCGATTTATATCGATAAATTCCAAAAAGTAAAGGGGATTTTAATTTTTCCTCACATACCGCACTTCCACCCCATCCCCGATAAATTCAAATATATCCGATGGAGGATTCTGCTCATCGGTTGAAGGTTCCCCATATATTTCTATCTCAGGATACGACCCGAAAGTCGTCCATATTTCGTCGATATCGTAGATTTCTGCCTGTCACGAGAAATTCGCACTCGTGAGAAAGAGTGGGCCATGTTTGCGTGTGAGATCCTTTTGGATGTCGGTATGTGCGACTCGAAAGGAGATTTTGGCATAGATATCTCTGTTTGGCAGGGAAGCGTCGAGTATATCAGTCTTGCTCTCGAGGAGGATACTGTATGGACGGTGGTAGTTCTGGATGAAAGACAGTTGTTCTGGAGTTATGTTCGTGTGTTGTTTGAGATACTCGAAATCCGAAACTAAAACAGCCAGGGGCTTGGAGAAGTCTCTGGCTTTGACAGCATATATCCTCTCGTATGAGAGGATATTATGTATCGGGCATGCCATTCAGAAACAGGTATCTGTTGGGAAAATGAGGAGCATAGTGTAGAGAATTGTAATTAATCATAAATCTATTTTTCGGCAACAAAAACCCCATAGGTTACAATATTATTATTGACTAATTTTCTTTGCATGATGCTTGCGATTGTGTTTCCATGCATACTTTTGGGGATAATTCTTAAAAAAGAAAACAGTAGGGTTATCGGATAAAACAAAATACCTAACTGATATATTTTTTTGCTTGATTTTCTTACCGAATCAAGCTTATCGTAAAAAATGATTTTTTTAAATCCAGCTTCCTCCAGCTTTTTTTGAAAATCTATTTTCGATGATAAATTTGGTACAGCCCAACCCCTTAAGAACTTTTTGTACAGTTGTTCTTCTTTTTCATTAAGATGTATTTTTGTAAGAAACGCATCTACAATGACTATTTTCCCGCCAGTCTTCATGATCCTGTAGGCTTCTTTTATAAAATCCTCTTTTTTATGGGCATGACAGATGCTCTCAATCCCAAATATCTTGGAGAAATATTCATCCTGAAAATCAGTGTTATTAAAATCTTGATTTGAGAAATTTAATAAATTTGGTACTTTTGATTTCATTGCCTTCTCTTTTGCTTTATTTAATTGAATATCTGACAAAGTGATTCCAGTAACTTTTGCGCCAGAATTTTCCGCGATAAAGATACTCGTACCACCAACACCACAGCCAGCATCCAGTACGGTATCATTTTCCTTTACACACAGACACTGAAAAACATACTTATCTGTATTTATAATTGCGTCTGAAAGCTTTTGTGTGTCCTTATCCCAGATTCCATAATGGAGAGCATTTTGTGACCAAAAAAAATTGTATAAGATTTGATTTTCATTATAGTATTTTTTGATATCTTGACTTGAAATTTTTATTGCCATAATAATAGATTCGTTGATTAACATATATCTTTAATTTCCCTAAAATATATGAAATTATCAAAAATAATCAAATCAAAAACTCCTCTCCGAAATTCGGAAAGGAGTTTTCTGATGTTGTAATTAATCTTTTCTTTCATCTTTACGTGGCCATCGCTTGTCGCTACGACCTCCGGCGTTGTCGCGTGATCGTGGTGGGGCGTAGGGTTTTTTCTCGTATCCACCGGTTGGTCGATCGCTACGTTCTGGGCGATCACCGTAGGGTTTTCGTGCGACTTTGTCGGCACGAGGAGCATCGAATTGGAATCCGGCTGCCTTGTATTTGTCGTCTCGATCTGGTCGTTGGCGACTGTGACCACTTGTCTCATATCGTCATTCGACTCGTGCGCGACTTCCTTCGTACCCTCCAGTTCTCTCTGGACGAGCAGAACCGTAGCTTGGACGATCGGATCGTGGTCGATCACTAGAATATCCTCCACTGCGTGGACTGCCTCCTTGGTATCCACCAGAAGAACGTTGTGGTCGATCACTTCCGTATGACGGACGATCTCTCTCTGGACGATCAGAACTGTATGATGGTTTGTCAGAACCGTAGCTTGGACGGTCACTTCTTTCTCCAGAACTGCGACTTCCTTGGTATCCACCGCCACTTGAGCGATCTCCTCGGTACCCACCGCCAGAGGAACTTCGTCCTCCGTATGAGCCTCCACCGGAACTTCGCCCACCGTATGATCCACCTGAGCCACCGAAACTTCGGCGACTTCCGGTGCGGTGATGACCTCCGAATCCACCGCCAGAGGCAGCAAGACGGACTACTTCATTCCCATTAATATCAATCTGTTTGATTTTGATCTTATTGCGTCGTTCGATATTTTGGACGAGGCGTTGTTCTTGTTTGGTTACGAACATGATAGCTCGACCCTCGGCACCTGCACGTCCGGTTCGTCCGATACGGTGGATGTAGGCTTCTGGATCTTCTGGCACGTGGTAGTTGACCACGAGTTCGATGTCCTTCATATTGAGTCCGCGAGCCGCGACATCTGTGGTCACGAATATATCACAGACTCCATCTTGGAATCTCTTGAGGGAGCGAGTACGATCCCGCTGTTGCATATCTCCATGGAGACAACCGGTGCGGTATCCATCGCGATCGAGGAGATCGGCGATATCTTCTGTCTCGTGTTTCATACGAGCAAAAACAACCACTTTTTTCCCTTGGTGTTGAGCGAGGTATTTCTTGAGCATCTCATACTTCTCGAAGTGTGGAACCTCGATGAAAGAGTGATCAATCTTCGAAACCATGAGTTCTTCATTGGCTTTGATAGATTCGTACCCGTCTCCAGCATATTTCGCGAGGAGATTTTTGACCTCCTGTGGGATGGTCGCAGAGAATGTCATCGATTGTTTGACCGTCCCGAGACGAGACCAGATAGTATCGATGTCGTCGATGAATCCCATATCGAGCATACGATCAACCTCATCGAGGACGAAGTATTCTACATGAGAAAGATCGATAAATCGGCGCTCGATGAGGTCGATGAGACGACCCGGAGTTGCGACGATAACCTGTGGACCGTTTTCGAGAGCTTCGCGTTGTGTACGGATATTGGATCCGCCAAATACCGCGAGAGAGCGGATAAACATCCCAGTTGAGAGTTTGAAAAACTCCTCTCGGATCTGCATCGCGAGCTCACGAGTCGGAGCGAGAACGATAACCTGAGGTTTGCGGAGATTTGCATCGATCTTCTGGAGGAGTGGGATAACAAAGGCAGCAGTCTTACCGGTCCCAGTCTGGGATTGTCCGATGATATTTTTGCCCTCCATAGCGATACGGATGACTTCTTGTTGGATTTTGGTGGCCTCCGTGTAGCCATTCTTATCGAGTGCATCGAGCACTCGTTTGTCGAGATTTAATTCAGAAAAAAGCATAATAAAAAAAGAATAGAGAATAAACATGACTCGGAATAGAAGAAAGATGGAACAGTGGTTTCCTTTCTTGATTTGTCAGTCACGTCTCTATAATCTCTATCTTGAAAATCGGAAAATACCGAAAATGATACGTGAATGAATGAATATCTGGCTATTTTTTTTTAGCCTGGTTATAGGGAAGAATATATGGTGCAACTCGTACAGTTTCCCTACTATGAAGAAAGAACGCCTTTTGCGTCTTCTTGTTTCTAAATGAGTGAGCCCGAGTATATGGAAAATGTCGGATTCTCCAAAAGATTTTTATTTTTCCTTAATCCGATTTGACAAAATGAACTTTATCACTATATATAGTCATGGCCTCGCTCATTAACATATACGATTTTTTAAAATAAAAACACAACCACCCATAAAGGGAAAGGAGAGGGAAGTATGAATGATATAGAGAGACGGGAACAATTGCAAGATGTGATATGTCGGGCGCTCATGCGTGCTGGCATATCGGCGTACGATGGTGAGAAGCATATTCAGGCTCTCATGACTGTGCTTGATCGAATCGGGAAGTTGGGTAGTGCTGAAAAGTGCCCATCATCCGATCTCGAACAGGCTCTCGATTTCTGGAAGAGATTGCGTGGATTCTATGATCGTGCCGTACGGGCGTTATCACGGGGCAATGAGCTTACCGGAGAGCAAAAGAAGGCTCTCGAAAAGGAACTCTTTGTCATTCGTGTGGCATATCTTCGGTGGTATCTTGTTCATAAGAATCAGTTTATCCGCATTGTCGCGGGCATCGAGATGCTTCCGACTGCGGTCTGGAGACGGCTTTTGTGGCACAAAAACATCGATCTGCCACTCGACGGGGACGGGAAGGTATGTTTCGCGAGTTGTTTGCGACGGGTTAGTCCCGAGCAAGCTATTTCGATCAGCCTTCATGCCCATCTTGTCTATGATAAGATCATGAAGGGTAAGGATGTGGATTTCCTATGTTTCACTGATGGGTGGAAAAACATTATAGCGAATCGGTTCTCGCGTGAGACCGAACGCTATGATGCAAAAGATCCACTCGGTGAGCAGGCGATCCGTTACAGGAGTCGGGCGGCCATCGCCCATAACCTGTTTGGGTGGTGGGACATCGGCTTCAAGCTGTATCACGGTGCCGAATCTGATTTTCAGAACCCGACCACGCTTGCGAGTCAGGTTATCCTGAGTCGTCGTGGTGAGAGCTTTTCGGTCAATACCGAGAGTCGTGGAGCCTATTGGTGGCTGTATCGCACACCTCGTGCGAACTCACTCTGGGGCAATCCGGACAAGATAGAACTCAACAGTCATATCTGTCCTGGATTTTGGGCGACAATCGGTATCTGGGCACTGTTCCTCTTTATCTCGCCTCTCTGCGCAGGAGTATCACTCCTCGGAGGAGGTGAGAGTATGGCCCTGGGTATGCTCTATGCATTTGCTTGCTTAGGACCCCTTCTGATTATGTCGCTCTTCGTCTATGATGATGGGGGGTACAGGAGGAGTACACTCTGGATTTATGCCGGCCTTTTTGGCTTTACTGCCATAATGGTCAGTCTCTGGGTGGGCTTCTGGAATCTCGGATGGTCGACAGCGTGGCTCAAGTACCCAGTCTGGGCAATCGGAGCTATCACGCCGACCATCCTATTGGCATTTGCACTGCAATGGTGCATCCAGAAGCTCAGTAACAAGTATGACAAGAACTTTATCCAGTACGTCTGCATTCTGAGCATCGCAATTTTCGGTGGCTCGTTTGGTGGTTATCATGTATACCAGCTCCTCAGTTTGCTCGATTGGTCGGATCCGATCAGCGGGATGGGTGTGACTCTGTCGATCCTCTGGATCGCACAGGCGCTTTCCAAAAAAAAGCTCATGTGGCCATGGAAACTCCCGGTCTTCGGACCGATCCTCTCCGCTGGTATCATCCTCCGTGGAGGATGGCTCCTGTATCAGTATTATCCAGAGCAATTCTGGAAAATATGTATTGTCATTGCCGAAGGCATCGGCATGGTTGTCGGCATGGTTGTCGGCGTCATTGCTTGCTACTGGCTTTATGATAAGGGTCAGCAATGGATTAAAGATCGGGCCGAGCGCTGGAAGGCTTACCTAAGCCAACGTCGGATCGATAAAATCAAGGAGGAAATATTTGCAATACGTATTATGCAGGCATATCTATTCGTAATCGGATGTTTTTCGGCCCATACACTGTTCCGGTTTGCGTGTCGGATTGCTGATAGTGGACTGATGTTTGTGCTTGGTGAGATTCTCGGGAGTCTTTCCCAGATCCTCATCATCACGATCGCAGTTGTATTTCTCCCTATGTCGATTCTCTACCTCGGACTCATGTTTCATGAGCGCGAAAAAATCGATCCGATGAGGTTTGAGGCGATCCAGGTAGCGGGGAACTGTAAGTACAGTATGCATACATTGGTAGTGCAAGCGCTCTTGAGTAACCCAACCTTTCGCATCGGTTTCGGCCAACTCGATCCGGTTAGGATTGAGATGCTCATGTCATCAAAAAATCATGAGCTTTTGCGAGATGCTTATCATTGGCATGATTCGGAATATCTCTGGATACTCCAGGCCATGACTGTCAAAACCCTCAAGTATTTCTGCTATATCGAACTACCAGAGGGGGAATCCCACCTCCTGCCACTCATCGCGCGTGGCATGTGGTATGAAGAGGCTCGCGAGGCCTATCGTAAGCAACAAAAAAGAAAGCAGGCATGGGACGCATTCTGCCAGACTATCGCACGTGTATTCAGTGCCCCAAAGGTATTGATACAAGGTGTTGAAAATGCTGCAGATGGTCTCATGGCCGCCAAAGAATGGTTCGATCACAGTTGCCCGCATATCGAGAAATCGAAGTGGGCTGAGTAACGACGAACTGATAACCTTTACAAATTCCCCGCCCAAGTTGGGCGGGGAATTTTTTATGTATGGAAAATATCCGATTCTCCAAAAGATTTTTATTTTCCGCAAAATCTTCCACAAAATAATTGTGAGATATTCACTATGTCATCTTTTGTTACAGATCAGAGTTTTCAGACGATGATACTCTTATCGACGGTATTTACATTGAATGGCTTCAGGTATGAATCCAATTTGAGATTATTGACAGTATTTTTGGAGAGAAGATATTCTCAGAAAAGATTTACCTTACTTGAAGTAATAGGCATCACGATATAATCGGCTCATAGATCTTCCCAAAGTAGCACGGGTCTGAGTTTAAAGTTCTTGAAATCTGAAAAAGGGAAATTGAGGAGGAGAATATCTCATTTTTTATACATTTTGCATATCACTTACAGAATAAATGACACTATCATTTTCCCAGACCTTCCCCAGGGATGTCTCTATATTTTTGTAGTATCAGACATCTTTGTAGTCGGGTTCGATAGGGAATTCTTTATCGAGTCATTTTTCTTTGAGTACCTGGGCTGGTATGATAAAAAACTCAGTTTTATTCCTCCGTCCTATAGTCGTGAAGGTTCGATTGTACTTCGTCTGATCCAGTATCTCTCACATATTGGCTCTGAAATGCGATGCTGTGTAGTTCATAGTTTTGTAGTTATTGTATAACTTGTACAAGTTGTAGTATATGGAAAATGTCGGATTCTCCAAAAGATTTTTTTTAATTTAATTTCACTATTTCTAGACTTGATCCAGGATGAACAGGATAACTTTCGGCATATACTGTGACCACATCTCAGGCATTAAAATAATAGAGATTATTGAAAGAATGATAAAAATATTGCTGTGGTGAAGGTCATCAAAATCAAAGCATGCTACCAATATTTCCTCAATTTTTCCTTAAATAAACATCTCACCTACAAGCATCACACATACCATATTGCAGTACTTTAACATTTACTTGATAATGTCAGGCAACAAGAATATTTATCCCTGTTCAACTCGCATTTCTTTGAATATAGGCAGAATTTGTATTGAAAATTTCAGAATTCCAGTTCAAATTTGTATTTGCTGCTTGATAAGGCAACTCGATATTCCATCTTGCTAGTATGGGTGTACTGTTTATATTTCCATTAACATCCAGTTTTGCAGCTGGACTCGCTATTCCAATTCAGACATTACCAGCCGTATAGTTGATATCACTTCCGGAAGTATTCCATTGACTACTGATTTTACTATCAATACTTGTTTTCAACTCAGTGATATTGGATAACATATGATTGATGAGATCTTTTGAGAGGGTATCCCCAGTATTTACATCGGGTATAACATACCAGGCATATACCACGAAGTATCCTACCACGAGGGTGACGGAGGTTGCGAGGGCGAGGCGGGAGTAGAGAGATTTTGGGGTTCTCATGGGAGTGAAAGTTAGGTGTGGTAAAAAAATCCGAAGTATTGAAGCTCAAAAGCTTCTAATAAGGTGCCCAGCAAAGATACCTTCAACTTGAGACAGATCATATTTGTTGTCATAAAGAATTGACGGTTGTACAGGCCACATTGTACGTAGCATAAATCCTTACTCCTACACTCGGAGAGATATCAAGATAGATAGAGGGATTTGTAGTCGTATGATCCTTAACCATCAAACTTCATCAATTAACTTCCAATTTCATTGATGGAGCGGATGTCCCAATTCAGACATTCCCATTTGATTCGATGCGCATACGTTCAGTGAGTGTCATGACATTCCCGGCCGTTCCAGCTGGTGCGGTGAAAAATTGGAAATTCCCCTGTTCTCGTATGGCAGTAGCAGAATCTGAAAGCCGATATTTCACTCATGTGACTGAATTGGTTGCTGCTGACCAATCCAGATTATACCCATGTGCTGGGTAATCTCCACCACCATTCCCAATACTATAACCACCAATATAAGCCTTACCAACGACTTCTAGTTTTGCTCATGGAGTGGTTGTTCCAATTCCTACATTCCCAGCATTGAAAGTGAAATTTGAGATTTTCCCATTAATCTCATCAAGATTACTCACTATCTTACCAAGAAATGTTGAGCTCAGCGCAGCTCCAGACTGATATTCTTCAGCTTGGAAAGTTTGATATGCTGCATACACCACGAAGTATCAGACGACGAGAATGACGGAGGTGAGGAGGGCGAGGCGGGAGTAGAGGTTTGTTTTTGGTGTTTTCATAGAGTAGAAGTTATAGATTAAAAAATGTGACGAAAGTATAGCAGTCTTTTTATTGAAATCAAGCCTACTTTTTCTTTTTCACTGCCTTTTTCACCTCCTTCTTTATCGGATTGATACTCATATTTTCGATGGTTTCGGAGAGGATGAGTTTGTTGGGGATGAAGATGACCACTCATGTCTTATCCACGAGACGGGTTGTTGAGAGGGATATTTCTTCGACTATGCCCTCGTATCCTTTGACGCGGATCATATCCCCGATTTTGAAATTGTGGCTGAAGATGAGTGAGAGGCTTCCAGAAAAGTTCGAGACGGCCTCTTTGCCAGCGAGAGCAAAGAAAACTCATCCAACTCAGGCTCCTGTTATGAGAGCTCCGATGCTGACGCCGAATACTCCGAGTATGAGGATGAGCGAGATGATTCCAATAAGAACAGCAATGACACGTTTAGTAAGGGGGAATATCTTCTTGGCGAGGGCATTGTTTTGGAGGAGTCAGCGAAAGGCTTGGGCGAGGATAAGATTGGCGATAAGTGAGGAAATATACGCTCCACCGAGGATCATGATTATGGAAAATCCCTTGCGGATAAATAGCATATAAGTAAGTATATATGTTTGATAAAAACTCATGGTTGTGACTGAGGGGAGAAAGAGTGTTGTATATCATCCGGCAAGAATGAGGAGCAGAAGAGATACGAGAATGATTTTGATACGCATAAAACTTGGGGTTATGAAAGTATACGGTGTGTCTATTTTCGCGAAAAATGACTTTTTTGCAACTCGGATTTGATTTTTTTCAAAAAAATATATACTCTCTCTGTTTTACACGTTTTGGATTGGTAGCTCAGTTGGTAGAGCAACGCCCTCTTAAGGCGATGGTCGCGGGTTCGAATCCCGCCCGGTCCACCAAATTATAATCGAAAATCCTCCGAGTGATCGGAGGATTTTTATAAAATTTTGATTTCTCAAAATTTCTCGGTACAATAGGGTTTGTATATTTATTCCTTTTTTCCTCTATGTTCCAATTCAATAAAACCCGAGTCTATCTCCTCATCCTCATTACTGTCGTCACCATAGGCTCTTCCTATGCTGACAGTGCGACCCTTATCAATTATCTCAACTCCCTCCGTACCAACGACTCGTCACTTCCAAGTGCCCCTAATCAAAAAGGACAATTTGGATACATTCTCGCCGAGATTTTCAATGTAGGTGGTAAAATCAAATCCGAATACCTTGACTACTCCGGAATCTCTGCTTGGACCCAATCTGGAACTATCACCTACCTCACCGCCTCAACCGGCAGTGTCGGAATCGGAACCTCCAATCCCGGAGGCTATACCACCGCCATCCGCGGATCAAACGATATCGCCGGAAGTGGTGCCCTCTGGGTCAGCGGATTCTCCGCCACCACACCCGGTCTCATGGTCCGCAACGACGGCAACGTCGGAATTGGAACAGCGAGTCCATCTGCAAAATTACATATTCAGAATTTAGTTTGAACACGAATCATAATGGATTCTTCTGATAATACTAGCTATTCAATGT
>Ga0310040_1002131_pt1 | contig 12983 bp, 22 predicted proteins | sample EPASupsiteHSE623_FD_200237 | JGI IMG/M metagenome (GOLD analysis project Ga0310040, IMG submission 200237) | Bioremediated contaminated groundwater from EPA Superfund site, New Mexico - Sample HSE6-23 (v2) (version 2) | ecosystem: Environmental > Aquatic > Deep subsurface > Groundwater >... | reverse complement strand
CCTTTTCAGATCGCTATACTTCATTCTTCATTTATTGCCTTTGCGCCCCGAACTTCCTCTAGATTTTCTCTATGCGGCGCTCTCTAGTAGTGATAATTAATTGACTCCATATTACGTACCAACTGTTAAACCCTTCTATTGCGGCCCGAAAGTATTCTGCGTGTGCTCTTTCGACTTTAGGAAGGACAAGAAGATATTCGTTTGGCGTGGTAATTAAACTTAACTGTCTGACTCACGTAGAAAACATTTCACACATACTGATTTTTGTTTTATAAATATGATTTAATCGATCATATGATATCGATCTTTTACTACAGGCAGATTACAAAAATATAATTTTTCTAAGATACAACTAACTCGCAAATTTTATGTCATTTTCACAAGAATCCATCTGAATGTTAAAACTTTTTTTTGAGCACCAAAAATATCAGATTCATCGCGGGCCAAGGGGAAAAGGGATAGCTGGAGCCAGCCACGAAGGGAGTACGGGAGTAGGCTGTCTCCAATCCAAAAGAGGAGGAATAGTTAAAGAAGATAATCCGCGCGTTGCGAAAGTATTTATATTTGAAACAATAATTGTATAAATTAAGAGGGATTATAATAAAACAATCAACAGTTAATGTTTTGGACGACAAAGACCAGGAATTCATTGAAACACTGAGGAGCCTGAATGTGCAACGGAATGTGGCCTCACTGATAACTTATCTAGCAAGCACTGAGGAGGCCACGTCCCGTGAGATTGAGATGGGAACAAAACTGCGACAACCTGAAGTCAGCATAGCCATGCGCACAATGCGCAATAATAACTGGATCGAAGAACACGAGGTCAAAACAGCTGGAAAAGGTAGACCCACAAGAGTCTACAAGCTCCGCGTACCTCTCGATACGATCATCGAATATTATGAGAGCGAGAAAAACAACGAAGCCGCCCGGGCGATGCAAGCAATCCAGAGGCTTAAGGAAATAACGGCAACTTAATCTCCTCAACTATTTTTGCGCCCAGGCCCACTGCTTCCTCAACAGCCGCCAGGTCTTTCATCAGGAATAACCTCTCGTTCGCGGTCTCCTTGAAGGCCACGGAGTCCATCAGGACCTGCGCATACTTGGCGCTCCTAGGGAGCCGGACCATGTAGCCTTTCAGGTCCTCCACCAGGTCGTAGTCGAAGCCATTGCGCTCCAGGAGCTTGATAACATTGTTCCTCGCGCCGATGGATTTGAGCTCACAGCGGTATTGATCCTTATTGTAGTATTCTCGTAGTGCATGGTAGAAGGCCTTGTTACCGAAAAACTGCTTGAAGACCCAAATATCGCCGAGCTTGAAAAGTGTAATGCGTTTGCGTTTCGGAATGACATCAAAGGTATTTGGCAGCATATGTGCGCCCAGAGACTGCCATCTCAGATCTATCTGGCGTTTGCGCGCCGCCGGGTCTCTGAGGAAGAGGGGTGGTGCCGGAGGGGAGGAACCCACTCATGATAGGAAGAGAGGATCTAAAATAATGGATTCACGTTAAATGGGGCTCAGTTCGCGATGGTGCAGAGACCTGGTGCAGAACCATTAGGAGTAAGCCGGTAGATATTTCCGCCCAGATCGACCTCGATATAGCTGCCTTTTGGTGTTGCGTCAATGCCATGAGTTGCCAGATAGAATGCCAGGTCTTTAGCATTCATGTGCGGATCATCGAAGCTGGATATTAGCGATTTCAGGTCTGAGAGAGAATCACTCGATGCACTGACCGTTGGCAGAGCCAACCGGATCACGATCGAGACTTGGCATATCACACTTATTTCCTTCCAGACCATAGTTATATCTAAACGATTCGAGAATCATATAGACGATTGCGTACAACTAGCAGTCTAAATTTTAACAGATCTGACTTCCGTGCCAACTCTGCGCAGATCGCCAGGAAATAGTGAGGGGCGGGGAGAGACTTGAAAAGATCTGTTGGTGGGTACAGCACTATTTTGGCAGCTCACATCTGTTCAAAATGGGAAGGCTCAGGCCCCCACCGGCCCGCTAGCCTTCACTCCATTTGGTCCTACCCATCCACCTGTAGGCCGGATGCTGCCCACTGTGGCCAGATCCTGCTTCGCGCCGAAGTACTTTCGCTGATGCTGGCATGGTCCCTGGTAACATGTCGCGCTCGGGCATGAGCACGCGCGCTCTGTGGTCACATAATAGCTCTTCTTATCACCGCTCAAAACCAACATCAAGCGGCCTTCTTCGCCGTCCCTGGCAAACGCGACCACAGAAGGCAATGGATCAATCGCGCGGCCTTTCCAGGTTAAGAGAGCTTTCACGGCTTCTACTGATTGCGTTACTGGATTCTGCATCTCGATTAATGTTCTTCCTGCCATAGTACATATCTCCAAAACCGATATAGTACTCATTTGCTATAAATAAGTATCGTTTAGTAGAGAAACTACAAAAGATTTAAATATACTTGATAGATATATACAAGGAACATGGCCGAAGAACCGAGGGTTTGCACTGTCAAACTAATGAAGCATAGAAGGATAACCATTCCCAAAGCAATCGAGGAAGCCCTACGAATAAAAGAGGGTGATGTTTTGGAAGTGTCAATAAAGAGAATTATCCCTGTTGCCGAAAGCGCATGATAAGAAGAATGTGGGTAGGAAGAACCTACCCGGAGCGTACAATATTTGGAGATATGTACGAGGCTAGATGCAATCCCCGGTGCTATAAATTTATTCTATTATGATTAGCTATTTAAGTCAAAAATGATATCTCAGTCGAAATAATAGTAATCGAAAATTGGTTTCCGGCCAGGGTGTTAGCGCACCCTGACAGGAGAAAACTCCACCCGAAGGAGATTCACGTATGTCAGAGATAGCCAATGCAAGAATAAAAACCTTTGGGCCCGCCACGCCCCAAGCCGATTTTGTATCGCCAGATGATCCTATTCTTGAGATCCCTCTTTCCGAGTTGCAGGGCCTCTTAAACGAGATGATCCTCACCTACAACCAGATAGCCGAAACGGTCCGAGATGCTGGCATATTGAGGGGTAGGGAGCTGGCCCGGATGGTCACCAGGGCCTCGGATAGCCTCAAGGCCACAAGATCACCCATCGAGAAGCTACAACTCATCAATGCCTATATTCGCCAGCTTCTAACCAAGATTCGCGAAGCTTTGAAGAGCCGGCCTGCAGAAGGCGGGAAAGTCGTTCAGGTCCTCAGCAAGATCCAGGCCAGGGCTATCCAGATTGTCGAGTATGTCAAGAACTTAACTCAGGAGAACCTCGAAAGACGAACGGAGATCGCCTTGGACTCCCAACAGGCCCGGCTAATCTTCTCAGGGGCCGGTGGTGAGCATGTGAGCCGCAAGGAGACCATTCGTGCCATGAGGAGAGCAGAAGCCCTTTGGCCCGCTTTGAGATGTGGCCACAGGCCGAATGATGGTCGCCAGACCACTAGGCTAACCGCGAAGGTCGAAGAGCTGCAAGATGTGCCAATAATCGGCTATCGTGACATTTGGCAACGGTCGGACAGACGAGTAGCATTGAGCATGTAGCTCGGAGTTTATAAAGTAATTTTCATCAATCCTATTAGTCCGAGAAGGATAGTATTAGTTGAATGCTTGCTTTAGTTGATCTGCTACTACCGTTTCGGTCTTGTTTCTATTATAATAGTAAGTATATATTATTTCTTCCACTGAATAAATATCTTGGCTCAACCGTTGCCAAGTGAAACAATCTAGTATTACTAAATTAAGGAAAAAGCATATATCCTCATACGACTGCTAACATAATGGCGAATAGAAATCTGGGCCTTGTGAATCCGCTTGATTTCTTCCATCGTCACCCAGGCCGTGGGATGGGCTAACCTCTCTTGAAACGCGTTCATTCTACGGTCGCCATTAACACCAGTATCTCGTGAACAGGGCGGCCCGGAGATCCATTGTGGTTCCCCAGCCTAGCAGATCCACTCCGGGTCCTCTACCTTGTATCCCTGATGAAAAAGTGTTTAGTGGCAGCACTTGTGCTCATGTTTATGATCAGCATCATGAATATGCTCGTGGACGTGCGGTTTGCCGTCGTGCATGTGGGAATGCTCATGTTTATCATCGTTGTGGCAACACATTTGGATTCACCTCCTATCAATATCTTTCAACGTAAGTTTTACTATATATCGTTTTCTTTCACGGAATTCCTGAGATCGAGTCATGTATCTAGAAATAGAATATGCAATATGTAGCACCATTTTGAATCACTCGAATAATTCTTAAACATGCAAAACTTTTAGCGGATAAGACGTAATAACAGATTTGATGGTATATCCTGTTCGCTATGGTGCGAGGTCATAAGATCACAGTCTACGTATATTTCAGGCTGAGTAGAGTAGCGTAATTTCTGCGAGCGCTGCAAAAGTTATGGCCGCCTCAGCGTCCATTTTTTGAATCTCCAAATCGCAACTCTTCTCCTACAATCAGGCCATGATCTGAATTGGCCCGTATACGCAAGAACTGATCTCCCCTTCGCACGCCAATATCTGGAATGGCTTGTTCCGCAATAGCACTTTCCAGGATCAACAACCCTTTGCAGCTTTTCTTAGCTAGGGTCAAGATGCATTGTTCATCATGGTCCTCGGCGTCAAGAATGATGGCTGTGAGTAGATCGAAGTCGCCGATGGTGCTGCTTTTTCTTATATCTGTGATGACCAATCTCGTCATATGCTGAAACCATCTCTTAGACACTGAAGCTTAGTAGATCGAACGAAAAGAAGAGGTGCGCCCTGGCCAGGGCAGACTTGCCAGGGCATTTCAACAGTTTAGTTAAAGGTAAAGGAGGCCTATAACCGGCTGCTGTAGCTCTTCAACGGAATCTAATCTTACTTATTAATAAGCTTTTGGGTTTTTGTAGCATATATTTGAGCGGCGTCAATTTTCAAGCAACTCAAGATGTTTCGGGTCAAAGGGATGGAAACCTGGACGTGATCCTTGTTATCTTCAGGGACCAAGCGGCGGGTGAGTTTGGGAGTTGCGTAATCTAGTAACATTATTTAAGGAAAAAAACATAAATATTAATACGATAATACCATATATTGCGAAGGGAGTCTTGCTGCTCAACTGGGAGAGAGTCGGGAATCTCTCAACCCCTTCGCCCTCCTTCACGTGACCATGGGATGGTGGCTTTCCGTCTCGGCCATTCATCCCTGGGCCACTCGGGCTATCCAGACGTGGTAAAGATGAGGGTTATGAATTGGTATAGAAATGATAACATAGATGCGTTCCGACGATTTTGTGATCAAAATAGGAATGAGCTAATTTCTATAAGGTTGATTGGTGATCTAGAGCCTATCAATGGTGTATTGTACGATTATCGGTCGTGTACTTATTTGACTGAAAACATTTTATACTACCTCATTCAATAATTACGTAGGGGTAGCGATGGAATCAGACCTTAATTTATCGAAATTTTGGTGCTGGCAGAAAAACTGTCCCGACTATGGGAAAATGGGTGCCGGAAACATAGTTTTAAAGGAGCGATACGGGAAGGATAACAGAGCACTTCTCAAATGCAAAACCTGTAGCCATTGCTTCAGCGAAACTCACGGAACACCATTCTTCGGCCTTAACGCATCAATGGATGAAGTCTGCCGAACACTGGCACAGATTCCAGAAAAAGGAAGCATTCGTGGCGTTGCTCGATCAACGGGTCATGATAAAAGTACGATATGCAGGTGGATCGATCTCGCGGGCAAGCATTGCAAAGACGTGTCAGATTATTTTTTGAAAGAACTTCGCCTTGATCGCGTGCAAGTTGATGAGATATGGTCATATATAAAAAAAGGAGAAAAACGTCGATGCCAACGATTTGAACGAGTACGGTGATATCTATAGTCTAACTGCAATAAAACCTGATACGCGACTCTTTTTAAGCCATCATGAAGGGAAAAGAACTGCAGATGATTGTATCGAATTATTTCACGATATCGAAAGACGTCGTGCAATCGATTCACCGATCCCTGTTTTTACTTCCGATAATTGGGACCCTTTTGAGGAGGGGCTTCTCAATGTCTATGGTTTTCTTGAGACACCGTCTTATTGCGGAATCGGAAGAAAACCCGATCCGATTCTTGGGCACTGTCTCAAAATCAAGTGATTTTTGGAGATTAACGTCGCATGATAGCGAAATCACTGAATTAGCCTTATTATCGGCGATGCATAGTGCATTTGGTGTTTAATCCACAAATATATGCTCATTTGCTCAGAATATTTGTTACTCATCTGAAAAAGTGATTCCGAGGTGTATCCCAGAAACACCAACCATCACTTGAAAACGCGACAGTGCCGATTCTTGTTCCTTACCCCAATCTGAAGTATGCAAAGGTCTGCAAGAAAAGGAAGAATGGACGACTCATTGAGGTAATACAGCGCATCGTTTATGGTGATCCCAAGGAGATACGGCAATTGCTTGATGTCGATTCTGGTGGAAAGATCAATACTGCGTATATTGAGCGACTAAATCTCACAATTCGAAATTCATTGGCTCGATTCGTGCGCAAAAGCATGAATTGCAGCAAGGTCTGGGGAAGGCATACTCATGCCCTAGACTTTTTCCAGGCTTGGTACAACTTTATCAAGCCTCACAAGTCACTTCGGCTAAGAGTAGATCTGGGTAGGAAAAAATGGATGAAAAGAACTCCTGCGATGGCAGAAGGACTGACTGACCATGTCTGGACGATTAAAGAGCTAATGACCTTCAGAGTGCCTATTCAATGATATGAGTACACGACCCGATTATCGTCTCAGGCCATTAGTAACTGCTGGCATCTTCATTCTCTTGACGCGTTTGGTAATTCATCCGGCATTCTACTCGTTAGATGACCTCGAGAGTCTACATTATTTGGGCCCTGCAGTCCCACAGCATTTACATAACCGAGTGTTATTAATCTGAAGCAAAGACATATATCCTCACACGAACATGTGGCAATTGGCGAAGGAAAATCTTGGTCCCCTCCAAGGAGAATTGGGCGTCCATCTAAGTCCGCCGGATTTTCCTTCCCGTCATCGGCTGGGCCGTGGGTAGCTAACCGTCTGCTTCTTCCATATCCCATGGCCTTCACGCTTCGGTGGTCAAGTCCGTACTCCATCGACCAGAGGGGCAGACAATTCGAAAATGGTGATAAGATATGATGCATAGAGAAGAAATGGAGGAATCTGAAATGGATTGCGGAAAAAGTGTGTGGGAACACATCAGCGAAGATAAAAAGAAGGCGTTCATGAAGGCAAAATTGGATTTTAAGATTAAGAAAGTGCAAGCAAAGCTGGATTTCTTGAAAGAACTTCAGAAAATCTTCGAATAAACACATAACCACGAAGCTTTGAGCATGAATTTGGTATCTTTAGATCCTGAGGTACCTAAAATCAATAACATTAGTAACCGTGATGTAGTAGACGTAGTGAAAGAGGAGAGAAAAGAAGAAGATACGTCTAAGGGGTTGACGGGAGATAATTTACGCAGTTTCCAAAGGCAATGTCTGGAATTAGCCTGCGTTTGATAGCGATTTTCAGGTGACGCAGACGAAAATTGGATACTTTATCTCCCGTCAACGACTAAGTTATCAATGCCTTCTGTGGAAGGAACTATGCCTTCTTTTCCGGGCAAAACGACAAAATGCTACGTCACAACATCGCCACTTCTCACGATAGCGATTAAGGCCGACGTAGTAATATCAGAGTACTACGTTGGTGTAGTCGCAGTTTCGATCGATAGTGAAAGTCACGGCGTCGATGTCTCCGAGAAGATCCAGTCCGCCTCGATTGCAGAGTATGGCATGAATGGATGGGTCGATCCTCGGAAGATCGCCAATGCATTGAAGCATCCGATTGAAGAAATCATCATGTGGCTTGATGCGAATTACTACAAGTACACCAGGGCGGATGGCTCCACAGGCTACACACAAAGATCCTCGGAGGCGGAAACGTGACAGAACCAGAGGCCTTACAGCATCGCCGCCAAATCCTTTTGAAGCAGCTTTGCAAGGCTGCCGACGAGATCAAGCGGATTGATGACAGATTATCGAATCTCCTGGCAGGCAATCGAGGCCAGGGAGGAGCAGGAGCAGCATAAATAAGGTAAATCAACATCAAGAGCCACACGCCTCAATGTTCTACGACATGATGCGGCCAGTCATTTCCAGAACTGCCACCAGCCCTTTTTCTTGATCTCTTCTTCACCCGGCTTCAAGAGTGTAACTTATGCCGTCCACCAGCTCTTAGGGTCAAACTCATTATTCTTGAAGTCCTTAACTATGGCGTGACCAGTATCCACAAGCAGTTTATTAAAATTCTTACCATCCAGATAGCAGATTGCCACCCATCGGCTATAGATGTCTTTGCCGGTCTTATCATCGAGGTCTAAGGATACCGTTCTCCCCAAAAGCCATGCCTTTGTGAAATCTGATGCATCTTTCCGGCAGCACAGGCTTTAACGCCTCTGGTTTCCGGGCAATCGATATCTTCAAGTCTGCTCCTGATAATGTCCTCTGAGATCCGGCTATCATGGTCCTGAATTGTCACATTGAAGGTATCCCCGTCCACAACCTTGGATAATCTTCCCGTGACTTCATCTGGTGAGCTGGTCTCCAGGGCAACCAGGAGCAACAGTGACAGCAAAAAGAGGGTTTTAGTCTGTTTCAGGGTTCTATTCATCTCTTTGTATGTTATTCATACGTTCTACTAATGTAAAATTGCTTTGATGCAATAGTATTCCGGCAAAACTACTTATCTTTACCAGTAGAATAGTCATATCATGTTAGGAGTTCTTGAGCGGTTAATCAAGCCACAAAAGAGAGCCGTGGTTCATTGCACTTCTCGGATGGACTCAAAAGTGTTGGAACTCCAGACGGCCAAGGAGATCTTGGCCGAGGTCTTCCGGGTCAGGCTCTCGGAGGTGGATGAGATGATCCAGAACCGCTTTGAAGATGCCAGCTCACAAGAATGCTGTCCAGAGGAAGAGGGGCTGTGGCCACAGGAGTTCAGGCTGGATAAGTAATCTTTCACCACCAGTCGCCGTCATTTTGTTCTGCTTTTTCGATTACAGTGACATTGTTCTTTAGGATCAACATTTGTCCCTTGGCCGTATTCTTGATGATGAACTCATAAGCGTTATACTTCACCAACGTTCCTGTGATAGGTTGCCCTTCACCAACGAAATGTACCGTAATTTTTTTGCCAACGAGTTGGCGGAAGAACCCTTCAAGTTCTTTGTTCGATGTTTCTTTGGCCTCTTGAATTATCTCGCTTGAGGTAACTGGCAGGTGCATCTGCTTTTCAGTCTTTGTGGTATGTTCGTCTACCAAGCATTTGCCCTCTTTTTCAATGTTTTTCTGCCGGGGCTTCGTTGGCTGTGAAATATGCTCTTTGAAGCATTTGATATACGAGAAATCGATCGTGGTGCCATCAGTTCTTTCCACGAAGAAGCAATGAGTGCCGAAGGAATTTGTGTCAATGTAGATGCGATGAACCCCAGTGCCTATCTTCTCCAAACCTTTTGCGCCACGGAACCTGAGCGCAGCTACCAGGAAGTCTCGTTCTTGATCTGTGACTGTGTCTCCTACGTTGTATTTTGCTAAAGTATTTCGAGCAAAATCGAAAGCGTCAGTCCAGGTCGAAAAGTTAAAAGGGCCCAATTTAATCTTATCACCATCATCAATCACTATTCCTACGCTTGCCTTCTCTTTTCCTACCTTATTTGCGGTCATGGGCCTCCTTTTTTACCTCATGTATTGGTTGTAGCCTTCGACAGTTCCTGTAATTGGCTGGCCTCCTGAGACCAAGCGAATGGTGATCTTCTTGCCCATGAGCTGGGGATGAACTGCGTTGGAGCATGCTTCTTTGTTATATTATCTGCTTCGTTCATCAGGTCTCCTCTCCACTAGAGCGCTCGCGGGCTAGCCGCTATCAGCCGCTCTTCTCCAGCTCTTTCTTTACCCTCTCGACTAGCTCAGGGTACTTCTTGGCCAATCCTTCTTCTATTAATGTCCTAATCTCATCGCTCATTGAGAATTGAGGTTGGGTCATCCATAAGGACTTGAGAGTCCCTACGGCCAAAGGAGACCAAGTCGAGATCCTGGGACTCCTCTTGGCATCAGATATCGCTTTTGCTATCGCATCCTGACATATGGTTACTCCTCTAATAGTTACTTGTGTAATAGTTACTCCTTCAGTAACTACTTCTCCAGTAACTACTTCTTCAGTAACTACTCCTTCAGTTATTACTTCAGCAATATGCTCGTCTGTAGTAGCTACTTCGGCTCTGTGTATCTCTGTGATGGTTGAGCTTCCTGTATTTACTTCTTCAGCACTCTTTTCTTTAGTAGTTACTTCTTCAGTAGTTACTTTGGCAGATTCTATTCGTTTTAGGTTTGTTGGCGCTTTCAGAATTGCTTCTAGACCTTTCCCCATCGTCATTGCAGCACTTCCTTCACAAGATTGGAGTAGGCAATTGCGCCGGGAGACTCCGGGTCGTAGAGGAATATGGGCAGACCATGACTGGGTGCTTCGCTGAGCTTTACGCTACGTGGAATGATTGCGTCGAAAACCTCTTTTCCGAAGTGCTCACGAACCTGTTTTACTACCTCTTTGCTCATATTAGTCCTGCCGTCGTACATAGTAAGAAGGTACCTGATGTGCAGATTGCTGTCGAGCATGTCTTCTTTGCATATATTGATGATCTGCAATAGGTTGCTCATGCCTTCCATTGCAAAGTACTCGGTCTGGATGGGTACTAGAATTGTGTTGGCAGCTACAAGGGCATTCACAGTCAAGAGCCCGAGTGATGGTGGAGTGTCTATTATTATGAAATCGTAATCTCTTATATTTTCCAGCCTCTTCTTCAGGATGTTTTCTCTCCTGAACTTGTTGGCAAGCTCAATCTCAGCACCACTCAGGTGGATATTCGCTGGGGCTATATCTAGCCCATTAACAGAGGTATGAATTATAGTATCCTTTATTTCCAAGTCCTCGACCAGGACGTTATAGATAGATTTCTTTAGGCTCCATCTGTCTATTCCCAGGCATGTGGTGGAGTTTCCTTGTGGATCGAGATCTATTAAAAGGACCCTCTTACCTACAATAGCCAGTCCAGCAGACAGGTTTACTGAGGTGATGGTCTTTGCTACACCTCCTTTCTGGTTAGCTACAGTGATAACTACCATATTTTGTCCTCCAGCCTCTATAAATTCAGAAGATGCATAAATAGTTACTGATGTAGTTTTTACTAATACACTAATTAGTTATGTAGTAACTACTACACAAGTCTATAAAGTAATTATTGCATGAGTAACTACGGAATATAATTTCTCTTTCGGAATCTGTTCTATTTCTATGGCATTACGAAAAAGAGTTTAGGAAAATGCCACAGAACTATATCTTGATCGCCAATGCAGCCTCGGCCCGTTGTAGTACTACATTATCGTGCCTTTGTGGCCATGATGTGGTACTACAAATAGAAGAATTCTTAGAATATATCTTTGGCCGCTTCTTGATCGATGACTCTCAGCTTTGACTTTTCAGGAACGTAGTACTTCAGCTTCGTATCTGTGGTCAAGAAGTAATCCACATTGTAGGCCAGTGCATACCCCAAATGTACCAAGTCAGTATCAGTTAACCTGTAATCTATTCGCTCGCCTTTCTTGTACTTCTCAACCAGCCTGTAACAAGCATCCGCCACAAGTGCATTAGGGTAGAGAAATCTAAGATCGAGAGCACCCCAAAAATCAATCAAATTATGGAGTTCGCTTAGATCGTGATCAGACTTTTCTTTTTCTCCTCGGAGGCATTCAATAACGCTTTCTCCAAGGACGGAAATCGGTACAAAGGGGATGATATGAGGAGCCGTGCTCAAGTGGTTTAAGAGCTTCTGCATATTGACGGGCTTGATATCTTCCCGGTCAGATTTAAAGCAAAAGAAGAAGATTGCTGAGTCTATCGCTACCTTAATGGCATTCATCAAAGATGCTTTCTAAGTTCTTCTTCATCTCATTGAACTCTTCCTCTGTGACACGCCAGGTTATCTCTCCGTGGATATTTACGGCACCACCATAAGGAAGCATGTCTTTGAGCATCTCATTATTTCCAGCCATTTTATCCTCCTTTAAATGCTCGTCATACAAGTATTTTAAGCTTCCTAATTTGCATCAATGCCGTACACTGCGAGTTATACATAGTGCCTTATCCAACCTATCCGAATCAGCCTAAATTCTCTTCAGCCTAACTCTCCATTCCACTACACTATGGAATGATTTATCGACAATTGCCCGATATTGGTTTTTCGATAGCAGTGAGCCACAAAAGAAGCTGTATAATCTGGAGCGCAACATCAGGGAGTTTGAGCTGGAAAGGGATCTTATAATAATATCCTGTGGTTTAAAGGGCATCGAAAAAAAAAGTAGGGGATTACAGGTTACATGCACTGCTCAGAGACGGAGCTAGCCATTGTATCCCAGCTCCTTGGCTCTAGCGAATGCTGCATCAGCTTCTGTAGTACGACCTAGCGCCTTGAGAACAGCGCCTTTGTTGTACCAGGCATCAACAAACTGCGGATTGATCTTGATGGCCTGGTCGTAGGCATTGATTGCCTCATCGTGCTTGCCTAGATCATTGAGAGCATTGCCTTTGTTGCTCCAGGCTTCTGCATACTTAGGATTAATGCTGACGGCTTGGTCGTAGGCATTGATTGCCTCATCGTATTTGCCTTGACCATAGAGAGCATTGCCTTTGTTGCTCCAGGCTTCTGCATACTTAGGATTAATGCTGATGGCTTGGTCGTAGGCATTGATGGCCTCATCGTACTTGCCTTGACCATAGAGAGTAATGCCTTTGTTGTACCAGGCATCTGCAAACTGCGGATTAATGCTGATAGCCTGATCGAAAGCCTTGATGGCCTCGTCGTACTTGCCTTGACCATTGAGAGCATTGCCTTTGTTGCTCCAGGCTTCTGCGCTCTTTGGATTGATCTTGA
>Ga0310040_1002125_pt1 | contig 13014 bp, 13 predicted proteins | sample EPASupsiteHSE623_FD_200237 | JGI IMG/M metagenome (GOLD analysis project Ga0310040, IMG submission 200237) | Bioremediated contaminated groundwater from EPA Superfund site, New Mexico - Sample HSE6-23 (v2) (version 2) | ecosystem: Environmental > Aquatic > Deep subsurface > Groundwater >... | reverse complement strand
TAGGAGCGCAAATTTTGCTTGGTATTTCGGAAGTTGCCTTGAACTCAGAATCATTTTTGTCGGCAGCTTCTTTTCAGCAAACTTCTAGGGTGCTTATAAAAGCTTCGCTTGAGGGTAAAGAAGACAGGTTGCGTGGATTAAAAGAAAACGTAATTATAGGAAAACTTATACCTGTTGGCACTGGGTTTATACCAAAAGAGAAGAAATAACCAATAAATAATAGCAATACCCCGCCCCGAAAGGGCGGGGTATTAAATTGGGCGCATCTATTGACAAGCTTTCTTATTTATGCTACAATAAAGATATAGGTGAACATTAACAATTTGGGCTTTTAATAAATGAAAGGAGGTATATAAAAAGCCCGAAACAGCGTTTTGCGTAAGGAATGTACTGTTTTTTTCTGTAACCGGGCCTAAAAGGTCCACAAGCTAAGGAGAGTTGAGATGAAGGGCTTGAATTTGGCAGTTGTGATGGTGTGCGTTGTTCTGTGTGGCTTTGGCGTTGTTGGCTCGGCCTTCGGCGCAGGCGGTGGCGGAGGTGGCGTAGACAATGTGAACAGCTTCAACGGTAACTTCGCTCCGAACGGCTATGGAGGCCCGCAGTGGCATTCGTATGCCCACGAGAACGAGGCGATGGACTATGTATCGGGTTCGTTTGGGCTTCAATTGAATGCCGAAACATCATCCTTTGAAAACGCAAACTGGAACTTCTGGACCAACAGCGCCGATACATCATACTGGAATGCGACATGCTATCTGCACGGTCATCGTGACATTAGCGAAGAGTGTCCGCAGAATCAGCATTGGTCGCAGTCGGTAAATTTGGAAGACTTGCAGATGGATGCAAGTCTGAGCCTCAATTGTTTTGAGTATTCCCCCAAACCCGATCAAGATATGGTGAAGGCGCTGTCATTGTATGGATATTTTTCCATCAGTCCCAGCGACCTGCTGAGTTCATATTTCAGCTATCGGGAAGAGATGGAGAACCAGTACACGTATCCCGATGGATATGACAATCCGCCGGTCATCACGCAGGTGCCGGTTTGGAATGGTCAGTACGATCTGCACGGCAGATTTGTTGCCTCAACAATTGAAGAGGCGCGTGGACTGGGGGCACAATTCGCTCAGGATGTTCCCGAGCCTTCGTGCATCGTCATGATGCTCAGTAGCATGCTTGCCGGAATCGCGGTTTACCTCCGCCGCAAATAGACGTCTGAGCTTTTGAGCTTGGTTCGTCAGGGGCGTTGCAACAGAAATGTTGCAGCGCCCGTTTTTTTTACAGCTTGAATCAATAAATGAGAGTGATATAATAGAATAATGAAAAGAGCAATTTTAACGCCAAAATTAGCACAGGAAATCCAGGATAAAATTTTTAAAAAAATGACTGCGCATGATAAAATAAAACTTACAAGCAGTTTTTTTAGATTTGGAAAAAAACTTAATAAATTAAATGGAAATAGAGGATCTTTTAACTCAGATATCCGCCATATTGGATAAACTTAATATTCCTTATGCCATAACTGGCGGGATGGCAGTTTCTGTTTGGGGCAGGCCGCGTTTTACTGCTGATATTGATATAGTGGTAGAATTAATGCCAAAAAATATAAATTCGCTGGCAAAAGAGTTGCTAGAAATAGATAAAGATGTTTATGTGTCAGAAGAAGCTATGCAGGAAGCATTAGAAAGAAAAGGAGAATTTAATTTTATACATCCCCAAAGCCAACTAAAAGTTGATTTTTGGATTGTAAAAAATAATTTTAATAAGCAAGAAATTAAAAGAGCAATACCTAAAAAAATTGAAGGCCATAAAATTAATTTTGTTTCTCCAGAAGATTTGATTTTAAGCAAACTTTTATGGTATCAGCAGTCAGAATCTACCCGCCAATTAGAAGACATAGAATCGGTATTAAAAATTTCAAAGATAGATATGAATTATATTAAAAAAACAGCAGAAAAACAGGAAACTTTAGAAATTTTGAACGAATTATTAAAATAATTAATATCTTACATTTATAAAAGCTTTTAAAAATGTAAGACCAAAATTTATGAAAACGCAAAAAGGCATTTCAACAATAGCAGGCATTACAATTTTTGTTGTTGTGGCAGTTTTTACTTTTGGCGGAGTATTTGCTTATGAATATTATTTAGAAAAAAATGAGCAGAAAGCAGAAGGCGACCAAAACACACAACCAACTGCCTGCACCATGGAGGCAAAAGTTTGCCCTGATGGATCTAGTGTTGGCCGTTCAGGCCCCAATTGCGAATTTACCAACTGCCCCGACCAAACTGCCGGCTGGAAAACATATACAAATACACAATATGGTTTTGAATTTAAATATCCTCAAACTGATATTGGCAAACGAATTTATTCTTCTAATGAAACAGTATTTATTTTACCCATTGCAGAAGAGGGTATGAATACAAATATAGACGGAAAAGTTTTGAATTTAGTTATCAAGCCCAAAGTAAGCGGTTCTGCCTGTGTTGGTCCAAATTATTATGCAGTTGGTGAGTCTGTAAACGTCGTCATCAACGGAATCCAATTTTTAAAACAAAATGGCGGGGAAGGTGCCGCAGGACATGGTTATAGATATGAAGACTATACAACAGAAAAAAATAATATCTGTATAACAATGAGTTTTGTGATAAGTAGTTATAATGATTTGCAAATGCCCGTATATAACGGCGGAAAAGCTTTTGTGCAATATAATTTTTTAGAAGAAAGACCTATTTTTGATCAAATAATGTCCACTTTTAAATTTATAACAGAGTAATCCTTCGCCTTCGGGCTCAGGCCATTCGGCTCTGAGTCTCAGGCTCGAAGAGATGAATTTAATTTCATAAAATTCAATGGCTAAAGATAAAAATAACGGGAAAAATAAAAACGGAAAAGATAAAAACGGGAAAGAGGTAAAAAAAGATTCGCTTTTGAGCTCGTGGACTAAAAGATGGATAAAAGCAATTTTAATGTTTTTGCTGGCAATAATTATTGTTTTATCTTTTCCATTTTTTGACAAGGCAGGAACTGCCGGCAGAATTTTTGTAAATGTTTCGCTGTTTTTAATAGGAAAGGCGTTTTATGTAATGCCTTTGCTTTTGTTTGTTGCAGGATTGATATTTTTAAGGTCAAGAAAAAAAGGAAAAAATTTGGCAATGCTTTTGGCAATTGTTGTTTCTATTGTTGGAATTTCGGGAATTTTATCAGCAAAAGATTTAACGGTTGAATCGGGCGGATGGGTTGGGTATTTGCTGGCAAAATTATTTGTCGGATTTTTTGGCATTTTGGTTGCCAATATTATTTTTGGAGCTGTTTTGTTAATTGGCCTGTTTATATTTTTGCAGTTTCTCTGGCAAGAATTGCCAAGAGAAAAAAAGGAAGAAGAAAGCAAACCTTCGTTTGTGCTTAACAGGCAGGAAAATGAAAATGTAAAAATAAAAGGCGTTGTTGAAGAAAAAAAAGAAATTCAAAAACCGGTTACAAACAGAATATCTTTGTTTAAGAGGGGAGGCATGGATGACCAGCCCGAAAGAAAAGAACTTAAAAAATCAGACTCTGGCAATTCAAAAGAGCTTTATGCTTTACCTCCTTTAGATTTATTGCAAAAAAATGAATCGGCTCCCACTTCAGGCAACATAAAAGAAAATTCAATGATAATTAAAAGCACGCTGGATAATTTTGGCATTCCAGTTGAAATGGCAGAAGTTAATGTGGGACCAACTGTAACCCAATATGCTTTTAAGCCGGCCGAAGGGGTAAAACTTTCAAAAATTACAACTTTATCAAATAATCTGGCTTTGGCTTTGGCCGCCCACCCAATAAGAATTGAAGCCCCAATTCCAGGAAAATCTTTGGTGGGAATTGAGGTGCCAAACAAAGTAAGGTCAACTGTTACTTTAAGAAATTTGCTTTCGCATCCAAACTGGCAAAATTCAACAAGCCCGTTGCTTGTGGCTTTAGGGCGCAATGTGGCAGGAGCTCCGGTTTATACCGACATTACAGAAGGCCCGCACATTTTGGTTGCGGGAGCCACGGGAACTGGCAAAACTATATTTTTAAATACTTTAATAATGAGCCTGCTTTACAAATGCACTCCCGATAAATTGAGAATGATTATGGTTGACCCAAAAAGAGTTGAGTTTCAAAATTACAATGATATTCCGCATCTTTTGTGCCCTGTAATTTATGACGCCACAAAAACAATAAATGCTTTGCAATGGTTAACTCACGAAATGGAAAGAAGGTTTGAAGTTTTTTCTGAAGTGCCCGCCAGAAATTTAGGCACTTACAACCAAAATAAATCTGTAATAGCTGCAAGAATGCAACTTCCGTATATTGTTTTTGTGGTTGATGAATTGGCCGACCTAATGGCTGCTAAAGGCAGAGAAATTGAAGCAGGGGTTGTAAGGTTGGCTCAAATGGCAAGAGCTACAGGAATTCACCTTGTGCTGGCAACGCAGAGGCCGTCTGTTGAAGTTATTACAGGTTTAATTAAAGCCAATGTGCCAACAAGAATTACTTTTCAGGTTTCTTCGCAGGTTGATTCGAGAACTGTTATAGATACTGCCGGAGCTGAAAAATTGTTGGGAGCAGGAGATATGTTGTTTTCATCGGCAAAGTCAGCTAAAATTAGCAGAATTCAGGGTCCTTATATTTCAGAAAAAGAAGTTAAAAAAGTAACCGACTTTATAATAGAACAGGATAAAAATGTTCAAGAACCGCAGTCGGTTTTGGTGCAAAATTTAAAAAATGCGTTAGAACAGCACGATGCAAAAGAAAGCAATGGTGGTGGCGGAGAATTTTTTGGCGACGAAGACCCGCTGTTTGAAGATGTTAAAAAAATTGTTTTAGAAACGCAAAAAGCTTCGGCGTCATTTTTGCAAAGGCGCTTAAGAATTGGCTATTCAAGGGCAGCCAGATTAATTGATATGTTAGAAGAAAAAGGAATTGTGGGTCCTGCAGACGGGGCAAAACCAAGAGAGGTTTTTGCTGATTCTTCTGTTGTAAGGGGAGAGGCAACTAAAGCCAGATTAATTCCCGGCGGAGGATTAGACGAGTCAGAAGAGCCGTCTGACGATGGTGGCTGGCAAAAAGTTTAATTTTGTAATTTAAATTTATGACAAAAAAAGAGAAAATAGAAGATAAAAAACAAAATAAGGCTTTACAGAATGCGGTTGATGAAATTAAGGAAAGGTTTGGCGAGGGAGCAATTATGACAATGCGTGAAATACACGCAGTTAATGTTGATGTTATTCCAACTGGTTCAATTGCAATGGATATGGCTTTGGGGGTTGGGGGAATGCCAAGGGGAAGAGTTGTTGAAATATATGGGGCCGAATCTTCGGGCAAAACAACATTGTCTTTGCATGTTATAGCCGAAGCCCAAAAAAAGGGCGGGGTGTGCGCTTTTGTTGACGCAGAGCATGCAATGGACCCTGATTATGCAAAAAGACTTGGCGTTGATGTTGATAATTTGCTTATTTCACAGCCGGATTCGGGAGAGCAGGCGTTGCAAATTGTTGAAACGCTTGTAAAGTCAGGAAACATAGATGTTATAGTGGTTGATTCTGTGGCGGCTTTAACTCCTCAGCGGGAAATTGAGGGTGAAATTGGCGACCAGCACATAGGGCTTCAGGCAAGATTAATGTCCCAAGCTATGAGAAAATTGTCTGCCATAATGGCAAAAACAAACACAATAGTTATATTTTTAAACCAAACAAGAATGAAAGTGGGAATGGTTTTTGGAAATCCGGAAACCACGCCAGGAGGTTTGGCATTAAAATTTTATGCATCTGTAAGAGTTAATTTAACAAGAACCGCCCAAATAAAATCGGGCGATGAAATTATAGGCAACAGAGTAAAAGCAAAAGTTGTTAAAAACAAAGTAGCTGCCCCGTTTCGCACAGCTGAATTTGATATTTATTATAACGAAGGAATTTCAAAATCGGGAGACGCTTTAAGGGCGGGTTTAACCACAGGATTAATAAAACAATCTGGGAGCTTTTTTACTTTTGAAGGTGAAAAAATTGGTCAGGGCACGGAAGCCGCAAAAGCATTTTTAAAAGAGCATAAAGAAGCAATGGAAAAAATAAAAAAGTTATCTTTTGAACAAGCTTAAAAATAAATTATTATAATAAATTATTATTAATATTAAATTTTTATGAATGAAAACATAAATACAGGCGCAAAAGACCAAAAAAATAAAGCAGTATGGTCTCTTGCCCTTGGCATATTTGGTTTAGTTGCATGGTTGCTTCCAATTTTGGGGTTGCCGGTGCAAATAGTCGGATTAGTTTTTGGTATAAAATCAATAAATTCTTCTAAAGGAAAATTAGCGGCCGTGGGCATAGCTTTATGTATTATTGGATTGGTTTTAACTATTATAAACGCTTCAATAGGAGCATACATGGGAGCTACCAGCACGTCTTCATTGTTAGATGTTTTTCGCTAAAAATTAATTACATAAAAACAGCCCCGCCTAGGCGGGGCTGTTTAGTTGTTTTATTATTTTGGGGTATACGGCATTAGGCCCATTTGGCGGGATCTTTTTATTGCTGTAGCAATCTTTTTTTGATGATGAGAACAAAGATTTGTTTTTTTTCTTGGTTTTATTTTATAAAAACCAGACACATAGCGCGAAAGCATCTCTGTGTTTTTAAAATCTATGTCTTCAATATTTTTTTGGCAAAAATAACACATGATTTACGAGCGAAGCGAGGAAATCACCCTGAGTTCCGCTTTGCGGAGCGAAGGGTGCACCCTGCTATTTAATTTAAAATTTTAAATTTTAGAATGGTATATCTTTAACGTCAATTTCATCTGCGGCGTCTCCTTCAAAAGGAGTTTCTTTGAAATCATTTGATGTAAGCTCTGCTTGCGGAGCGGGATAATTTTCTTCTATTATTGGTATTTCATCTTGCCTTGGCTGTTCCGGTTCTGGGCGGGAAAATGACTTTCCATAATTTGATGTTCCCGATGCAGTTGGCGCGCCAGCTCCTCTAGGGCCTAATTGCATGGTTTCTGCTATTATTTCTGTTCTGTATTGCTTGGCTCCCTGTGAATTTACCCAGTTTCTTGTTTTTATTCTTCCTTCAATTAAAACCAATGAACCCTTGTTTAAATATCTTGAGCTTATGTCGGCTAATTTTCCAAAACAGACAATATTGTGAAATTCAACTTCTTGCTTTTTTTCGCCTGCGCCAGAAGTATAAAATCTGTTTGTGGCTATGCTAAAACTTGTTACTTGTTGGCCCGATGGCAAAGCCCTTACTTCTGGGTCGCGGGTGACATTTCCCAAAACAAAAGATTTATTTAGGTTCATATTTTATTTTTTAAATTTTTATTCCCCGAGCAATTCTTCTAATTTTTGCTCTATATCTTTTAGTTCTATTTTTTCTTTTTCAATAGAAGCTTTGTGGGAATCTGTATTTTGAAGTTCTATATTTTCTGTTTTTTCTTCTTTTATTAAACTGGGCGCTACAGGCTGTTTTACCCTTCTTTCTTTACGAATTTTTAACGGTCTTTTTACTGCAATAATATGGCGGACTATTTTTATGTTTTTGTTTATTTTGTCTTCCAGCTCTGTTAATAATTCCGGTTCTGACTGAAACTCTAAAACGCACATAAAACCAGAGGCATGCTTTTTTATAGGATATGCCAGGGCTTTTGCAACCGGATTTATTTGGTTTAAAATAACCCCTTCTTTGCTTTGAACAAAAGATTCAATCTCTTTTGCTATTGCCATTGACTCTTCATTTGTGATTTCCGGGGAAACTATATATGTTAGCTCGTATTTTTTCATAATTTGGTATCTGATTATTAGTCTTGATTACTTTATTATAATAGCAGATATCGCTTGAAAATTCAAGGGCAAGATAATATAATAGACCAATATGATAAATCCAGACATTTTTAAATCTTACGACATAAGGGGCATTTATCCTCAAGATTTTAATGAGGAGACAGCTTTTAGCATAGGAAAATCTTTTGTAGAATACTGCAATGCTAAAAAAGTGGCTATAGGATACGACGCCCGCCTTTCTTCTTTAGAGCTGTTTAAAGCCCTTGCCAAGGGAGTAAAAGCAGCGGGAGCCCAAATATATGATATAGGGCAGGTGCCCACAGAATGCGTTTATTTTACAGTTGGCACTTATGACTTTGATGCCGGTATTATGGTAACAGCCAGCCACAATCCAAAGGAATATAACGGCCTTAAAATGATAAAGAAAGAAGGCAATAATCTTAAAATAATTCCGGGAAAAGATTTGCTTTCGGTGACAAAATTAGAGCCACTAAAAAGCGACTATCATTTAGAAATTGAAAAAAAAGATATTTGGAAAGATTATATAAATCACGTTTTGTCTTTTATTGATTTAAGCGAAATTATTCCAATGAAAATTGTTGTAGATGCCTCAAATGGCGTTGCCGGCAGGGCAATTTTGGAAATGCAAGATAAATTGCCGGTTGAAATTTTACCTTTAAATTTTGAGCCAAACGGAAACTTTCCAAATCACGGGCCTAATCCTTTGGTGGAAGGCTCGGCAGACCAAATTAAAAACGAAATTAAAAAACAAAAAGCCGACCTTGGATTTATTTTTGACGGCGATGCAGACAGAATTTATTTAATAACAGAACAGGGGGAATTTGTTAAGGCAGATATCACTTTAACGCTTCTGGCAAAATATTTTTTGCAAAAAAATCCGGGAGCCGGCATTGCTTTTCATGTAACTTGTTCAAAATCGGTTTCGGCTTTTGTTAAAAAGTGGGGGGGAAAACCCATTAGAACAAAAGTTGGATTTATTAACATTCAGCAGGGCCTTAAAAATAATGGCGGAGTAATGGGCGGGGAATTGTCGGGACACTATTGTTTTAAAGATAATTTTTATTGCGATTCTGGCATGATTACTTTTTTAACATTGTTGCAAATAATTTCGCAAGATGGCAGAAAAGTTTCAGAAATAATGAAAGAATTGTCTATTTATGCAAAAGAGCCGGAAATTAATTTTGAAGTTAAAGATAAAAACGCAATTTTAGAAAAAATTAAAGAAAAATATTCAGACGGAAAGCAAGATTTTTTAGACGGAATAACCGTAGAATATGATAATTGGTGGTTTAACGTGCGCGCCTCAAACACAGAGCCGTTATTGCGCTTAACCATTGAAGCTGACACAGAAGAATTAAGAGCTCAAAAGCAAAAAGAGTTGACAGAGATTATTGCTTGAACTATTATAAAAATGTTTAAAACTTTGTTCTTTGATTTTTCAAGAAAGGCAGGTGGTTATGAGGGCTTTAAGGAATTTTTTATTGCAGACTTACGTTTCTATTTATCGATGTATTCTCTATTTAAAATATGAGGGTTGCTCTATGTGCCCAAAATGCCGTTGTACAAATAATCACGCATTTTCTTTACGCTGTCGCAAGCCTTTCTCTTATTTTCCCATGCAATGCTTGAAATGCGGATTTCGCTGGCGCTCATATATCTAATTTATATTAAAAAACAGCCTTCCGGCTGTCTTTTTTTAAATATTTTTATATCAGGCCCATTTTTTCATGAACTTCCTGCATTGTTGCCCTTGCTATTGTTCCTGCCCTTGATCTTCCTTTTTTTAAAATTTCCTGCACATAAACTTCTCTTGTAAGAAGCTCTTTTTGTTTTCTGCGAAACGGTTCTAAATAATTAATTAAAACTTTTGCCAGAGATTTTTTAAAGTCGCCATATCCTTTACCCTTAAATTCTTTTTCAATTTCCTGAATTGTTCTGCCTTCAAGCAAGCTGTAAATTATTAAAAGATTTGAAATGCCGGGTTTTTTTGTAACGTTATAAATAACTCCTTTACCAGAATCTGTTTGGGCTGACATTATTTTCTTTTCTATCTCTTCTTCTGTGTCAAAAAGTGAAATATAGCTTTTGGGCTCGTCTGTTTTTGACATTTTCTTTTTTGGGTTTTGCAAGCTCATTATTTTGGCCCCTGATTTTGGCAAAATAGTTTCCGGTTCCGGAAAAGTTTGCCCAAATTTTTGGTTAAATTTTCTGGCAATTGTACGGGTCAGCTCAACATGCTGTTCTTGGTCTTTGCCTACGGGAACCGCCTGTGTTTTATAAAGCATAATGTCAGCTGCCATTAACACAGGATAATTAAACAATCCTGAATTTATATAATCTTTGTGCTGTTTTGATTTTTCTTTAAACTGGGTCATTCTTGAAAGTTCGCCCATTGGAGTAATTGTTCCTAAAAGCCAGGCCAGTTCTACATGCTCTTTTATGTCTGATTGCACAAAAATTATTGATTTGTCAGGATTAACTCCGGCAGCCAAATAAATTGAAGCTGCCTCCAAAATATTTTTTTTCATTTCTTTGGGGTCGTAGGGAGTTGTGACTGCGTGCATATCAACTATGCAAAAAACGCATTCGTTTTTTTCTTGCAGTTCAATCCATTGTTTTACGGCTCCCAAATAATTTCCTATATGAATGTTGCCTGTTGGCCTTATGCCAGAAAATATTCTCATGTTATTTTTAATTAATTGTACTATACTTCTATTACAACGGGTAATATCATTGGGCGTCTTGATGTCTTTGTGTGCAGAAAATCGCCCACTTTATTTCTTATTTCATCTTTTATATAAGTCCAGTTTACAGCTCCGTTATGACCTGCTGATTTATCAACAATTTCAATTACTTTTTTACGTGTTTGCGCCAATAAGTCTTTTGATTCTCTTAAATAAACAAATCCGCGCGAAATTATGTCGGGAGAGCCCATTACCCTGCCTGTTTTTTTATCTATTATAGTTACAATAACAAACATTCCGTCTTGAGCCAGCATTTGTCTGTCTCTTAAAACAATTTCACCAACATCTCCAACACCCAGTCCGTCAACAAAAATATAATTTGTCTGCACTTTTTCTTTTAATATTTCGGCTGTTGCTTGCCCTGAGCTTGCCGAAGGGGTGAATTTTATAACAGACCCGTTATCCGGCACAAAAACCCGGTCTTTTCTAAAGCCAATTTCGTAAGATATTTTAGCGGCTTCTTTAAGAAAATAATGGTTTCCATAAACCGGTATAAAATAGTCCGGGCTGATATCTTTTAACATTTGTTTTATGCCTTCAATATTGCTGTGGCCTGAAACGTGAACATCAATTATATCTGAGTGGTAAACATTGTCAGATTGGCGGTAAAGGTTGTCTTTTACTCTTTGAACAGTTCGTTCGTTTCCCGGAATTACAGAAGAAGAAAAAATAACAGTATCTTCTTTTTTTATTTTTATGTGCTTGTGGTTTCCGGCCACAATTCTGGATAAAGCCGCCATTTCTTCGCCTTGCGCACCCGTGCAAACAATAATTACTTTGTTGTCGGGATAATTATGGGCTTTGTCTGTTGTAATTATTACTCCTTTTGGAATTTTTATATATCCTAATTTTGTTGCAAGCTCAATATTTAATTTCATTGAAAATCCGTCTAAAGCAACCTTTCTGTTGGTTTGCGCGGCAAATTCCATTATTTGTTTTATTCTTTCAATTTGAGAAGAAAATGTGGCGATAATTGTTCTGCCCGGAGCTTTTGATATTAGCATATGGAGGTTTTTTAACATTTCTTCTTCGGTGACGGGCTCTTTTGAAATTGTGGCTCCCAAAGATTCCAGCATTAAAATTGTTGGCCTTTTTATTTTTGAAAGGTGGGTGTAATCAATGGCCTTTCTTCCAATTGGGTTTTTGGCAATTGTCCAATCGCCGGGATGTATTATTGTTGCTACCGGAGTTTCCAAAATTATGCCAACCGCGTCCATAATTGCATGGTCAATTTGGAAAAATTTTAAAGTAAAACAGCCAAGCTGGATTTTTTGCTGAAGGTCTTTTACATAAATTGTTTTTAATTTTTTTGCGCTTCCCCTATAAGTATCTTCCACGCGGTGTTTTACCATTTCTAAAGTAAGCGGCCTACCGATAATTTGGGGGTTACCCAGTTTCTGCAAAAGTATTGGGGCAGCTCCAATGTGGTCTAAGTGCCCGTGCGAAAATATAACTCCGCGGATATTTTTTTCTTTTCCCTTTAAATATCCGATGTTTGGAATTACATAATCAATTCCCGGCATATCTTCTTCCGGAAATTGCAGACCCATATCCAAAATTACAATATCTTCTCCATATTCAAAAACGGTCATGTTTCTGCCAACTTCTTCGCACCCTCCCAGAGGGATTATTTTAAGAGCATCTTTTGAGCTCTTATCGTATTTAAATTTCATTATTTTATAAATTAATAATATTTTGCGGAGCCATTACTGAGTTCAGCTTCCGCTGTTTTGTGCCCGAGGAGGGAGTTGAACCCTCAAGCCTTGCGGCATACGCTCCTGAAGCGTACGTGTTTGCCAATTTCACCACCCGGGCGGAGAATGTCTATTTAAGAAAATCCAAGTTTTCCGGCACGGATTTTAGGGGCAGTTCTTCGCGTAAAATAGGAACATTTTTATAATTTTCGTTTTTAATCCAGCCCTGTTTTGTATAATAATAACAAGCTCCGCAAAGTTTTTCAAAACTTGAGTAATCACTTTTGCAACTATCTGAAAGCCAGTTTGCCATTTTTAACTCATTAGTTTCTGACGGATTTATTGTTACGTGACCATAGCCTGCAGGAATTATTACAGATTCTCCTTTTTTTGCTTTTACAAAATAAGCATCTTCAATTTCTTTTTCATTTTCATTTTTTTGTTTTTGCATTAAATAAATTGCAGTTCCTTCTAAAACCGTATAAACTTCCTGCCAGTTACCAGTATGGTAATGGCCCTTTGTTTTATTAAATTCATTTCCTAACATTTTTGGGGCAATAACGGTAATATCATATCTTAGTTCGTCTTTTTTTTCTAAACCCCTATACATATAATACAATTCAATATCATCGGCTGTTTTAAGCCACTCTTTATCATAAATAACTTCGCGCATATCATTTAAGCGCCTAATATTGGGAGTTAATTTTGTTAAATCAAATTCCATTATTTTAATACTCTTTTAGTATTTATATACCAA
>Ga0310040_1002116_pt1 | contig 13063 bp, 16 predicted proteins | sample EPASupsiteHSE623_FD_200237 | JGI IMG/M metagenome (GOLD analysis project Ga0310040, IMG submission 200237) | Bioremediated contaminated groundwater from EPA Superfund site, New Mexico - Sample HSE6-23 (v2) (version 2) | ecosystem: Environmental > Aquatic > Deep subsurface > Groundwater >... | reverse complement strand
ACCCCTTTTCCCCGAACGGCGGCAGGATCTGGAGACGAGTTGTTCCTGCCCGGATTGGTCGAATCCCTGCAAACACATCGCGGCAGTCTATTACATTCTGGGAGAGGAGTTTGACCGTGACCCCTTCCTGCTGTTTAAGCTGCGGGGGCTTGGCCGCGAGGAACTCCTCGGTCAGCTTGGCCAATCGGCACCCGCCAGCCATGAAGAAGGGTTGGAGCAAGCAAAACAAACAGATCAGTCAGAACCCGTTCCGACATATCTAACGGCTTTTTGGGCAGGCGGACCGGTAAACATTGATTGTCCCACCGGGGAGAGTAATGAGTGTGCGGCTTTGCTCCCCCGGCAGCTGGGAGACTTCCCGTTATGGCAGGGCAAGGAGCCGATTCTGAATACCCTGGAACCAATCTACACCCGGGTGGCTTCGCAAGGATTGGCAATAGTTCTGACCCGCAGATTGGCGGCTGCGCCTTCCGATGGCGACGGATTATCATGAAAAAACGAAAAGGGAGCCAGGGAAGACCTTCCAGAGCTTAAAGTTCTAGTTATAAGTGCTCTTGAAGACATGAAGAAAGGCGAATGTTAGTGCCTGTTTCGCAAGCTGGCGCGGTTCATTCGCCGATAATTTTGACCAGGACCCGTTTCTTTCTTTTGCCATCAAATTCCCCGTAGAAAATCTGTTCCCAGGGGCTGAAGTCAAGCTTCCCGCCGGTAACGGCAACCACCACTTCTCTTCCCATAATGGTGCGCTTCAGATGGGCATCCGCGTTGTCCTCGTAACCGTTGTGGAAATACTGGTTATAGGGTTTTTCCGGGGCCAGCTTCTCCAAAAAATTTTCAAAATCGCGGTGGAGCCCGCTTTCATCATCATTGATAAAGACGCTGGCCGTTATATGCATGGCATTGCAGAGCAGCAGCCCTTCCCTGATGCCGCTTTCCTCTAGGCATGATTGGATCAGGGGGGTGATATTGATGAATTCTCTTTTTTGTTTGGTTTCAAACAAAAGTTCTTTCCTGCAGCTTTTCATCATGACCTCCGAGAGATGAAATTTATTGAAAGTGCATCAGGATGTACCGTCGGAACATCGGCTCCACAAAAACATAGCTCCCCCGGGCTGTCTTTTCAATCACAGCCCTGCTGATCAGGTGGTCAACGGCCCGTTTGATTTGATTGGGATGAACACCCTCACGGTACGCATTTTCGCCTGCCGCAAGCTGGCGCAGGACGCTCCGGACTTGGGGACGAGAGCTCAAATCATCAAGCATTTCATCATAGATTGGGGCAAGGGCGAGCATCGCCCTGTTGTATCCCATTTGCACATAGTCGCGCGTCAGGACATTATCCCCCGTCTCCAGCAGGGAATAATATATCTCCGAACAGAGAAACATTGTATCCTGCGGGTGCCCGCCGGAGAATTGTATGATCTCTGTAACCATGTCCCTGCCGGCCTCTATGTTCCTGGAGGCAAATTTTCGGGTTATATATGGTATCCAGTCGTCTTCCGCGATCGCCGGAATGGGAAGCATGGTGGCAAAGCGATAGAATGCCTCCTCCCTCCCGCCAAAAAGGGTCTGCATCATACCTTCTTTTGACCCCAGAAAGAGGTAGGCCACGCCCTTTTGGGCCGGCGACGGGACCGCCGAGGGGAAACAGTCCTTTCGTCATCACCAGACCTCCGCTGCAGCTCACTATCTCGGTGATATTATATCACATTTATTGTGACATGATAACAATATTGCTGTTACATATCGCTTTATCTCTTTTATGTCAGAAACGCTTCCTGTTCCAGCTTTGCCCTTTCGGCAAGCGTGGTCCGGATGACGTCGTGAAACTCCGCATAATCCGGGAGCCCGAGCAGCTTTTCCAGTTCCGCCCCATATTTCTCGTCAAAGCCGATCCAGTACTGTTTCCGGGACAGAAACGCCTCCCTGTCCATGAGGAATGGCTTCAACAAAATGAGAAAAACCGCGGTTTCCGGTTTTTCTTGGTTCAGGTCAGTTTCTCCTTAGTGGAAAGGATTTTTTATGCTAGTCCTGATGTGGTAGTCCTCAGCAGATAGAATACTTAAGTAGGAAGTATCTTGGTAGCCACTGGTTGGAAAACGCCCACTTGCTTCCAGAGCTTTTTTGGTGGCTTCCGCTTTTTGCTTCTGGTCCTCATTTTGGTAAAAAGGCTACATGATTTTGGATATCTTTTCTTCCTGTTCAGTTAATCTATTGTCAATCTTGAGGATATCACGCCAAACAGCCTTTACATCTTGTTTTATCTCTCTTATGTCTAGTTTCATTTCATTTTGGCCTTTTTTCAAAGCTGCAAGGCTTTTTTCAAATCTCTGCTGGCCTTTTTCCAATTCTTCCTGGCCTTTTTCCAATCTATCTAATTTTTGCAATATTTTGCCTAGTAGTTCCTCCATCTTGGCACCCCCTTGCCTCCATCTTATCATACTTGCTGAATTCAAGTAATATTTTCCTCGAAAAAATCCCAGATTATGGTATGATTGACCAGCGGTTCCTTCTTGCAACGTGAACATTACCATTGTTGGTGGGATAACCCACCAAAAAAGCGGCGCTATTAAAGCGCCACTTAAGAAATCCCCTCTACCGAGAGGAGATCATTCACTTTTCCTGTAAGCTGCAGAGGATGTGCCGAGAATTGAATTTTCAAAGGCAAAGTAGGCTATGCGTAAAGCCTCAGCAATTTCGGCGTCGCTTGTCCCCATCGACCTCAGTTGGTCTCCGATGGCCGCTACTCCTTGAGAAGCTCCATGGGCAGCGTCCAGGGCCAGAGCAATCAAAAGCTTGGTTTTTTTGTCCAGGGCTCCGGGTGTCATGGATGTAGAAAAGACTTTTTCGATAACCTGGGCAAACTCCGGATCGTTTTTCTCCAGGAAACTTAAGAAAGGTGGCAATGACATACTTCTTCCCTCCTTTCTGTCAAACTCTATTTCTACTGAGAATAGAGAAGCCTGGATTCTTGATATGATTCACTTTTCCGGCGTTTTATCAAAAGGGGTGATGAGTGTTTCAGTCAACCAGCAAAAACGCAAATCTATTCATTTTTTCGGAGAAATCCTTAAGTACTTGAATCGGAAAACCACATTTTTTGACAGTGGAAAAAACATCCATTCCAAGAGATTCCGGCCCCGGACGGGAATTTTTCAGGTTGTTGCATTCTCTTCTCGAGCCTGTACAGGTAGAACATATGCGGCACTCATCCATAAATAACAGAAAGGCTTTTTGATACCCGGACAGAAATACTTCCCTTTCAACTTCCAATAGCCTTGCATTAATTTCTCGGCTCCATTTGGACCTGTCTTCCGGGTTATCGAGCTGCCCTTCAATGTGAAAAACGATCACATTGCTGTATTCGGAAAAAAACTCCCGGCATTCAGCTATTGAAGGAACATTCGGAGGGCAGGACCCCTTTTTCCCGTATGAAGGACAACCGAACATGCACTTAAACCTAACCCACTGGGAAACAACAATATCCGTTGAATCAATCCATTTAAATTTGTCAAATCCATGATTATGAAATACTTTTTCCAATGCACTCTTATCCATTGGTTATGCCTCCCATCTTCCTGAGCCGGTTTTCTCTTTATTGCCATTTCCAAGTGATAATTTTGATATAATTGTACCACAATGGTAGCCACAAAGTGCAGAAGGCTCTCAACCGTGCATTTTTTAATAAACTGGTCGAAACGGGGCGCTTTAACAATGATAGTTGTGCGATGGAGCAGACGAAAACAGCTTGTCGATATTCCTCGACGGAATAAGGCCTTGGGGAAATGTCCAGATGGTTAACTCGGGATCTATCTTCAAGCCTTAAAGTTCAATAAGACCTAAGAGGGGAGGGAAAGCATTGTCATTCGCCCCAGAACCACCTTGGTGGATGTATGTTATGTTACTGATGCCAGTGTTAAATGTTGGTATTTATATCTTTATTATTTGGGCTATTTGGCGTTTCCTAAAATTACATAAAGAAATGTCTCAGTCGCTAAAGGAGTTAGTCCAATATTTGAAGACAAAAGACTAAAAATAATCGCCAGGAAGTTCGCTATTAAGAATTCCCATAGGGGAACCCTTGGATGGCAATTGCCGCAGGCTATCTTTTCCTGCCGACTGAACCAACTTATTCCAGTCAATATGGCTGCTTACACTGATTTCGATAAATTGCTGTTCGCCGCTGCGCAGATCCACCTCGCGGAAGATGGTTCCATTACTGATTATCGCCACTCGGTGACACATAAGTTCTATTTCATGGAGCAGGTGGCTTGCTATGATTATCCCGACTCCCTGGCTTGCCAGCCTGAAAAGAAGTTGCCGTAAATCAATGATGCCCAGCGGATCCAACCCGTTGGTGGGCTCATCCAGCAGAAGCAGTTTTGGCTTTTCCATGATTGCCTGGGCAAGCATCAGTCTCTGTTTCATCCCCAGAGAATAATTACCTACGGCTTTCCTTTTGGCCGGATCCAATCCGACTGTTTCCAGCGCCTCTTTTATTTCCAGTTCTCCGGCTTTTCTCCGGATCGAGGCCAGCAACTGAAGGTTTTGAAATCCGCTCAAACCCAGAAGCAGGGCCGGTGATTCAGGAAGAATGCCAATTCCTGATTCCTGTTCCGTTAATAGCACTGAACCAGCCGTAGCCATCACGGTTCCGGAAATTATTTTCAGGAGCGTAGTTTTACCAGCTCCATTGGGGCCGATTAACCCCAAGATCTCGCCTTCAATGAGCGTTAAATTGATATCTCTCAAGATAGGTTTGCGGCGAACGGATTTTTTCAACGATCTGATTTTCAGAATTTCCTTCATAAATCTCTACCCCTCAAGAATGCAGTACCATACAGTAAGCCACAGGGTTGGTGGCGGCAAGGCCTTTGGCAAAATCAGCAGCGTATGTCAGGATCGGCCCGCCGGGGAAAAGCAGGAAGGTGATCAGCAAGAGTATGACCAGTAACCCTCCGGTGAAAAAAATTTGCCCCACGATGCCGCCAATGGCTTTCCCAGAGATGTACTGGTAAGGCGAGACTCCTCTGGACATGAAAAGCGGCACTAAGCCCAGGTGTCGGTCTTCCGCCAGTATATCCCCTGAAGACAACCCGGCCAGAAGAGGAAGCGCCAACGGTAGGATATAACCAGTTGCAAAACTAAAAGCTTCGAATGAAGTTCTTTGAGGAGTGTCACAGTCGAGGTAGCTTACTATACCTGTGATGAGTAGACCAAGGCCCAGAGTGCCCAGCACTAATAGCTTCTTTTTGCCAAAAAGCCTTTTCAGTTCCAGCCTGATGATATTCGTCAGCATCTCTTAACCTCTCAAATCACGGTTAAACCGAATGGTTGGATCATTTTTTTCATGCAGTGATTTAGAGTTGTTTTTCCGCTTCAATAATCTTTTGCTCCTCGATGAACTCTTCGGTGGGGAATGAATGAGTATTAGCCCCCATGTCGCTGATATCCAATTCTTTGGTGACGTCTCCGTTTCGGTAAATCAATGCTATTATTTTTTCCCCTTTGTCAATTTCCGCCCCTAAACAAAAGGTATATTCACCTGGCGGCCGCAGGTGATGCGCCTTGACCAAACCTCTTTTATATAATTCCTGAAACTCTGCATGCTGCCTCCCTAATCTCTTGAAGTTAAACGGAACTAATTTGTCCGGGTGCATATTGGGAATTAAAAACTCCTTGCCGCTCTGTCCCCGGAACGTGAGTTCCCCTTCTGGTTGGAACGGTTCGTTTCTTCCCGCTTTATTGATAAGTAAAAAATCAACTGTAAAAACATCCGGCACAACTTCATTTCCGTGATAATAGTCGAGCTTTTCCACCTGCAAAACTGCCTCACCCAGGTCAAAACTCTTCGATCCTTGATTTTGTGTTTGGGCATTGGCATAGGTCACAGCACTTATGACCAGAAGTAGAGTCGCGGCAACAAGACTCTTCCATCCCAAATGTTTCATGTTCCTTTCCCTCCTTTTAATACCTTAATGGGCAAACCAGTAATATGAGGGGCCTGACACCCTGTACTTCAAAAAAGTCTATTGAAATAAGGCAACACATGTGTCCGTTGTTGCTAGCGCCCAATACCGGGTCCCGAAGAGTCGGATGTTGCCAGAGCTAATTTTAAGATCCCCTGATCGAGCACGATCAGGGGATCTTCTTCAAGCACTGATTTAGAGTTGTTTTTCTTGTTCAATTATCTTTTGTTCCTCGGTGACTTCCGTGGGATATGGATGAATGTTAGCCCCCATGTCGTTGATGTCCAATTCTTTGGTGACGCCTCCGTTTCGGTAAATTAACGCCGTGATTTTTTCTCCTCTGTCAATTTGCGTACCAAAACCATAGGCATATTCACCTGGCGGCCGCAACTGATGCGCCTTGACCCATCCTCTTTTTAAGTATTCTTGAAACCTCTCATGTTGCCCCCTTAAGAACTTCAGGTTCAATGGGGCTAATTTACCCGGGTAAACGTTGGGAATTAAATATTCCTTTCCGCTTTGTCCCCGGAACGTGAGTTCCCCTGTTGGTTGGAAAGACACATCTCTTCCGGCTTTGTTAACAATTGTTATAAAAACTGTAAAAGTGTCAGGCACGACTTCATTTCCGTGATAATAGTCGAGCTTTTCCACCTGTAAGATTGCCTCACCCAGGTCAAAACTCTTTGGCCCCTGAGCCTGTGTTTGCACACCGGTATAGACCAGAGCACCTATGACCAGAAGTAGAGTCACAGCAATCAGACTCTTCCATCCCAAATGTTTCATGTTCCTTTCCCTCCTTTTAATACCTTAATGGGCAAACCAGTAATATGCGGGGCCTGACACCCTGTACCGTCCATAGACATGGCCGTCAAATTGTGGGTTGCCGTACTCATTACCCCCTGAAACGTAGTGCGAAAAGTACGTATAATCAGCCTCGCTTAGGGAATAGGACACCAGGGGTATCCACGAACCAGAATAATCCTCGTTATGAATTACGGCATCGGATGGAACGGTATAAACTGACGAAACCCACGAAGAACCGCTTTTGTAGTATACGGTCTTGACAGCACCACTCTGGTTTGCAGCAGAGAGGCTGGTGGTCACGTAGCTAATCGAAACCCAGCCTTGGTTCCATTGGCTTGTAGACGGATTCCAGGCCTGAACCTGATAAAAGTTGTTCTGGTAAGGACCCAATCTCCAAACCACTGAATCTTGTGCAATAGTGAATAAGATGGGGGAAGTTGGGTCCGGTTGGCTGCGAAGGTTCACATTTGCGGTTGTAACCCAAATATCGTCAGCAGCTATGGCAGGAGCAGGAATAGCCATGATAAACATTCCCAGAACAAGTAAGCAGACTAAAAAAGTCTTTCTCTTCCACACTTGAGGATTCCTCCTTTTTGGACCATAGTGAAGCTTTGCTTTCCTTAAGGACCATATTGAGCAAGTTGCCGTCAATACCTTAGTTGAACCAGTATGTTGGCATATCAAGGAACAAATAGGTCTGCGACAGTTCCTGCTTTACAAAAACGACCGCTTATCGTTTACCCACTAGACCACCCCCTTCAACCAACTGTTCTGAGATATAGACGGTTGAACCGGATGGTTGGATCATTTTTTTACGCATTTTAAATATATTTTTTTACAAAGATGGTTTTGGCTGGTTATTGGCTTGGGTTATTAGCTTAGTTGGAAATAAAAGACCAGCTTTGTTAGTCGAACTTTAAGGAGGAGGTTAGTTCACCAAGAGGGAACCCGAATACGATAATGCCGGGGAACTGGGATCGTTGACGCCGTTGTGGATTACCTGGTGCTTGGCCATGGTGCGGTAGTAATACCCCCGCGTCACGGAAAGCCGTTGTGCGCCCTCAGCGTAGTCGGAATTGTAATTGGTGGTTTTGTAACCGCTCGATACTGTCACCCAATTGGAACCGTTCCAGCGCTGCAGGTAATGGATTTCCCCATCAGCCCAAACCAATTGGGTAAAATTATCCTTCTCGCGGATAAACAGCTTACCCGAACTACCGTTAATTTTAACATCCTTAACAATAGTATCGTCGGTGTCGTAGCCGTTAGCCGATCCCCTGCTGCTCGGCATACACCTGGGAAAATACCAGCGAACTATATTCTGACTTGTACCGAAGGGTCACCTGGGCGCCGCGCTTACCTAATTCGGTATAGTAAATCTTGTCAAGTTGATAGCCGGGGGGCAGGTATTGCGGCAGCTTGAGACTGAACGGGTATTTCTTCGCGACCTCGAGCAGGTTTTCCTCAACGGGCTTATCTTTTGTGTCCGGGGGTTCGGAATGAGACCCGTCGGCATTGCCCATGAGAACAGTTGCTGTGTTTTCCCGGAAGATCATGGAAAAGCTGTACCAGAGTTTTTTATTAAGGGCCTTGACGGGCTCCAAGTTGAGGGACAAAGCTCCAAAGCAAAGTACCGCGACGGCCGTACAGGCCAGGCACTTAACAGCCACCCTTCTCTTCTTCCTTCTCTTGAGTTCCTTGCTGATTTTTTTCCAGACCTGGCCGAGATCCGGATTGTGCGACTCCAGGCGGTTTTTCATAACTTCGCTAATCAGCTCTTCTAACCACTTTTCGCTAGTCATCTACCTTCACACCCCCTTTCTTTCGTTGATAGATATTTAAGCAGCAGACCTCGGGCCTTGAACAGCCGGGATTTGACCGTTCCCTCGGGCATGTCCAGCAGTTCCGCGATCTGCTTGGTAGTGTAACCGTAATACTTGTAGTAAAGCAGATCCTCCTTACAGTACCTTCTATAAAACTTCAAACCTCTGGAAAATGCAGATAAATCCAGGAAATACGGGCATTCACCTCGAAATATTACATTGAAGTGAAAGGTATGCTTGCCGGTTGCCGGCTGCACCTGCCGCTGACGACGGATTATCGTGAAAAAAGAAAGGGGAATCAGGCAAGATATGTTTACCAAATGGGAACTTACACACTCAAACCAGCTGCATCAATTGCTGGTAACGGTATCTAAGCATTTTCTTATACCAAAAGACGGGAACTTAAAATACCAGGAAAAGCCGCTGGACATCAACATCACCAACCTCCACAAATCCAGGAAGGGGCACTTGGTCTACTTTGTCCTGAGAGACGCGTTCAGCGGTACTTTTGTGTTCGAAATAGTTTCATCATCCCCCTCCCTACCCTCCCTCGCTGACTTCCTCTTTCGCGCCTGGCGTAAAGATACAGGGAAATACTTGTGGGGGCTCCCGGATTATTTGTCAATTCCCCGGTCTATTGCCTCCCCTCAACTGATAAACGGATTGGAAAAACTGGGCGTTCCATGCTTTCACCCGTCTAGCGGCTTCACTTCCGGAGTAGGAGTTCTCCGGAATATTGAAGACAATTTGACTTTTTTAACGGGGCGGATCGTTGACCATCGTCCCGAGAACATCAACCGTCACCATAAGCATAAAATTTACGAGTATATTCTTCACCTCTTACATGGAGATTCGAACAAGTTCAAAGTCTGGCAGGCTAACCTGCCGGCGGGTCATCTCGTGCAAGTGCCGGACCGGGAAGAGTTTATGTCGTGTTTTCAAGACACCGAACAACCGGTGGCCGGGGTAATTTGGGTAAAAAAGGACAGCGACATGGAGGGCGATAAAACATCTTTAGAAATAGAAAGCCGCAAGGCCGAGAAGAAATCCGAGGAGTGGCCGCCGGTTTCGGAGGAGCGGCTCGAGCAGGCCGATGCATTGATCTGTGAGGCTGAAGAGACGACAAACCGGGACAAGAGTTTGAACCTGGCCCGCAAGGCCCTTAAGCTTTCGCCCTACTGTGTTGACGCCTATAACTTCCTGGCCCAGGAAAGCCGGGACACCCGCGAACAGCTGGAGCTGTATGAACGTGCCATTCAAGCCGGAAAGTTGTTGTTGGGTGAGACTTTTTTCCAGGAGAACAAGGGACATTTTTGGGGGCTCATAGAAACGAGGCCTTATATGAGGGCAATCCACGGGTATGCCGAAACCCTTTGGGAGGTTGGGCGAAGAGCGGAAGCCATCAGCAACTACTGGGAGATGCTGCGCCTGAACCCGAATGACAACCAGGGTATCCGCTATGTTTTGGCCAGCTGTATTTTGGAAGAGGGCCGGGATGACGAAATGCTGCGCCTGATGGCCCGCCATGGCGATGAAGTAACCGGCTTCATGGCTTACAGCAAGGCGCTGTGGACCTTCCGTACCACGGGTGGAAGCAACGACAGGTCGGATGCTGTGTTGAAGGAAGCCATCAACACCAATGACCATGTACCCGCGTACCTGCTGGGACTCAAATTTGTGCCTTATCGCTTGCCCGACTATTATTCCTGGGGTAGTGATGAAGAGGCCATCATCTACGCAGCCGGTGCCGAGAAAGCCTGGGAAAAAACACCGGGCGCCCTGGAATGGCTTGCCCATAACTCGATTAAAGCTTGACGCCCTAGAGTATTGACCGTTTACATTACATTAGAATCATAATGTTCCTGCCCCCAATTTAAAATCCGGCAGTTACGTAGTCCTTTCAAGGTTTGCGGTGGTTGGGCTCAAAAAGTCTGAGATACTCCCCATAACCTTCTTCCTCCAGATCTTCTTTGGGAATGAACCGGAGGGCGGCGGAGTTAATGCAGTAGCGATTCCCGTTAGGGCCGGGCCCGTCATCAAAGACATGGCCCAAATGTGAATCAGCTGCCTGACTGCGAACTTCCGTCCGGACCATGGAGTGGCTGAGGTCAGCTTTTTTCTTGATGTTTTCCTGATTCAGCGGCCGGGTGAAACTCGGCCACCCGCACCCGGTATCAAATTTGTCCAGGGAACTGAAAAGAGGTTCGCCGGAGACAATGTCCACATAAATACCGTCCCTTTTGTCGTCCCAGTATTCATTGGCAAAAGGCGGCTCAGTGGCGTTGTTCTGAGTCACTTCGTATTGAATGTCGGTTAGTTTTTTCTTTAATTTTTAATGTCTCTTTGTCCTGCTTGCCTCCCCAATACTTGGCAATATACGCATCACGGCCGGAACCCTTCCTGTACGCACTGTAGTGGAAAGGATTTTTTTTGTGGTAGTCCTGATGGTACTCCTCAGCAGGATAGAATGATGATGCGGGAAGTAGCTTGGTGGCCACAGGCCGGGGAAACCGCCCACTTGCTTCCAGAGCTTTTTTGGAGGCTTCCGCTTTTTGCTTCTGGTCCTCATTGTGGTAAAAAATGGCCGTAAGGTAAGACGTTCCCCGGTCGTGAAACTGCCCGCCCTCGTCTGTGGGATCAATCTGCCGCCAGAATACATCAAGCAGTTTCTCGTACGGGCAGGTCCGCAGGTCAAAAGTAACCTGCACTGCCTCGTAGTGGCCTGTTTTGCCCGAACACACTTCCTTGTAGGTCGGGTTTTCTTCACACCCACCGGTATAGCCGGAAACGACTTTTTCCACGCCCGGTACCTCCTCAAAGGGGACGACCATACACCAGAAACAGCCTCCGGCAAAAGTAGCAAGTTCGCTGCCCATCAAATCACTCCATTCCGAAATTTGTACTCCGGAATTTAGTTTGCGGTGTAGGCAAGAAAATAAACCGTTTCTCACAGCTTCTTGCTAAACTTTCTTCTCTTTTCAGCCCTCTGATGGTAAGCCACCCCCGCAGGAAACGGAGGCGATGCGACGAATGATAATCATAACCCCTTTCGTCGCTTTTGTTTTTTACCTTTCTGGCCATAAAACGGCAGTATTGGGAGCAGCCCCTTGGCGTAAGAACCGTACAAGATTGCTCTTTCTACATTGATGTTATTGGCCCTTATGGCTCGAACGTACTCCCTTGCTAGTACTTCAACATATAGTATAGTGAAAGAGACTGGAAAAGATTGCGAGTCGGCTCGTCACATAGCTGCAAAATGCTGGCGTCTCCCGTCTGCCCAGAGTACGCGCGCCAAAATCCAAGAAGTCCTTTCATTAATAAGCAAGACTAGCTTCTTAAAGTTTGGAAACTTGGGAAAAACAGGCTATAATCAAAGTGGGGTGACTTAAGATGGCAGAGAACGATTTGTTTCTTTTAGAACTGGCTAACAACAAGCCGCTTCTAAGAGAACAGTATGGAGTCAAGACTCTCGGGATTTTTGGTTCCTATATTACCGGGAAGCAGAAAGAAACCAGCGACGTAGACATCCTGGTAGAGTTTGAAAGACCTATCGGGCTACTTAAATTCGTAACCCTTGAACAAGAGTTAAGCGAACTACTAGGGAAAAAAGTTGACCTCGTAATGAAATCAGCTTTAAAGCCACGGATTGGAGAACGCATTCTCAAAGAGGTAAGGTACGTATGACTCCACGTGAGTATGCTGACTATATCCAGGATATACTCGACTCAATAGATCAGATTGAAGAATTTATCGGCGAGTTGACTTTCGAGTCTCCTATTCCAGCTTTGCTCTTTCAGCAAGCATGGTCCGGATAAGATCATGAAACTCCGCATAATCCGGGAGCCCGAGCAGCTTTTCCAGTGCCGCCCCATATTTCTCGTCAAAGCCAACCGCCCCGCGGCCGGCCTCATACACTTTTTGAAAAAATAGCCCTCGCGACGGACTAAAAAAGCCGCCGTGGAAGATAACCAGTTCATCTTCTCCTTTGTTTTTCGATACATAATCAACGTAATTGGCCTTGTTCTCGATAAACATGACGCGCCGGACAGAGGTGAACCCGGTGATTTCAAGACCCGCAACCGTAGGCGAATTGATGGCGATTCCATGTCTGAACACGGAAAAATCCACCGGCTCGCCCGCCAATCTGCCTACCAACCCCCCGCAGAATTCCACCTGCTCGGGAGCTTTCACAATGCCGACCTGTGCTAGGATCTCGTCATCTGCCGGCGCTTCCAGGTCAATATCCTCGCCCAACAGGTGTTTCCTGATTACGTCAGCCACTTTCTTCCGGACATTTTTCTCGAAGAATTTGGAATCCCCGAAACACCTGAGGCTGAAGATGCGTTCGAGGCACTCCTCCTCCCCCTTATCATTGATTGCCCGGAGGGCCTTCAATACGGCTTGCGCTTGTTCCACATCCTCCGGAAGAAAGGGGACGGCGCTTTTTCTCGCTTCAATACCCGCTTC
>Ga0310040_1002107_pt1 | contig 13103 bp, 12 predicted proteins | sample EPASupsiteHSE623_FD_200237 | JGI IMG/M metagenome (GOLD analysis project Ga0310040, IMG submission 200237) | Bioremediated contaminated groundwater from EPA Superfund site, New Mexico - Sample HSE6-23 (v2) (version 2) | ecosystem: Environmental > Aquatic > Deep subsurface > Groundwater >... | reverse complement strand
GATCTCATTTCTGAATCCGACCATATAATGATACCGGGTTTCACTGTGGGGGTACGGTAATGCGTCTCTGCCGGAGTGTCTTCCACGGGTAGGGAAGCACGATCATCAGGAGGATGGCGAAAGCAATTGGGATGGGAATGGTCCCGAGGGCTGCGGCAAGCGAGTAATGGTCAGCGATCATCCCGTTGACTGCCACACCCAGGCCCCCGAACCCTATTGCAAGCCCGAGCATGATGCCGGAGGCGAGTCCCACGTTCCCGGGCAGGAGCTCGTGGGACATGGCAACGGCTACGGCAAAGGTGGACCAGAGGAAGAACCCGAAAAGGATCAGACCGATGATCGACAGGATCCCTCCCGTAAGCATGAAGAGTCCGAACGGGGGAATACAGAGCACGAGGCCGAAGATCATGAACTCTTTCCTGCCGTACCGGTCCGAGAAATGTCCTCCGGCAACCTGCCCGGCTACACCGGCGAGCAGCATCAGGGTGACTATCACGCTCGCCATTACCAGGTCATAGCCCTGCGAAACGAGATAGGTCGGCAGGAAGGTGACTGCGGCAAAGATCGCCCACGCCCGGAGGATGGATGCGATCATCAGGATAATGAATGGCATTTTTGATGTGACGGTATGCGGTGTATCCGCGGATGTTGCCACCGGGGGGCAGGCTCGCGTGATCCCGCCCGGCAGGATATACTTCAGGGCAAATGCCATGACGACTGCTGGAATGATGAGCAGGAGGAGCCCGGGCAGTCCCAGCCACATGGCAAGGCCCCCTGCCAGTACCGGGCCGATTGCGTACCCGAAGTTCCCCCCGACAACGAAATACGATGTGAGCCTGCCCCTGTTCTCGCTGCTGCACAAGCGGCTCACCATGCTCAGCGCTGCCGGGTGGAAACAGGCATGCCCGAGAGCGGCGAGCACCGCAAAGAGCATGATGAGATAATAGTTTTGGACAATACCCATCAGCCCGACAAATACCGCCGAGATGAGCAGACTGATGCTGATATTGATAGTTAAGCCTTTTGTGTCGGAGAGCCAGCCGATCACCGGCTGGGTGAATGACGAGGTGACATTGTAGGCCGTGATTAAGAGGCCCGCGGTAAAATACGAGTACCCGTTATTGAGGATCAGGAGCGGCAGTATCGCAGGCAGCACCGGCATGTAGATGTCGGTGACCATGTGGGCAGCGGCAAGGCCGGCAATGGTTTTTGTTGCACTGCGGGGCGGGGTTATGGTTTCCGTACCAGTCGTAGGATCTCGACCTCGAACTCCAGCACGTCCCGGGTGTGGAAGGCAAAGGTGCGTTTGATGGCAAAGGCACTGCCGACCTGTTCGGCAACTTCCGCCCGTTTACGGATGAAGGCTTTTATAAATGGGGTGGAACCCGCATTAAAGATACTGTACACCACGGGTGCGGTTTTGATAGCGAGGTCGATGAACGGGCGGTCGGCATGGACCTTCTGCGCCCCGAACGGCGGGTTCATGACGATTGTGTCACAGGCGCCGATCCTTTCCGGCAGCGTTGCGTCCTGGATATCTGCGGTGATGAACTCGACTTCAGCATCGAAAAGTGCCGCATTCTCCTGCGCCACGGCAACGGCATTGGGATCTTTTTCCACTCCTTTAACGGATTCGGCGCCAAGGAGTGCAGCGCCGATTGCCAGCATGCCGGTCCCGCTCCCGAGATCGCAGACTTTCTTCCCCTCGATGTCTCCTTTCATCAGCGCATGGTAGAGCAGCCGGGCAGCGAGCGGGGCGGGGGTCATGTATTGTTCGAGCGAAGGCCGGGGCTTCTCATACCCTTTCGCCTTCTGGAGTGTCATCTCAAGTTGTTTTAATTTCATACGATCTCGTCAATGGCATAATCGTCCCAGGTCCGGACCCCGCAGAGAATCTCGTATTCCTGCGGCGAGAGGACGGGTGCAGGGAAGCGAACCTGATCATCGTAGGCAAGCCGGGGGCAGGCCGTGTTGACGTAACAGGCAAACCCGAGGTTGAGCAGTTCGTCAGGGCTCACTTCCCGCATGGTAACGATCACTGCTTTGGGCGAGAGCACGGATAAACGCTCTGCGAGTGCCATCCGCGCCTGCCCGCACTTGGAGCTCACGATGATCCCGATCGTTTCTGCACCCCGGGCCTTCTCAATCACCGCAAACCTCCGGCGCAGGAGGGCGTCCCCGCTCACTTCCTGCGCAATACCGGCCAGGGGATCGAGTGCGACCACCCGTGCTCCTGTGGACAGGGCAATGCCGATCGGGTGGAAAACGCCGGTGCCGACAAAGAGGATTTCAGGAGCCTTCGTGGCTCGGGCAGCGGCAAAACTGCACCCGAGCACCTGCCCCCGGTTGGGTGCCCTCGTCCCCCCACCGGTTACCCTTACATCGATCCCCTTCTCCCGCAGGAATGCCTCCATTGCGGGAATAAGGTGAACGTGCTGTACAGTAGTGACGAGCCCCACGATCTTTTCCTTGAGTTGGGGGAGTGCATTTGCCAGCACCCCCACATCAAAATCGACCGGGTAGGGCTCGAAGATCACGTTCTCCCGGCTATCGACCGGGGTGTGGCCGATATGCACAAGCACGTCTGCATGGTCAAGAGTATCGAGGGCGAGATCGCAGGCGCCATAACAGGGATCGCCACTGATGATCACCGCAAAACCGGCCTCTTTGAGGCTGGTTGCATACTCCGCTGCCCGCCGCTTGAGCCCAGCGGGAAACTGGAGGGCTACGGTACGTGCCCCCCGCTGGTGTAATTTTCTGACCAGATCAGAGATATCGTTCAACCACGTGCACCTTTTCATCAACCACGATCTTTACCAGTGATTTGTACGGGCGCCCGATATCCGGTTCGCCCCGCTGGATCGCAATACAGACATCCAAAACTTCAGCACCGGCAATTTCGAGAGCCTTTAGGAGAGCAATCATCGTGCCTCCCGTGCTGACCACATCATCGATGATCACGACGCGGTCACCCTTGTAGACGCCGTTGAGGTACAGTTCGCCCTTTGAGTAGCCGGTGGTCTGGTGTACCGGGACCTCATGCGGCAGGTTATACACCCGCTTGCGCATGACAACCATCGGGATATCGGTCATCGTGGAGAGCACCGAGCCGATGTGGATGCCCATTGCTTCCACGACCACGATCTTGTCCACGTTGTTTAAGTCCATCACCTTGATCATCGCGGTGCAGACATCGCGGAGCAGTGCGGGTTCAACTATCGGTACGCCATCGGTGATCGGGTGGATGAAATAATTATATTCCCCCCGCTTCACCATGGGGCAGGTTTCCAAGGATTCTACCAGTCGGTCAAGCATGTGATTCACCTATATCGGTTAAAAACGCCTCAATGCGTTCGCTGTGCACGTGCGGCATGCAGACGATCCGCAGGTGCCCCGGTCTCGTCCACGAGACTTTCCATGGCGCCGGGATATCTTCTTTCCGTGCAATGAATGTCGCAACATTCACGTCGGGTGTTGCTGCCCGCTTAAAGCCAAAGGTCTCCATACCGGCGATCAGGCGGTGGGTGTTCTTCATGCACCCTTTCACGATTGCCCGCATCCCCTCGATCCCGAGGTAGTCCATCACCGCAAGCGCCCCGACAACCGGAGCCCCCGGGCGGGTACCGGCCAGGGTAAACTCCTGTTTTACGGTAAGGTACGGAGTGTCGATGTTGAGGGAATTGAGCATGTCCGGTTCCCGGGTGAGCAGGCACCCGCACGGGATCGTGCTCATGCCCATCTTGTGCGGATCAACCGCAATCGTTGTCACGCCGGGCAGGGAGAAATCAAACGGGATCGGCCTGTCCATGAATGGGATCACCATGCCGCCAAAAGCTGCGTCCACGTGGAAGAAGACATTGTGCTGGAATGCGATCTTTGCGAGGGAGGCGATCGGATCGACCATGCCGTACTCGGTGGTGCCGGCAATACCGACAAGCGCTATCGTGTTGCTGTCGATCTGTTCTGCGGCAGCATCGGCATCCATCCGCAGTTCATCAGAGAGCGGCACGCCGCGCATCTCGATGCCGAGAATATCGCAGGACTTCTTGAAGGAGAAATGCGCTGATTCCGGGATGATTGCATTCGGATAGGTGATCTGCTTTGCCTGCACCTTTGCCAGCCGGAGGGCCTGGAGATTGGACTCCGTCCCCCCACTCGTGGCATAGCCCCCGGCATCCGGGCAGTGATAGAGCGCACCGAACCGCTTGATCAGGAGCTGTTCAAGGGATGCGGTGCCGGGAAAGAGGCCCGGGTCGCCGAGATTGGTCTCCATGAACATGCAGTGCGCCCGCACCGCAACCGGGTGGGGGAGCGTGCACATGGAGCTCAAAATGTAATTATGATCGAGATCTTCCCGCTTTTTTTGGGAGAAAAAAGAGAAGAGTGCTTCTTCAGGACAACCCTTATTCAGCATCTTTTGATCTCGCGGCTTCGAGGATAATGCGCTTTTCTGTGCGGGCAACCGCCTCGCGGATCTTTGCAATGGCGTCGATGTTTGCCGAGATGCTCGTAATGCCATGCTCGACTAACCAGGTGGCCATCTTCGGGTCAGAACCGGCCTGGCCGCAGATGGAGCATTCGATATCGTAGGCCCTGCATACCTGGATTGCGTTGTGGATCAGGTGCAGGACGGCCGGGTGCTGCGGCAGGTACATGTCTGCCACATTCTCGTTGTTGCGGTCGATGGCGAGCGTGTACTGGACCAGATCGTTGGTGCCGAACGAAGCGAACTTGATCCCGGCCCGGCAGAAATCCTCGATCATGATGGCGCTCGACGGGATCTCGATCATAATACCGAGCGTGACCTTCTCCACATCCACACCGCAGGCCCGCATCATCTCTTTTGCTGCAATGAACTGGTTGGGATGGGAGACCATCGGGAACATGATGCCGAGGTGTTCGTACCCCTCTTTCCAAAGGCGCTTGAAAGCTTCGACCTGGAGCCGGAACTGGTCCGGGCTCTGGAGATCGCGTCGGATGCCTCTCCAGCCAAGCATCGGGTTGTGCTCAAGGGGTTCGCTCTCGCCGCCCTGCATGTTCCTGAACTCATCGGTCGGGGCATCGAGGGTCCGGACCCAGACGGTCTTTCCCGGGAAGGCATCGAGCACGATCTTGATGCCGTCATGGAGTTCCTTGACAAACTCTTCTTCCTTGTTGTTGGCAATGAACCAGCCCGGCGTCTTGTTCAGGCCGAGGATCAGGTGCTCGATCCGGAGCAGGCCTACACCGTCTGCGCCGGTCGCTGCTGCCCGCGCTGCTGCTTCGGGAATGGAGACGTTCACTTTTACGCTGGTTGCAGTGATAATCGAGGAGAACGGAGCAACCAGCCGCTGGGGGGCGGCTCCCTGCACCGGGGCTGCTGCCTGCGGAAGTAACCCTTCGTAGATGAGCCCCATCTCGCCATCGACCGTGATCAGCTGCCCGTTCGTGAGGATTTTAGTGGCCGTCTTGGTGCCCACAATTGCCGGCGTGCCGAGTTCCCGGCTCACGATCGCTGCATGGCAGGTCATGCCGCCTTCATCAGTGATGATGGCTGCCACCTTGCGCATGGCCGGCACCATGTCCGGGGTGGTCATCTTCGTGACAAGGATATCGCCTTCACGGACTGACCCCGTGTCCTTTACATCACGGATAACGACGACTTTTCCTGAAGCGATACCGGGTGCTGCACCCTGGCCCTTTAAGATAATTTTTGCTTCCGACTTCTGTCCGGACATATGCTTATTATCCTTTTTCTGTCCTATGGTGGTGATCGGCCGGGACTGGAGGATGTAGATTGTCCCTTTTACAATGCCCCATTCAACGTCCTGCGGTATGCCGTAATGGTTCTCGGCGATCTTGCCGTACATGCCCAGCTTGGCAACTTCTGCATCAGAGAGCACCTGTGCGTCCTGCCGGGCAGGGGATACATCCACAAGTTTTGTCCCGTGATCGCCATCGGCAATGATCTCGACTTTCTTGTTCGAGATGAGCGTGTCGACGACCTTCTCGGTCCGCTGGTCAAAGACATATTTATCGGGAGAGACCGATCCCGATACCACTGCTTCGCCCAGCCCCCACGAGCCTTCGATTATCGTATTGGGTTCGCCCGTGATAGGGTGGGAGGTGAACATGACACCGGCTTTTTCAGAGTGGACGAGCTGCTGGACGACAACGGCGATATTGACCGTGTGGTCATCGAATCCCTGTTTTGCCCGGTAGTAGATCGCCCGGGCACCGTAGAGCGATGCCCAGCATTTCTGTACAGAGTCGAGGAGGTTTGCCTCACCCTTGATATTGAGGAAGGTCTCCTGCTGGCCGGCAAAACTGGCATCAGGGAGATCTTCTGCCGTTGCGCTGGACCGGACCGCCACGATGAGTTCCTCAGCAGACATCTTTTTATATGCTTTCCTGATATCATCGCTGATGATCGCTGGCATCTTTGCCTTCATAACGAGGTCTTTTGCATAGTCGGCAACCTTTTCGAGCGCTGCGTTGTCCTCCACATCGAGCTTATCGAACGATGAAAAAATCTTGTCTTCAAGATTGGTCTCAACCAAAAACCTGCGGAAGGCCTGAGCGGTAACCACGAAGGCTCTCGGTACGGGAAGGCCGATAGAGGCCATCTCACCAAGAGATGCTCCTTTACCCCCGACAGATATGATATCTTCCTTCCTGATCTCCTCTAACCAGAGAATATTAGGGACATTTTTCATGTTCGCACCACTTATAATCTCATCGCCACCCTGTTTAATAATTATCATCGCCCGTTACAATTACGGGCGGTTTTTTTCCAGAGCTGTCGAATTTAGGGGCAATTCTATACTCTTTGGATATTAGGAGTGTGACCCCCTCTCTCTCCCTGATGGGGAGGTAGCCCAAGGGGTGCACCCCCTTGACCCCCCACTTCAATAAACGAAATCTGATTTCATATATTACCTGCATGAGCACCTGCCGGCCCACAAAGAATAACCCTGATTAAGTATGGCGGCGATATTCTATGGGTTTTTATGGCAAACGCAAAGGTGCTCGTCAGCGATCCGCTGGCGGAAGAAGGGCTTGTTATCCTTCGGGCGGCAGTCGAAGTGGACGTCAAGACTGAGCTCAAGGAAGAAGAGCTCATCAAGATCATCGGGGACTACGATGCCCTGCTCGTGCGGAGCAGCACGGATGTCAATGCAAAAGTGATTGAAGCAGGCAAAAAGCTCAAGTTCATCGGGCGTGCCGGTGTCGGCGTGGACAATATCGATATGGATGCGGCGACCCGCAAGGGAATTATTGTCGCCAATGCGCCTGAGGGAAATACCCTCGCCGCAACTGAGCACACAATGGCGATGATGCAGTCCCTTGCCCGCAACATCCCCCAGGCGAACGCGAGCCTGAAGAGGAAAGAGTGGAAGCGCAGCAAGTTCATGGGCGTGGAACTCAACGAGAAGACATTGGGTATTGTCGGGTTCGGGCGTATCGGTCGTGAAGTGGCAAAGCGGGCAAACGCTATGGATATGAAATGTGTTGCTTACGATCCCTTCATCACCCAGGAACGGGCAGCCCAGCTCGGTGTCGAGATGATGTCAATGGCCGACCTCTTCAAGGTCGCCGATGTGATCACGGTCCATACTCCCCTGATTGCCGAGACGAAGCACGTCATCAATGAAAAGAGCATCGCGACGATGAAAGACGGCGTCCGGATCATCAACTGCGCCCGTGGCGGCATCATCGACGAGAAGGCCCTCTACGATGCGGTCAAGAGCGGCAAGGTTGCCGGGGCAGCCCTTGATGTCTTCGAGACGGAACCCCCGACGGAATCCCCGCTCCTCACCCTCGACCAGATCATCGTGACCCCCCACCTCGGGGCAAGCACGGTCGAGGCACAGGTCAATGTCGCGGTCTCGGTGGCAAAGCAGTGCGTGGAAGTCCTCAAGGGCGGGGCTGCGAAATACGTGGTCAATGCCCCGATGGTTCCCCCGGAACATGCCGATGTGCTCGCACCCTTTGCCCAGCTTGCCGAGAAGATGGGACGCTTTGTCACCCAGATTGCGGGTGGCAGGCTCTCATCAGTCGAGCTCATCTACGGCGGTGAACTCTCCGCCTATGCCGGCAGCATGAAGTACGTGACCCGCCTCGCGCTCAAGGGACTTCTCGACCCGGTGCTCCAGGCGCCGGTCAATATCGTGAACGCGGATTTCATTGCCAAGGAACGCGGCATCTCGGTCAGCGAGACCGTTACGCAGGAAGCCAGCGGATTCAAGAACCTCATCACCATCCGGATCAAGACCGACAAGGGCGAAGAGACGGTCAGCGGCACGGTCTTTTTCAAGGGCCGCAGCCGCATTGTCGCAGTCGGCGGCTACACGATGGACATGATCCCCGAGGGCTACGTGATCGTGTCACGCCACCTGGACAAACCCGGAGTCATCGGGCGTGCTTCTACCATCCTCGGGAAGGTCAACATCAACATTGCGGGCATGCAGGTCGGCCGGATTAACCCCGGCGACAAGGCCATCATGGTGCTGAACGTGGACAGCGAAGTTCCCGACAGCGTGATGGAGGAAATACGCGGGATGCCGGGGATCTTCACCGCTACGTTTGCCAAAATATCAAGTGAAAAAATTTAAAAATTTTTGATGATGTGGAAAAGGAATATCTACGTCATTACCGGGCCAGTCCCAGTTTCCCGAGTTTCTCTGCGGTAGGAACCCCTTCCGAATCCCAGCCCCGCTCCGCATAGTATTCATCGAGCAGCGGTTCGCGTTCCCAGACCCTGCCTGTTGGTGCACCTTCCTTTAACGGCTCCGTGAGCAGCCGTGTGGGGAGGGTATCATCGGCCTTGGTATAGCCCTGTTTCATATTGAAGAGTTTCTGGACATTCCAGATCCGGTCACCTATCTCCATGATCCCGTTCGCATCCATCTCCATGCCGGTTGCGGCCGTGACTATCGCTGCGTAATCGTCCGCGCCCATTGGTGCAAGGGAGGTGAAGATGCACATGCCAATCGAATCAATCGCCGCCGTGAGGTCCTGGAAAGCCTTGGTCCACGTAGCCTTGCCCGTGTTGACGAAGGGGTCGAGTTTCTGCGGGAGCCCGAGCACTTCCGGTGATATCATGTACCCGTTGATGTGGTCTCCCCCGCGAACTCCGGTTGCATACGAGAGTCCCATGCCCTGCAGTCCCCGTGGATCGTATGCCGGGAGTTCCATCTTCTTGACGCTCATCGAGAGTTCGGGATGACCGTGTTTCTCGGCAAACCGGTACGAGCCGTCAGCCATCTCGTCACCGATGCCCTGCCGGTAACCCATCATCTTGGTGAGTTCAACGATCTTTACTGCATCCCCGAACAGGATCTTATCCTTGATGTACCCTTTCTCCGAGAGTTCCATGGCACAGGCAATCGTAACACCCGCCGAGATGGCGTCAAGCCCGAGATCATTGCAGAGATTGTTTGCCCGGGATACAGCGATGAGATCGTCAACCCCGCAGTCAGCACCAAACGCCCACGCATTCTCGTACTCGGGTCCTTCGGCTTCTTTGCCGTCGATTCTTGTCCCCCGCCCGCACCCTATCATGCAGCCATAGCATGGCTTTTTCCGGACCAGGGTGGTCTTGGACATCTCTTCGCCTGAGATTTTCTCGGCATTTGCGAAATACGCGGTCTGGTGGTTGCGGGTCGGCAGGATGTAGCTGTTGTTGATCAGGTTCATGAGCACCTGCGTACCGTAATCGGCAAGTGCGCCGCTGGTTACCGGGCCGGCCATGATCTTATGCCGGCATGCCAGGGTGGCTTCCTTGAATTTTTCCGGCTGCGCAACCCCGATCTTCAGGTCGCCCCGTGCGGTGATTGCCTTGAGCATTTTGGAGCCCATGACCGCCCCCAGCCCGCCCCGTCCGGCTGCCCGGTACTGGTCTGACATGACGCAGGCAATCCGGCTTTTGAGTTCTCCTGCGGGCCCGATACAGAGGACCCGGGTGTGTTCGTCGCCAAGATCTTTTTGCAGGCCCAGCGTGGTCTCAGTGACCGTCTTTCCCCAGTAGGCTGCGGCATCGCGGAGCTCGGCTTTTTCGTGATCGAGCCAGAGATACGTGGGTTTTTTTGCCTTGCCCGTGATGACGACCGCATCGAATCCCGCAACTTTCATTTCATGGCCGAAGAAGGCCCCGCTGTCGGATGAGCAGAGGGTATTGTTGAGCGGGGATTTGGCGACAACCTGGTGACGTGCCCCGAGCGGGACGCCGATGCCGGTCAATGGCCCGGTTGCGACCACCATGACGCTTTTTTCATCGAGTGCATCGGTGTTTGCCGGCATCAGGTCGGAAACCAGTTTTACCCCGAGACCCCGTCCCCCGAGATAATTTTTTTTCAGTTCCGCGGGGAAGGGCTTTTTTGTAACTTCACCTTTCGTGAGATCGACATAGAGAATGGTATTGGCGTATCCGTCCATTTTTTCACCTCGATTTTGCATTGGTTACCCGCACCCTGCCCGGGTGGTGTTTAAGTGGATGCCGATGCGTTTTGCCTGATTCGTTACCGGGTCTTTGTTGTCTGCCTGGGACAGGGAATTATCACAGACACCCTGTGTCCTGGGAACCACGTTGTGTTGGCAGGATCGTTTGTTGTTCGTTGTGGAGATGCAGGCACTATCCCGGAATAATCGCACATGCTCTCCGCGATATAATAAATGTACCGACGTTACCAGTAATCAAAAATATTTTATTTTCGGTAGTTTTAATGCAATTCATTTTTTAAGTGCAGGAAGATTTCGTTACGTTAGATCTCTGGAGCGCTATTTTGTCAGCAAATGCGCAGACCTCGTATGCGTGCCCCTGCAATTTCTGGAAATTCACTTTCAACATCGCGGGTATGCAGGTCGGCCGTATCAACCCTGGTGACAAAGCTATCATGGTGCTGAACGTGGACAGCGAAGTGCCCGACAGCGTGATGGAAGAGATACGCGGGATGCCGGGGATCTTTACTGCGACGTTTGCAAGGGTATCGAGCGAGAAGATTTCAAGATTTTTTTTCGCTGCGATATATCAAAAGAAATCTTTTTTTAAGTACCTTTTAATTGCAATTCAATCAAATTACTCACAATGGGTAATAATATTGAGATAAACGATTACATTATTGAATTAGATCCTGATGCAAATAAAATCTCGAAATTTGACTCAATAATAAAAAATTTAGAAAAAATGGGTAAGAAAGCTCATTTATTAAAATTCATCAGCTCAATTTACCAATTAGGTTTACCCTATAAACATAATATTTACATCTCCGATGATGGTGAAGTGACAATTGATATTTTCGAAAAAAATCACGAACTAATCAATCCCCCAGAAAAATTAAAAATCGGTATAATTCAAAATTACCGAAATTAGCATTTTTAACAGAATCTGAATTTTCTCATCATTATTGTTTATGCCCAAGATAGACAAATAATTCAACGCAAATATATTTCATTTCAAAACAAGGAACTTTCTTTATGGGATTATTTGATGTATTCTCCAAAAAAAATGACAATTTATCTAAAAAAACGGATGATATGTATAATCAATATTTAAATGAGGCTTGTAATCTTTTCCAACAAGGTCTTTATTCAGAAGCTGTCACTTCATTTGACAAGGCGATCGCAATCAACTTAAATGACCCTAATTTATGGTGGCTTCGTGGAGTTTCATTAGAAAAAATCGAACTGCATGTAGAAGCCCTTGTCTCTTTTAATAAATCTCTCACTATTAACCCAAATTACGCTTTTGCGTGGAGTAATCGTGGAGACGCTTTAGATAATCTCGGTCGTTGTTCAGAAGCAGTTGCATCATATGACAAGGCAATTGCTCTCAATCCAAATAATTCAGAAGCATGGAGCAATCGGGGGGTTTCGCTCCGCAATCTCGGCATGTTTGCAGAAGCAGTTGTATCCTATGATAAAGCGATTGCCATCGACCCAAGTCTCGCTGATACATGGCACAACCGGGGATACGCGTTACGTCAACTCGGGATGAATAAAGAAGCGGATGCATCATATGATAAGGCAATTGCGCTCCATAAAAACAAGATTATTACTTGATTGATTTAATCCTGATTATTTAAGATATCAATCTCAAGTTTCTCATTTTTAATTTCCTATCATAACATCACCGCATGCGCCTCTCGCTGAATTTACCCCCAGATATTAATCCTCAAAACATGTTTGAGGGGTTGCATGATGTCTGGGGAGTTATTGTATCAAGCACAAAGATGGGGGCTGATGCCCCCATACCCACAGATACGATAACGCCGCCGCCCCCGAAGGGACGCCCCCGCGGCGGATCAGTGGCTGGAATCCCTTTTAACCGACCCGCCCAGCGAGGCCCCGCCGAGGCGGCCGAGCGACCCCCGCAGGGGGGGGGTTCACTCATTTTTTTCAAATAAGTGACTTGTCCCTTAAATGGATTCCGTTCCTTACATCCAAAATAAAATGGGGGAGGTACCCTCTCCAAAACCCGAGGGGGGTATACAACCCTCCATACCCCTCCTCTTGTCCAAGACAGGCTCCCTCCCCCCCTCCGGCTGCACACACACGGTCACGGTTTCCGATGGAGTCACGACTGAACTTCCCTTTCCTCACGTAATCCAGAGGGTGAATGGGAGCCTGTCCAAAAAGTGAGAGGGGGTATACCCACCCCTTCTCCAAAAAACGAGGGGGGGATACCAGCCCCACCTACCCCCTCTCCAATGTACGAGTGGGGGAGCCCCTACCCCCCACTCTTGCGCAAGACAGGGTACCTCCCCCCCCGTTTTTGGCATGAGCCTGCCTGCGGTTTCATCATCACAAAACCGGTGTGCGAGACTGCTTGCGAAGTGTCATAAGATTTCCGGATGCAGAGCCGGCCATTTTTCAGGGACCGGGGCCTTAACCGCATCACCTTGATAAAAAAGCGTTATCGGTTGAGTTCTCTTACATCATGAGCGTAAGGAACAACAGGAGATAGGCGATAATCGAGACCAATGGTATGATGCGGATCGACCAGTAGTTGACCAGCTCAACCCGTGCTGTATCCTTGTCTTCGGTAAATTTCAGAACAAGGATACCGGATATGAGCACCATGACGAGCGTTGCATACGTAACGATCATGAACAGGTCAAGGAAGG
>Ga0310040_1002105_pt1 | contig 13107 bp, 8 predicted proteins | sample EPASupsiteHSE623_FD_200237 | JGI IMG/M metagenome (GOLD analysis project Ga0310040, IMG submission 200237) | Bioremediated contaminated groundwater from EPA Superfund site, New Mexico - Sample HSE6-23 (v2) (version 2) | ecosystem: Environmental > Aquatic > Deep subsurface > Groundwater >... | reverse complement strand
AAACCGCCGGATAAATTAGTTTGGAGCCTGAATTCAACCAAACCTGCGAACCGTCACACAAAGTAATTTGTGTTCTTTTTCCATATGGGACCACAACCGTATTGTAGACAGGCTCCTTTGTATCCAGCGCTTGTACTACTTTTTCTTCCGCACCTATCAGGATATCTTTTCCGTTTTTCCCATATGCAATGGTCGACTCCTGCTTTTCAATCAGAACTTCCTGTCCATCGTTGAGGAAAAGCCGGGTCTCTTCATTGGGTTGAATGTTGCCAAGATTTTTTGCAAAATTTACAATATCAGGGTCCTGGAGATGGATATAGAGATTATAAATGCCCAGAATGCCAACAATAAAAACGGCTGCGGCAGAAGCCCATTTTACGATTCTGCGTTTCGCCTCAAATTTTAACGCCGAGTGCTGAATTCTGAGTTTGAGCTTTTCTTTTTCCCGCACGGAAAACAGAAACCTGGGGATTTTCAGAAAGTCATTAATTTGCCGTATCCGATGAATACCGGTTTTGTCCAACTGCATATTATCATCAGCTTCCAAAAAATCGTCCAACAATTTGTCTGATGACAGGATCTCTTCTACAGTCTGTTTTCTCTTGTCATTCATTAATCAGGTTTCTAAGTAAAGAAACGAGTGACGAAAACATAGACAGCAAAAATGACTTTTTTTTAAGAAAATTTAAATCGCTTGTCAAAAACTAAAAATCTCAATACGGCAACATCAAAAACAGCGGAAGGGGTATCGGCCCGTTTTCAAAGCTTTGCCTCAATGCCTTGATCGCCCTGTAAATATTCGTTCGGGCTGATTCAATTGAAATATTCTGAATTTGTGCGATTTGCTGGTAACTCAGGTCTTGCTGGAACTTAAGAAAAAGCGCCTCCTGCTGCTGGCAAGGGAGTTTATCAACAGCTTGCCTCAATCGTTTAAAATTCTCCTGTTCGATCTCCGTTTCGATAATGACCTCATCATAGGAGGGAACTGCTTCCCCCTGAAGACTTTTAGAATCGCTATCTGAATCAAACAGGGATTTTTTTGAAAGTTCTTTTTGGATTTTTCGTTTTAACGACTTAAACATGTAAAATTTAACATTATCCGTATAGGAAAGGCTGTTCCTGTATTTAAAGAGGTCAAGGAACAAATCGTGTATACAGTCCTTCAGCAGGCCTGTATCACGTGAAAAGTGCATCCCAAATCCTAAAAGTGCATCAGCATACAGGTCATACAGTTTATAAAGAGCGGTATCATCCCCATTCCTAAAATCCTTCCAGAGAGAATCGTCTTTATTTCGTGTTTCTTGCATTTAAATACTTCTTCTCCAATATAAACAGGTGTAAGCGTTGATTTCCCAAATTTAGAATTATTTTCCGGAACTGTACAAAGGAAAGACAAAACTATCGCTCAGCCCTCCCCATCTCATTCACGGCAACCTTCGTTCGTGTATGAAGTCTGTAGCGGCGCTTAACATCGTGATGTCATCATTCGCCGCCATAAAAAGCCTTGATCCCCAAATTAGAAAGGAAGCGGGCGAGACCGTCAGGTCCCGCCCGCTTTTAAAACTAATTGATTTAGGGAAAATGCTTAGTTTTTTGTAAACCGGATATCTGCCAGATAGAGTACAACCTGATTGTTTGCATCATAATTGAACGATCCCGGCTCGTGCCCGATATTGAACACGATGACCCTGTTGCGGCGATTCGAATTATCACCACCATCGTTCGGTGTCATATTAATGGCATATTCCCGCCATTCGTTCTGAATTTGGCCGGTCTGGATCCAGTTCGACTGACTTTGTGAGACGTCCCAGTTTTGCTGTCCATAAATACTGTTGTTACCGAAGTTCCACATGTAGTTCATCGGGCGGATCCAGGGTTGCAGAAATACGTTATTACTTCCACTCATCAGGGTCGCTGAACTCCCGCAGAACATCTTGAAGCGGAGTGTCTTATATCGCTGATTGTCGTACCTGTATTCCTTCGGAAGGCACATCGCCATCGAGGCGCTCCTCATGCGGATCACGCATTTGTAAATATTGCTGCCATCACTTTGGATGAGTTGTTCCAGGTGCAAATCGACCGGTTCCCCGTTCACCACTTCGTTGTGGGCATCAAACTTACCAATGTCGGTAAAACCATCTCTTGGCAAATAGTCTCCTGAATAGTACGCGTACATTTCCCAGTTGTTGTCAACTACTTTACCATTGACGAAAAACTGTGGCGGAATAAACGCGGCATCAGGATAAAGCGGGTCGTTATCCTGTACCAATTCCACCACCCCGCTTTCCACATATGGCGCCAGGATATCATCCAAAGCCATGGAACGGGGAATGTAACGGACGTGCGTTAATTGGCCCGATTCGAGCAGGTCGGTCAGCGATGCGATGCTCGAAATTTTAATATCCACCGGCTTTTCTACGCGCAGCATGAAAGGCTGCCAGTCTCCGCCCCCGCATTGGGTCCGCATCCCATTCCGGTCATAAATCAAAGTAGGCAGAACATGCTGCAATCCTTCTCCGGTCAAATCAAGTGAAGTCAGATTCGGAAAATAAAACAGGTTCTGGAAAGTAGTCGTATGAAGCGGGTAGGTCAGGCTCTCAATGCCCTGAACGGCTGCCGCAGTGAAGGTGGTAATGCCGTTGGCCTGGAGAATGGCAATCTCGGAAGGAGAAAACGGCGTGGCAGGTGTCGGGATGTTGATCACGATCGGTTTTGATACGATCACCGTATCCAGGATCTTCGATCCATCACTCAGGATAGGGATGACCTTGTAGTCTACGTTAATGGTCAGTTCCTGCCCCGAAGCCAGGTTGTCGCAGTAAAAGCGTGGCGTGGTTACTGTCCCGCTTTGCACGGCGCCATCCTTGTCTGTATAATTAAAAGACAGGCTGTGGTACTCCATCACGACCGAATTTAGCCCGTTGGGCCATTCCACTACCAGCGCCGACGGTGAAACAGCCATCTTCGGAGAGGCAATCCCGACCAAATCGCGATCCAGTTGTGTAAAAGGGATCATGGCAATCTCCTGGGCTACCGAAGCGTTGCCAAAATCATCTTCCGTGTAAACCCGGAAACGGTAGAGCTTGGCTTCGGTAAGCCCGGTGATATTGACCCACGAACAAACGGAGTCGATATAATGCTTCTCACCATCGTATTCGACTACCGTTTTGGTGGCCTTCCCCAAATGAAGCTGGCTGGAAGGCAAACGTCCTGCCTTCATCAGATCCAGTTCGACCCGCTCGTAACCAATATGGCCAAAGATGGTGTCAAACCGCGCGGGATAGATCACTTCTCCCGCGTATTTCTCGATGTTGTCATATTGCCCGTCGCACGATGCAAAGCACAGCGCCGTAACAGCGAATAAGAAAAATATTAAATTTCTCATTTCAACGATTTAATGGTTAAACTTACTCGACTTTCTTCCCAAAAAGTGTTAATTCAGACATACAGTTCGCACTTGTTGACGAATAATTATCATCGAAACAATGCAGGCCTTCGTACCTGAACCAGCGGGTCGGTTGCGTGTATTGCGGGTCGTCAGGAAAAAAATAAGCCATATCACCGGCTTCGCCCAGCTTCACAAACTGCAGGTCATTCACGCCCTGCGGAATAGGGGTCCGTTGGGTGGAAATTGTATCCCATTCTTCTGTCGCTTCATTGAAGACAAACAGCCTGAATTCACCACAATTCTCACTCCGGTAATACTGTCCTCGCTCAATATTGGCCAGTCCGCCCGAGTGGCGTTGCACGGTGATCACGCGACTGAGCTGATAATAATCGCCCAGATCGATGATAATGTTCCAGGGCACGTTCCCGTCGCGCGAAAATCCGGTGCGTCCACGTCCCCCTGTATGGAAGAAGTTCAGGTTGTCACCCTGGTCGATGATGCCATCGATCAGCTTCGACATCCGTCCCTCGAGGTTATCCCCGAACATGGCAGGGACACCGGTGTTGATTACCCTTCCGTCCACCGTCACGGTCGAGTCGTTGGCATTGGGGATGGTCCATTTCGATTTATCGAGTTCCATGTCTTCCAGGAGGTGGATCTGCCCGAACGGCATTTCCTCGGTTGTATTTCCGTACTGGTCTTCCACACGGACGCTCACCTCGATGGGCTCGTCAGGCCCCAGGTACAGGTCTTCGATGAACTTCCGTTCCTTTAATACATTCGACGAAAACACGGAAACAAGGTCGCGAGATTCACCATCCTGGGTATATTTAAACGAAATATAGACGTTGATCACCTGTTCCAGTTCATTGACCCAGTCAACCAGGAAGGAGCTGAAGCCGGGCTTCACTGTCAGGGTATTGGCCACCCGGGTAATCGAGGGTTCCAGCGGTGTAATCTCCTGCGTGACGATTTCCGAACGGTTACCCGCACGATCGACGGCGTAAAGGCTGATCACCTTTGGATCGGTGCTGCCAAGCCCGATGATATCGAGCGAGTCTACGTAGTACGAAGAGGTAAAGTAAAAAGTCTTACCCTGTGCATTCTTGTATTCGGCATTGACGCTCAGCAAATCTTCATCGGGCGGAAGGGAATAGAAGAACCTGGCTCCCCCGTAAAGTGGCTCCCACCGGTTGATGACCGGTTTCCCCGGCGGTAGGGAATCATCTGCGCCTGATTCAAACCTGGAGCCCTCTTTGCAGGCAACGACTCCTAACAACAACAGGGCTAACATCCACAGATATATTTTCATAGTCATATGCTTTTCTGTTTTAAATTTTGAATAAATCATAATTCTCAATTTTGATACTCAGATGTTCGGATACTCGGACGTTCAGACAATCTGAAAATCAGGTAGTCCGGTAGTCTGATAATCCAGCAGTCAGATAATCTGATCATCTTCTTTACCATCCAGGATTCTGGGTCAACTTCCCATTGGTATTCATTTCGTTCAGATCGATCGGCCAAAGGTAGTCGCGTATCGTGAACCGACGGGCCTGTGTCACACCTAAAACAAAGAAGGTGGAAGGAGCAGTTCCCTTGTAGTTCCATCCCTGGATGGGAGCCGAGAATTCGGCGTGCGCCCGTTTGTGCCGGAGCATATCCCAGAAGTGAATGCCTTCAAAAGCCAGTTCAATACTCCTTTCTTCCAAAATAATATCGCGCATCCCTGTTTTACTGCGGTGCTTGTTCACGGTCCGCGTCAGCGCCGCGTTCGACCATACCTCTTCCACATTCGGAACACCTGCCCGCTCTCTGACCAGATTGATGGCATCCCATACTTCCTGGTCAGGCTGGTCTTTGATCTCGTTCAGCACCTCGGCCTTCATCAGGTGCAGGTCGGCCATACGAATAATTGGATACGGAAATTTAACCTGACGTTGCCAGTTAGATGACCGCGATTCGGGATGCACCAGTTTCTGGATGCCGATGCCCGTACAGAAAAAGTCTGTGGCGTTTACGCTCGGGTTGTACCCGCCGTTGGTGCCCTGCATCATGTAAACCGGTATGATTTCGAAGTGCGACCGGAAGTAGCCTCCTGTGATGCCCAGATTGGCATAGAAACGCATTTCCCGGTTCATATACATATTAATGGTGGGCTGGTTCGGCTGCATCAGGCCTGCTATGGCCGGATAGTCCGGATCTTCCGCACCGGGGGTAAGATAGGCGTCCAGGCGCGTGTTATAGTTAAAAGTGAGATCCTCTTCAATCGGCAGGCCATTTTCAGTATAGTATCGTTCGGCCATCTGGTAGGTTGCTCCCAACCATTGCCACGAGAACCCCGAAGCATTAACGTCGCCTTCAAATCCTGCCGGCAGTCGGATATTGGTAGCATGGGCCAGTTCGCCCTGGTTGTATATATCAACATTGGAATTGGCCCACAGCAGTTCCTCGTTCCAGGGGTCGACGATCAGCATCCGCAAGTCATAGTAAGTCTTCATCCGGTCAGGATTGAGCGCGTAGAAATTTCGGTCTTTTACATACACTTCCTTTTCAAATCGATACAAACCCTTGCCGTTCCTTTCAGCTACTTCGATGGCCGTGTTGATGGCGGTGAGGGCTTCCTGCCATTTTTCTTTTGTCCGTTCGGCAGAATCATCTACCGGGAAGAAAGGGCCTCCGTCGGTGGGGTCATAAAAGTCGCCGAAGAACTCCTTGTTGCCGCTGTAAAAAGGACTTGCCCGGAAATATAGCACCCTTGCTTTTATCGCTGTAGCGGCGATCTGGTCAATCTGCCCCAGGTTGTTTTCCTCGGCCCTTTCCGTCAGTTTCGGGATGGCTTCGTCCATGAGGCGGATAATGTAGTCGAAGCAGTCTTCCACTTTGGAACGCGAAGGAAACAGCTCGTCTGCCGAGGCATCGGGCTGAATCACCTTGTCGGAAATAATAATCGGGCCATATTTCTGCAACAGCAGAAAATGGTAGTACGCTTTCAGGAAAGTCGCCTGTGCAATCCAGTCGGCCCGTTCGTTGTCGTCCAGGTTCCGTGTACCTACGATGTACTGCAGGAACACGTTTGTTGACCTGATGGCTTCGTAGTAAGGGCGTCCTCCTCCTGTACCCGACCAGTTGCCCAGCAATGGATCACCGGTTGTCTGTAGGCCCCGCATGATACGTTCGGCGCGCAGTTGGCCGGTGTTGTCCTGAACAGGGGGGTCGATACGGCCGATAAATTCGTCGCCCATCTCCCATATCGTTTCGTGAGTGGCCTCATCGTTCGGTAGGTAGCTGTAAATCTTGGCCAGCGCATTATAGGCATCATCTTTCGTGGCGTAGATGTTTTCCAGTTTCAGCGTGTTGTCGGGAACAACATCCAGGTAGTCAGAGCAGGAAGCCAGCAGAAAAACTGCAACTACCCATATCGTATTTTTCCAGCTAAAGCCGGCAAATTGCTCATGTTCGGCAAAGCCCAAACAAGTTTGGCTTTGTTCTCTCTTAATCGCAATTTTCATCTTTTTCTTAATTTAGGGATTAAAAATCTAATTTGAACCCGATGTTAAACCTTCTGTTTGGCGGATAACCAATACCTTTGCGTCCCATTTCAGGATCCCAGTATTTGAATTTACTCAGAACAAACAGGTTTTCACCGGAAACATACAACCGGCAGTTCTCCAGCTTCAGCTTTTTCACCGGAAAGTTGTAACCCATTTCCGCGCTTTTCAGACGGATGAAAGAAACATCACGTAACCACCAGGACGACTGCTGCAGGTTATTGTTGACGGTGGAGGTTGATAGCCTGGGCCAGAATGCATAAGGATTCGGATTTGTTTCACTCCAGTAGTCATCTGCGATAAAGGGCATGGCATTGCGATTACCAACCAACGGGGCTATTCCTTCGGCTCCGTCATCGCCGCCGCCTACACCCGGGTTGATGAACATCGATACCCGGGCATTCCCCTGGAAAAAGAACGAGAAGTCGAACTTTTTATACCCGACAGATAAACCGGCTCCAACCTGTATTTCCGGCTTGGTGGGATAACCCATCGGCACACGGTCGTTGTTGTTCACCACACCGTCACCGTTCACATCCTTGTACTTGATGTCGCCGGCCATATACTCACCGAAGTCCTGGTGCGGTGAGTTGTCAATTTCCGCCTGGTCAACAAAAAGGCGTTCCGCAACCAATCCCCACCATTGGTCGATATTGTGTCCCTTGCGTTTCAGATATTCGTCCGGATAGTTTTTTTCATCCAATTCCACATATTTATTAGTCGCATAGGTGAAGTTGGCACGGCCTGTCATCCAAAAGTCGCTGTTGAACTGATGTTCGATGTCAAGTGACGCGTCAATACCATGTGAATCCACCTGCCCCACGTTTCCGCTGATCGAGGCCTCGAGTCCTGCCGAAGCGGGAAAGTTTTCGCGAACCATATAAATTTTATCGCGTTTGTCTTTAAAAAAGTCAGCCTGTATGCGGATCGATTCATTCTTAAGCAAGTTAAGTTCGATACCGGCATTGTACTTGGTCGAAACTTCCCAGGTAATATTGGGATTGGCATAACGGGAAACCACATAGCCGTTATATGCGTTCTGAAACGTGTTGCCCCAACGGTAGGAAGATGCCGTGTTTGGTTGAGGTATGGAGACGTCGGAAAGAAAGAAGAAACGGCCTTCACGTCCTGAAATAGCATCATTCCCACCTTGTCCCCAGCTAAATTTTAATTTAAGCGAACTAATCAGATTTTTATAAGGCTCAAAAAACGATTCATTGGAAACAAGCCATCCGGCAGCCAGGGCAGGGAAAAACCCGAACTGCTTGCTGCCGGAGAATTTTTCAGAACCGTTGTAACCATACGAAAAATCAAGAAAATACCGGGTATCATAGTCGTAAGTCATGCGGCCTGAAATTCCCAGGTTCTTTTCGGGAAGCGTATAATAGATCGACGAGCTGTTGCCTCCGGTCACCAGGTTTTCCTGGGCAATGGCAACTGAGGTAAAACCAACTTTGTGTTTTCCAAATTCCCGGTTCCAGTTCAGGATGCCCTCGTAGTAGTATTGCCCACTGGCATCACGGCCCGGCTGAACATCTCCCAGATAAGCCTGTCCGGTCGTAGGGTTCAATGCAAACAGCGTATATTGGCCAGTGATCTGGTTGTAGTTTTCCAACGCGTAATAATAGGGGGAATAGGTACGCCGGCTGGTATACTTGCCCCAACTGTTGGCCGATATCTTCAGACTCACCTTCAGTCCTTCTGTAATAAATTTCAGGTCTTGCGACAGAGTAGCCTGCGCCGTAATGCTGGTCTCATTCCGGTCTTCATAACCCCTGACCATGCTCGCATAAGGATTCACCTTGAACCCACCGCTTATCAGCGTACTTCCGAACAAAATATGTTCGGCAAACTGGTTGGCCTCATCGGGTTCGTAAGTGAACGGAAAATCAACCGGATTGGACCACATAATCTGCCGGTAGATCTCGCTTGCCGTTTCATACGGACCGGTATAACGCTCGAATCGTCCTGTTATCCTTGTGTCTAACGTTGTGGTGGGCGACAGCTTAAAGATAACATTGCTCCTTACGTTCGTGCGGGTAATATCAATGTTGTTGTTGAAGTTATTGCGCCTATCCACTTTCAGCAAACCAGTCTCATGCTCCATCGTTCCTGACACATAATAGGTCGCAACCTTTCCGCCACCCGAAATGTTGATATTGGCCTTTTCATTGATGGTCGACTTATTAAACAGGGCATCATACCAGTATACATTCGGATAAATCATGGGGTATTCACCGCGCATTGTGGACTGGATCTTCTGCTCGTCATAGTAGGCTCCAAGTGTCGGATTACGCGTGATCTGCGCCTCGTTGTACAACCGCATATAGCTTACGCCATCCAGAAACTCGATCTTGCGGGTTGGCATCGCTATGTTCACGTCGCCCCGGAAACTGATTTTCACGTCTCCCTCACGTCCGGCTTTGGTCACTACCGAAATAATGCCGTTTGCGCTTCGTGCACCATACATGACCGTTGCGGAGGCGTCTTTCATTACTGAAAAGCTCTCGATGTCGTCGGGCTGCAGGCGGGCCAGGTCGTCGGTGGTCGACTCGAAGCCGTCGATCAGGATCAGCGGCGATGTTTTATAGCCAAAGGTAGTCACTCCGCGAATAAAGAACTGCGCGTTGTCGGCGCCCGGTTCACCCGACGTCTGATACGAAATGATACCGGCAATTTTTCCGGCTAAGGCTGAGGTCAGATTCGATGCAGGCACCCGAAGTTCGCCAACATCCACAGTCGAAATAGACGCGACTACGCTTTCCTTCTTTTGCCTGCCGAACGCCACGACAGTCACATCTTCCAACTCTTGTGATTTTTCCCTCATCTGCATGTTGATCACCTTTTGAGCGACCACTTCCACCGTTTCCGATTCCATCCCGATAAAAGAAAAAACCAGCTTCTCTCCCCGGTTGGCTTCAATGCTGTAGTTTCCGTCGGCGTCTGTAATAACTCCCCTTGTACTACCTGCAATCGTAACAGTTGCCCCAGGCAGCGGCGCCCCGGAAGGATCGGTGATGACTCCTCTCACCAGGTTCTTCTGAGCTTGAACATCGGGTTTCTCGGTTTCGGCAACCGGATAGATGAGAATCTGCTTTCCGACGACCCGAAATGAAAGGTTCGATTGCCTCAGGGCTTCTGTCAAAACATCTTCTACGGAACTTGTTTTGATATTCACATTGATTTTTAAATCATCATTGACCAGATCATTGTTGTAAAGAAATTTGTAGTCTGATTGAGATTTAATCTGGTCAAACAATTCTCTTAAAGTAGCCTGTTGAACACTGATGTTCAGTTTAGCTCCTTGTGAATACGTATTTGCGCTTGTATTTAAGACAAACAGCAAAGTAAGTATGAACGTCAATTTCATAATTAGCAAAAAAGTGTATGGTTTACCCCACGGGTAATCCTTCCACACATTAATTTTTTTCATAGATTTGTGGTGTTAGCGATTATACCTTTAATTCGTTAATGCGACTTTTCAGACAACGAAGATGTGACCGCATTTTCGTTGTCTTTTTTCAATGACTTTTATTACATAGGCAATTATTTTTTTGTGATCATATATCCGTTTTCAGTTGTTGCATATTCGAGCTGATATCCTACGCTGAAAAATTCCAGGATTTGTTCCAGCGACTCGGATTCAAAATCAGCAGTAAATTTCATATTTCCGATCGTTTCATCAACGCGGATAACCTGGCCGAATTTCCGTTCCAATTTGCGCGCAATTTCAAACAAGGATTCATTATAAAACGATAATTTGCCAAACCGCCAGGAGTCGATCGACATATCCGGATTATTTACCTTGACGAAAGTCATCGTCTTTTTGTCATAACTGACTTCATCGCCGGGAACCAGCTTCATGGTCTCTTTTAGTTGCTTTATCTCCAGTTCTATACTTCCTTCTGCCAGATAAGTATCAACAGCGGGTTCATTGTCATGATCATTCACCAAAAAGTCTGTTCCCAATACACTTATCCGAATGTGATCTGATTGAACAATAAAAGGGTGTTCATCGTCATGTTTCACCTTAAAATAAACTTCGCCATTCATGATCACTTCCCTGAATTCTCCCTTAAATTTTTCAGGATACCTGAGAGATGATTGCGCATTCAGCCATACTCTTGAACCGTCGGGCAAGTCCGCCACCCTGACCTCCCCGATCCCGCTGGTCATTTCAATCATCTGAACATTTCCGTCGAAATAATAATAGGCAATACTGCTGATGGAAAGGGCTAGTAAAATTGCCGCGGCATATCTTACAGCCCGTAACCGAAAAAGAGATCCGGGAGATTGCTGTACTTTTATTTTCTCGTGCGTACGCTTTTGAATATTTTCAGAATTCCAGGTTTTTGGGTTGAGCCTGTTCCAAAACAAATCAATCCAATGAAATAATTCCTTAGACTTAGGGTCACTCTCCAATTCCTTTTCGAGTACCTCACGATTATTCTCTCCTGAATAGTATTCAGAAATTTTTTCGAAAAGCTGGTCTTCCATGTTATTATTGTCTCTCAAAAACTAAAGACGTCAAATTTCTGAAAACAGACTAGAAAAAAATCAAATTATTTTTGAGAAAAGAAAAAGATAAAGATCGGTGCGGATAACAGAGCCTCCCTTTCTGGATAGGCCCAGCTCGGAACAGATCTTTTCCAGCGCATACGCGATATGGTTTTTTACGGTAAGGGGCGAAATTCCCATGATTTCAGCAATTTCACGATATTTCAACCCATTAACTTTAGCCAGGCTGAATGCCATTTTACACTTGACCGGGAGTGATTCAATGGCCCGGTTACTGCGGTCAATCATCTCCTGATCAAACAGCTCCGATCCGTCACTTTCCAAAGGAGTGAAATAATAATCATCGACCTCTTCAATGTTTATTATTTTCAGGCGCTTATTTCTCCTGATGTAGGAAATACTCTCGTTGCGGGCAAGAATAAAAAGATAGGATTTAATGCTCCGGATACTTGCAAACTGATCTCTTTTATTCCATATTTTGACGAATACATCACTGACCAATTCTTCAGCCGTTTCGTTGTTCCGCACAATACCACGAACGAACAGGAACAAGCCATGGGAGTATAAATTCATTAAAGCCTGTAGTCCATCTCTTGTTAACTTCCTGTCTGACTGTTCAATGTTTATCTCTGCCATACATTGAATAATTGATGCAAATGTAAAGAATATCTAAACGATCTTCAAGCCGCAGATTATAAAAAAAGACCGGTATGTCCGACACCGGTCTTAACTGTCTCTGTCAAAGCAGTGAACGCCTGCCGTCTGTCACTCCATTTCCGCATGATATTCCTGCAACGATTTCATCTGGTATTTCCCGTTCTGACGGTCCTTAATCCCTCTTGTCGCTGCCAGCGCTGCTGAAGTTGTCGTAATGTACGGAATCCTGAATTTGATGGCAGCTTTCCGGATATAGGAGTCATCATACTCACTTTGTTTTCCGGCAGGTGTATTGATCACCAGGTTAATCTCGCCGTTTTTGATGGCATCGACAATGTGCGGGCGGCCTAGATGTACTTTTAGGATGCGTTCGACAGGAATTCCGCTCTCTTCAAGACATTTTCGTGTCCCTTCAGTAGCCCGGATTTTAAAGTTCATACCGACAAAATTCCGTGCTGTTTCGATAATCTTGTTCTTATCGCGGTCTGCAATGGTGATCAGGACCGTACCACTCACCGGCAAAGGTGTCTGGGTTGCTTCCTGCGATTTGAAGAAAGCCATTCCATAGCTGGACGCCAGGCCAAGCACCTCCCCGGTGGAACGCATCTCGGGACCGAGCAAGGGGTCAACATTGGGAAACATTTTAAACGGGCAAATTTCACCACCACATAATGGCCCCACGGCGTGTATTGATCGAGGGTACCGCACCTCCAGTAGGGAATTTCATCGAGGGTAAGCCCACCAGCCAGCATGGCTGAAACAGTGCGATCGGGAATCCCGTTGCTTTGGACGCAAGCGCTGATGAACGTGAAGTACGCGGATTGATCTCAATAACCACCACCCTGTCCGTAACCGGATCATGCGCAAACTGAACGTTGGTGCCCCCGATAACTTCAATGGCTTCCACGATTGCATACGCATGCTTCTGCAGGCGTTTCTGAAGGTCTTCGGAGATGGTAAGCATCGGCGTACAAAAGGAATCGCCGGTGTGGA
>Ga0310040_1002082_pt1 | contig 13217 bp, 20 predicted proteins | sample EPASupsiteHSE623_FD_200237 | JGI IMG/M metagenome (GOLD analysis project Ga0310040, IMG submission 200237) | Bioremediated contaminated groundwater from EPA Superfund site, New Mexico - Sample HSE6-23 (v2) (version 2) | ecosystem: Environmental > Aquatic > Deep subsurface > Groundwater >... | reverse complement strand
GGAGAGTGGCTTGAATACGCCGACAAAGAAGACAAGATTGAGTGGAGAATACAAAAATAATAATACATAAAACTAAAATGTCATCATATTCTGAATTAACCAGAGGCAAAATTATCGTTATCAACGACCAGCCCTACGAAATTGTAGAGGCCCTATCCACCTTCAAAGGAAGAGGTCATTCGTATTTGCAAATGAAATTAAGAAACTTGATTAACGGAAGCGTCATTTCCAAGAGTGCTCAACCCAGGGATTCCTTTGAAGAAGCTGAAGTTGAAGAACAAGAAGCCAAATTCATTTTCGGCAACAAAGGAAAATATACTTTTTCTGATAATAAAAACAAAAGGTTTGAATTAACCGAAGAACAAGTCGGAGACAAAGTTAAATTCCTCAAAGCCAATCAAGAAGTTAAAACAATGCTCTTTAATGATAAAATCATTAATGTCATTATTCCCATCAAGGTTCAATTGAAAGTCACCGAAGTTCCACCCGGAGTCAAAGGAGACAGGGCCCAATCAGGAACCAAGCTGGTAACTCTTGAAACCGGAGCCAAAATAGACGCACCTTTATTTGTGAATGAAGATGATATTATCGAGATAAACACGGAAAGCGGAACATACACCAGAAGAGTCAATGAATAAAAAAATCCGCCGAGAGGCGGTTTTCTATTTAACAAATAAATTGCAGAAGCAGTGCCCGTCTTTAGCAATTTCATCTTCGTGATAGATACAGGGACAAATTATCTTTTTGTCTTCTTCTTTGTTTCCCGACATCTTCCTGCAAGGACAATATATTTCTCCAAAGTTCTCTTTGCGAACTAATAACCCCTTAATCACTCCTTCAACGATTGCCCTGTTCGGATTCAATTTATATCCTTTGCTTTCAGCATACTCTTCGGATATCTTTATCAATTTTTCCATTTCTTCTTCCATGTTAAATGTTTGAATTAATCCAATTTCTAATCTCTTCTTCGGACTTCAAGCCGATAAACTTGTCTTTGACTTCTCCGTTGACGAAAAGAACAACGGTCGGAATCCTGTCCACTTCAAACAAATTGCCCGTTTTGGGATTCTTGTCCAGGTCCATCTTGAAAAACTCCACTTTCCCGGCATATTCTTCTGATAATTTCTCAACTATCGGTCCCAGCATTTTGCAGGGCGGACACCATTCGGTATATATATCAACCAATACCGGAATAGTTGAATTCTTGACCGAACCTTCAAACGTTTCGTCTGTTAAAATGTTCATTTCCGTAATCTTAATTATTATTAAATATATTATACATAAAAAAGAAAAAGGAGACAATGCTCCGATTAATTCTGCGTTTGCAATACCACCTCCTGGGTTACTGGTTGTTCATTAGCAATACTGCTGATAGAATAATTTCTCTTGGCAAGAGCAAGAAGCTCTTTGTAAGTGTAGTTTGTTTCTCTGCCGTTCAGAATAGCCTCATCAATTTCAGCCAGTTGTTCAACATATAAGGACATAACAACCGCCTGGAAATTGTGACGATTTTTCTCCATTTTTTTGTGGCAACGAGGGCAAACGAAAACCTTTTTCGCTTCAGTCAGGATAATGCCAAAATACTTCTTGAATCTTTTCCTGACCCATTCTGGCACTCCTATGCTGTGATGCCCTTGACTTTCGAGGAACTGGCCACAGCTAACATTAGCACACCATCCCATAGGGAAAACCCTGTTACCGCAATCGCTTTTCGGTTGAGGTTTAGGGCTTTTGTCGTTTCCGTTGTGGTTCCCTTTTTTTTCGGGAACTCGATCGTGGAAAAATCTTCTATTAGCGTTACCTTTGTTCAACATTCTCACCTACTAATAAAAGCAATATCAAGGTTCTGCGAATCGGAAGAACCACCTACATTTTAAACCCTTTCTGTTTTCCGGTCAAACTACTCTTCTTCTATCTCTTTTTTAATCTCCTCAAACTCATTTTCTATCTCTTTGAACTGCTTCTTGGCCGCTTTGATTATCTCAGCCGCCTCCTTCACTTTATTCAACCCTTCTTCAACATCAACTTCCTCCTGCTTTTCAAACCACTCGGCGATAGAAGAAAGCTTTTTCAGACTCTGATTAAGATTTTTTTCTTTCATATTTTTGTATTTTTTTAACTTGCGTATTTATTACCCCATCAAAAACTCTTAAATCAACCATTTCTTCCAATTTAATGTCTTTGATGTTTTTGATTGTCCCCTTTTCATTTTGAGCGATGCAATATCCCAACTTCAAATTCCTTTCCGGGTCATTATTGATAATCACCCTTTCCATACTCTCCATTTTTTCCCTGGCTTTCCTGATTTCATTTTCCAACATCTTCGGAACGACTGTCTTAATTTTGTATTCAATCATTCTGAAAGAAGCGAATACTTTTTCCAGCCTTTCTTTGACTTTTAAAAATAAATCATTGAAAGAATATTCCGTGTCGGAAAGGAAGGAAGAAAAATAACTGAAAACTTCCCTCTCTTTTCTTTTCAATTCCAGTTCCGCTTCAAGCCAGGACTGATTCAAAAGATTGGCCGCCGCAGTCGGAGTGGAAACCATTTTGTCACTCATTAGGGCCAATAGAGGAACATCTTTGTCGTGCCCAATCGCCGCAATCACCGGAAAGGGCAAATCAGCCGTTTCCCTGATTAAAACCTCGTTATTAAAGGCCAGAAACGACTCCAGAGAGCCTCCGCCTCGCATAATGACGAGAACATCCAAATCAAGCTTCTTCATCGTCTTAACGCTGTTTAAAAGGTCTTTAACCGCTTCCAATCCTTCGACCCGGGAATCGATGAATTTGATATTAAAACCAAACCTTCCTAAATTATTTAAAAAGTCATTGATAACCGCTCCCTGCTTGGAAGTGATGATTCCGACATTCTCAACAAAAGAAGGGATTTCTTTTTTTCTTTCCAAAGAAAACAATCCCTCGTCTTCCAGTTTCTTCTTCAGCTTCTCGTATTCTTTTTTCAATTCCCCTTCCCCGACCAACTGAATCGTTTTGGCTTTGAAGCTCAATCTTCCAGTCGGAGGATAAACATCGGGAATGCCGTTGGCGATTATTTCCAATCCCTCCCTCAGCTGAACCCCGCATAATTTATAATCATAACTCCAGATAACACAGGACAAAACACTTTTGTCTTTTTTGTCCTTTAAAGAAAAATAAACGTGGCCGCTCGGCCCCATTTTCATCTCACTCACCTCTCCCATTATTCTCGCCCCAAATGAATTCAAAACTCCGTTCAACAGTTTGAGATAGGCGGAAATAGAAAAAATATTCTTTTCCAACAATTCTTTTACCGCCGGTTTTCCTTTTGATTCCATGAGTGTATTGTATCACAAAACTAATCCTCCAAAAATACCGCCGCCGCAATGACCGTTGTCCATAGTCCGTTCTTGTTTCCCTCCGCCGACTGACAGACATGGGTTGTTTTAAATATCTTTCCCGAAGCAATGTACTCCTGCTTCCTGTCATCCCATGCCTTATCAACATCTATCTCAACTCCCAAAGTGGTGGCTAACATTGTTGCCGCCAAATCTTCGGCATATCCTCCGGCTTTCTCGGCCGTCTCCCCGAAAGTATGATGTTCTGATAAATAACCGTAATTGCTGATATCTTTTGGCACAGCTAATCCGATCGCCGCCGAAACCAATCGGTTCGGTTCGCAAGTTTCATTTCTGGCCATGACGCAAAAGGTAATTTGTCCGGGCTTTAATAAAGAAACCCCTTTAACCTTGGGAACGATTTCGCAATTAGGAGGAAGAATACTGGAAACGTAAACCAAATTCTGGGTTTCAATTCCCGCATCCCTTAGGGCCGCTTCAAAAGAAGCCAACTTGTCTTTGTGCGTTCCCACTCCTTTGACGAAAAATATCTTTTTCGGAACCATGAATTTAAAAAATATAATAATAGATAACAGTTTAGCACCGTCATAAATTTTTGCAATGCAAAAAGAGCCTTTCGGCTCCTTTCTACTTCTTTTCGTGTTTTATTTTAGCCATAACGGCATTCTTTCTGTAATTACAGAAGTCGCATTCAGGATTCGGTTCAGGAATCTTCTCCGACATCAGGCACTCTTTGGCTTCCTTTAATGCCCCCTTTATCCACGAATCGTCTCCGGTATAAGGAATAACCTTGATATCAAACTCCAATTTCTTGTCAAAAAATGGTTTACCGGAATCTCCATTGCAATAGACGAAATATCCGGTCGGAGCAACCTTGAATCCGTTCTGTCTGAAGAGCCACTGATAGATTTCCATCTGCCTCTTGTATCCTCTCTGCCATTCCGCATCGAGATTAACCTCGCTCGTTTTAGAGGTTGCCTTGTAGTCAACAATAATCACCTCCCCCTTGGGATTAATCCAAATATCATCAATCGCTCCGGTAATCAAAAGATTGGTATCTTTATCCAAATATTCAATACCTTTGAAGGTATTTCTCCAAGTATCGATATCTTTGTGCTGGTACGGAACGGCATCAATGCCGAACTCCTCGATAAAAGGATGAATGGTCTGTTCTTTTCTGTGTAAATCAAACTCCTTTTTCAATAAAGAATCAACCGCACTGTTTAAGGTAAAGGGAAAACCGGGCGGTCTGCCCACTCCCAAACGCCTATCCAGATAGAAACACTGGGGGCATTCCATGAACAAATCTATCTTTGAACGGCTCAATTTGAAAGGAGCAGCCGATTTGGGGTCAAAAAGATTGTTTGATTTTTTATAGTATTGGGACATATTAATATTTTATCATAAATAAAAAAAATTGCGAGGTGAGTCGCATTTGGCTTAAAGTACATCTAAGCCATTTTTAATCCTGATGAGGTCGTAGACCATTTCTGCAAATTGTTCGACGGTCAACTCTTTTAAAGCGTCCCTGGGATACTTTGCGTAGAACTCTTCCTCGCTTCGTCCGATCCTGTATAAGTGACTCGGCAGTCCCCACATAAATCTGAGCGGTTCCAGTCCGAACTTTTTCTCTATCGGTCTTCCAAATTCGAGGGAAATTCCATCCACATCTGCGTGGAAAAAATCCCCTATCAAAGTGTTTAGACCGACTGATTTTCCTTTCGTTTTCCCTCTCACCGAAACGTGTGTTCCAAAGAACTCAATGAAGTATTTTTTAACTTCGCCCATTGATGGCATTTCTTCCATATCATCAACCCCTCTTCCAAGACAAAACCTGGAGATGAGTATATGGTAATCAAATTAGATAAAAAGTCAAATATGGCAGTCCAGCCAAATTAAATTATTCGTGTTTCTTGTTCAAGACAAACAAAATTCCAATCAATATCACTGGGAAAGAAATCAAAAGGAAAGTATCCCATCTCTCGTATGTCTTAAAGAAACAGACGGAAAACAATCCTAAAATGATAAAAAGATATCCTCCCATTTCTTCCTTTTTCCAGGCAAAGGCCAGGGCAATAGCAAAGATTATGGTCGGTATATTGTGCATTAAAAATCCGCCTGTCTTGGCGAGAAACGTACCCTCCATAGATAAAATATCAAAAGAAAACATGAGAATGAAAAAAATGAACAATACGGAAAGCACTCTCGGAAGCCAATAAATGATTTTACTCATATATTTTTTATTTGAACAATACCATGGCCGCTTCATACCTCGGCCTGATTATGTTCTTAGAATTATTAAAATAAAGCTTGTTCCACTTATTATCTAACTTCTTCCTTACCGCCTCTCTTGCCTCTTCTTGTGTCAGATTTTCATAGACAAAAGCGGCCTTGAATATGCCGGGGATATTATCAAAATTACTTAAAGCATCGGAATCGGAAATAATCTTTTCTTCAATGGTCTGAGGATTGTTTTCCTGCGAACCCCGATGATTCAAAATACACTTTTTAACCAATTCTATCCTATCTTCCGGATAGTTCAATTCTCTTAATTTTTCTTCGGCAATCTTCGCTCCGGTCAGATGATGGTCTTCCCTTCCAAACATAACCGAGCCGATGTCGTGAAGCCAGGCGGCCAAGGTAACAATCTCTTTGTCCGCTCCCAACTCTTCGGCCAATTCCTGTGCGTATTTGACTACCGGTATAAAATGGAAAACAAACGGCTCGTATCCGTATTTGCTCTCGGGCTTGCTCGATTCCTCTTCGACAAAGTTTTTTATCTCATTAACTATGTCCATGTTTAGATTATAACATATAAACAATGAAGGTCCAATACATTTCGTACTGGACCGATTACTGGCAGGAACAACAATGGCGGTTTCCGTCATATGTTCATCCTCTGCTCATCTACTTTCTTGTATGCTTCACGGAGCTTGCTCTCCACACACCTCATTCTTTCTTCAAGAACAGCGAATTCATTTAATTCGCGTTCCGCCTCCGCTCTTTGCCTGTCGATTTCTTTCAACATTTTTGCCCGGCTTTCCGATAATTCTTCGTGTTCTCTTCCTAGAACAGCGATGATATTTTCAAAAATTCTTAATCTTGCCGGAGAACGGTATTCCTCTTTCTGTTCTTCTCTTCTTTGTCTTTTGGGGTCAACAATGTCGACTAATCGAACACTTCCCCAATCTTCCGGATCGTCAAATATGCTCATTTTTACCTCGCTTCAAACGGTCTTACATTCATTTTTCCTACATCCCATACATTCCTCTTTCCGCTCTTGTATCTCAGCATTAAGAGGTAGTCGCCGAAACTTCCTTCATCTTGAAAGACCTGCTTGGTCTCCCCGAAGTGGTCGACATTGATATAGAAATAGTCCAGAGGGACTTCCTTGTCTTTGTTCTGCATACAATTCACCTGTAAAATAACTAAAACTGACTCTTTCGAGCCAGCTTTGGTTTATTGAAAATAGTTTTTACCTAACGTTTATTTCCCACAAGCCAAAAGTGACTCAAAAGTTGAGACATTGTGAACAAATAAATTTTGGCGTGAGAATTATTCATATGGTTCTTCACTTATGCAGACGTAAAAACAGTGTTTTTGTTACAAAAAATTAATCAACTTACCAGTGTTCCCATCTCCCCTCCCTTAAGAATCTTGGAAATGTCTTTCAAGTCCTTAATATTAAAAACAATAATCGGCTTTGTATTCTCTGAGCACATAGCAAAAGCTGTAGAATCCATAACCTTCAGATTCTTCTCTATCGCTTCCCTAAAAGAAACATTCTTGTATAATTTGGCATCGGGATTCTTCTTGGGGTCGCTGTCATAAACTCCGTCAACATCGGTTGCCTTTAGAATCAAATCGCAATTGGTCTCGCAGGCCCTCAAAGCGGCGGCCGTATCGGTAGTGAAGAAAGGATTACCCGTTCCCCCGGCAAAAATGACAATCCTGCCTTTTTCCAAATGATGCAAAGCTTTTCTCCTGAAAAACGGTTCGGCCACGGAATCCATCCTAACCGCTGTCATCATTCGGGCCGGAACTCCCAATTCTTCAAATGACTCCTCTAAACCTAATCCGTTAAGAACCGTTCCCACCATTCCCATCTGATGAGCCACCGCCATGTCAAAAGATTCTTCTCCGACCTGTCTTCCTCTGAAAATATTCCCTCCTCCGACAACAATGCACAAATCTATATCATTCTTCTTTTTAATCTCGGCAATAGTGCGCGCCATCTCCATATATGAAGACAGGGAAACTCCCTTTCCGTCTTCACCGAATATCTCTCCTCCTATCTTTAATAAAACTCTTTTGTATTTCATATATAAATTGAATTAATTTTCTTCCAGTATATCAAATATCTTAAAAATTGACAAAAAAAGAGCCTGTACGATGACAGGGTTTTTAAAACTCTTGGAGTTCCGGGCGATCCAATTCTCGACGTGGGTCTTTGTGGCGGTCGCGTGGAACACAATACTTTTGTGGAATAACGCAAGGGCATTCCACCTTTGTCGGGGTAAGCGAGCAAAACTGCTTCCCATCTTCAAATGAATAGTATGTGCACACCCCGAAATTAATTCCGTGTTTGCGTTGCAATTGACAAACCAGCCACCTTGACTCCATTATTCCCAAGGGCTGAAACAATTCGTTCATCAGTCTATACCGTTCTTCAATGCTTGAGCACTGCTTTAATATTCCGATAAAGCTTCGCTCAATGATTGTTAAGGCTTTTTCAGGAGTTATCACATGGAAACACCTCTAAGATAGAAATACCATCTCGATATCGCTTAGTCAACCTTGGTTGCCAACTGTCCGCAAGCCGCCTTGATTCCCCTCCCGAATTCATACCTCTGGGTGGCAAACACTCCCTCTTTTTCCAAATACTCCTTAAACTTCTTGATCGTCTTCGCCTCGGAAGGAATAAACTTGCCGGTCGGATTATAGACAATCAGATTAACCATGTATAAAGGCTTTTTCATCAAACGAACCAATTCTTCGGCACAAGACAAAGAATCATTGACCCCCTTAATCATCAAATACTCAAACATTACCTTTCTCTTGGTTTTTAAAATATATCCATCAACCGTCTTCAAAACTTTTTCCAAAGGATACTTTTTATTAACCGGCATCAATTCATTTCTCAATGAATTGTTCGGAGCGTGCAAAGAAATGGAAAGATTAACCTGTAAATCTTCCAAAGCAAATCTTTCAATTCCTTCAATTATCCCAGATGTAGAAATGGAAATCTTTCGAGAACCGATATTGAAATATTCATTGCTGTTCAAAAGACGAACGGCCGACATGACATTGTCGTAATTGAGAAACGGCTCTCCCATTCCCATGAAAACAACATTGGTTATTTTCTTATCCTTCAAATATCGGGAAAACAACAAAACTTGAATAACTATTTCAAAAGGTTCCAGATTCCTCTTCAACCCCATTGTTCCGGTGGCGCAAAAAGAACAGGCCAAAGGACAACCGACCTGGGAAGAAACGCAGACGGTAAAACGGTTATCATTGTGCTTCATTAAAACCGACTCGATTTTCAGTCCGTCTTTCAGCTCAATCAAAGCCTTAACCGTATTACCTTCCTCAAACATCTTGTGCTTTATTTCCAATGAACAACTTTTCTTTAATTCTTCCCGCAAAGCCAAAGGCAAGACGGTCGCTTCGTCCCAATCATTAATCAAATCCTGAAAAATCAGCTTATGAACCTGTTTGATTCTATAAGGTTTCTCCTTTTTTAACTTTTCTTCAATTAAAGATAGGTCAATCATTCTTGTTCTCAATCACTTTGATTTCTTCTTTGGTTGTGGCATTCTCAATCTTTATCCTCTCAACTAGTCCGGAAAGCTTCTTGGTTCTGGTAATAGAAACTTCGTCAAACTGGGTTGAAACCGCCTTGATCTTCTTTCCAAGATTATCAACCTCTTCATTGTATTTGTCATACTCAATTTCAAACTTCTTAATCAGCTTGATGATTTCGTGCAGATTCTCCTGGTACTTGAAACTCTTGTATGACTGATAGACCATGCGGAGAATGGCGGTAAAGCTGAATGGTCCGCACAGAATAACCTTTTTCCCCATGGCATCGTTCCAAGTCTCGTTCATCTGGTCGTAGATGAAACTGAAAATCATTTCATTGGGAACGAATAAAATAACAAAATCAACCGTGTCTTCTTCGGGATTGATATATTCTCTTCCCGATATTTCCTTTATCCTCGCTTTCACATCCTGTTCAAAAGCTTTCTTGTACTGTTTTTTCTTTTCCTTGTCTTCCTCTTCGGTAAACTTCAAAAAATTATTCAAAGGAAATTTAACATCAATATTTATTTTAGTTCGGTCGGGAAGAAAAATGGTGAAGTCGGGACGATTAGCATTATTATCTTGAGCAGTATTGGCTTGATAATTCTCTCCCCTGACAAAGCCGATTGATTTCAATAAATTCTCGGCGATTTCTTCTCCGTATTTTCCTCTCAATTGATTGTTGGATAAAATATTCTTCAATCCTTCGGTTGAATCTTTCAGACTTCCGGTCACCGTCTTGTATTCTTCCAAAACCGTCCTTAAAGTATTAAATTCGCCGATTCTTTCCTTTTCCACTTCATCCAACTGCTTCTTGCTTTTATCCAATTCAGAGTGAACCCTCTCAATCAAATCCTTAATTGTATCCTTGTTGTGCTGAATTGATTCGCTGATAAGTTCTTTCTTGGAATCAAACTGTTCCAAAAGATGCTTCCTCTCTTCTTCAAATATCTCTTTGCTTCTTTTGGCATTCTCATTAACCATTTTTTGAAAAAGAAGATAGGCGAAAACAGAGAGAATGACGAGGGAAGCTATTAAGGTGATTGTTTCGGTTGTCATATTGACTTTTTTAATGTGTGATATATAATATAGGTGCGATCAGAAATGATTGTCCTGCCCGTGGATTCGGGTTCAAATTCGGCAAGTCTAGCTACGGCTAGATTTTTGCGTTATACGGCAAATATATTTCTTAATATCTTGAGCGTTAATTACTAAGTCTGCGGAATCATACAATTTATGCTGGACAAATCCTGCTTTGATTAAAATTACCTTTTTACCCTTTCCTTTTAAAAAATTAACTAATTGAATAAAATCGGAGTCGCCAGAAAAAATACAAAAGGTGTCATAATAATCTGCTAATTTTATTGCATCTACCGATATCTCTACATCAAAATTACATTTTGGGATGTAAATAAATAATCCCTCGCTATCCGAATTAACAAACTTATTGTCTTTAATTAATTCCCCGTCCTTAAGATGGTGTTTTATATATTGTATTTCTTTGGTAGAAACTTTCGTTTTCCCGAAAATCTTTTTTGCAATAAAGATAAATCCTGTCGAACCTGTATCTTTAGGATTAAATCCGTAATAGAATCTGGTTCTTTCAGAAAAAATACTAGAAAAATCGTATAATTTTTGTATATCTATCCAAACCTTGTATCCCAATTCTAGAACATTTCCTTCCTCATCTCTATCGTCTTCACCAAACCAATACGTTACATTACCAAAATCGATAAACGAAAAAATTCTGCCCCAATTTTCGTCAATTCCCAAACATTTCTTTGTTAAATCTTTTTGGAATTCTTCTAAATTCATTGACTCTATTATATCACACTTTTCTTTTGGCTATTAAAAAGACTTTGTCGTTCTTTCTGACAATGTCGTTAAAAACAATGGCCACTTCTTCCCCTTTCTTTCCCATTTTAACATCTTTGTTGCCGATTTGAATAGATTTGACATCCTGTTCGATAAAAGTGTGCTCTCCTTCAACAATGATTCTTTCCCCCACTTTCAGATTAAGATGGTTTAGAGTAACCGAACCGGCTTTGACTTTGGGATAATAATGAGTGACGTATCCGACCAGCATTTTTCTGACACTGGAAACATTGTCAGCCTTGTCATAGCTGATTCCCTCTTTTCCCGGTGTGCCGAAATAGAACCCGGTTGAAAATCCCCGATTATACACCGTTGATAATTCTTCCTGCCATCCTTCAATCTTTTTGTCGCTGATTGTCTTATCAAAATACGAATCGATGGCTTCGCGGTAGCAACGAGAAGTGACTTCAATATATTTGGGGTCTCTTCTCCTTCCTTCAATCTTGAAAGCATCGATCCCCGCCTTGATTAATTCGGGAACAAACTCAATCATGTTCAAATCCTTGGCGCTCATGAAATACTGTCCCTCATTGCTAATCTTGTTTCCCTCGTTATCGGACAGAGTCCATTCTTTTCGGCAAGGCTGGGCACAGGAACCGCAATTAGATGATTTGTCATACAGATAGGCGGACAAAATGCAGCGACCGGAAACGGCCATGCACATCGCTCCGTGAACGAAGGCTTCGATTTCAATTTTGGTCTTTTTTTTCAATTCCTTTATCTGATTCAAAGTCATTTCCCGAGCCAAAACGACCCTCTTCGCTCCAAGGGATTTATAGAACTCGGCCGACTGCCAATTAGAGACATTGGCCTGGGTGGAAATGATAAAAGGGACCTTATTCTTCTTGGCTATCAAAATGACAGCCGGGTCCCAGACGATAATAACGTCCACGCCCGCTTTTTTGGCCTTTTTAACAAGGTTTTCGGCCTTTTTGATGTCTGGGTTATACACCACGGAATTGACTGTGAGATAGGCTTTTAGACCGTATGAGTGGACCTTTTTAACAAAGGCTCCCAGTTCGGAAGTTTTGATGCCCGAAGCCGCTCTCATACTCAGTTCGGAAACGCCGAAATAGACCGCATCGGCGTATTTCTTGCAGGCCTCCAAACTGGCCCAGTCACGAATAGGACACATTAGTTCTGGTTTCTTCATATCTGTATTTTAGCACAAAATTGAACCGTATAAAAGCAAATATCCCTTAACTGTTGTTTTTAAAAAAATAAGGATAAAAATCATTCAATTCTTATCCCCTCCTGTTTGGCCCAGGCATGGAAAAGCTTTTTCAAGTCGCCGGGTGGCAACACCATATTCTTTTCCTTAATGAGCTTAAGGGCCCCTTTGAAGTCACTTGCATCGAGAAGACCAGAAACCATTTTCAGATATTCCTCTTCTGTTACGGTTTCTCCCAGGAATTCCCGGAAATGCTCAACCAGACGGACTTTTCCCTGACTGATGAACACCTTTGTCTTCTGGCGGATTGCCTCTTCGGTAACGTGAGGTAATTTCCCCTCCGTGTGACAGGCCTTGATGACCTCTTTCACTTTTTCTTCCAGCTGCCGATTCCAGTCTTCATCGCTCCCGGTGAAATCAGCCGGCTTAGGTAAAAGCTTCTTTGCCCTTAGCCGGACAAAACGCCGATCCAAATCAATTAGCCAGCAAGGCGGGCAATAGCAATCGCCCTTGCAATTGGCGAAAAGAGTCTCAAGAAGCTCCTGGGTGCAATACCCGTAGGGCGTTTCCTCTTCATCTATGAGCTTTTCCTCATCGCAGATGGAAAAGCCCTGCATATGAAACATGGGACAATTCCCGTCCATTGCGCAAGCCCACAGCCAGTTGGGAGTTATTGCATCCTCTACTTCCTTTTTTCCTTCCGAGGTGTTCTTGATTTGCATCACATGATGCAAGCCGATGCAGGTAGCATCAAGGTAATTAAAAACCTTGCTCGGATTGTCAATCATACAAGCGTCTCTCATCTTCTCAACTAAATCCTTTCCCATCTTTTTTCCTCCGGCCCATACTAAAAGGACCGGCCCAATCATACAATAAAACAAAGAAAAAAGCAACGGTCACCGGTAATGTGCACACACATATTGCCCTTTTCTGGTATCCTTGGAGCATATGAGTAAAATCATGCCAAAACATACAAAAGAAGAAAAATTGAGATGGATTAAGCCGATCCTTGATAGGCAGATATCAAT
>Ga0310040_1002080_pt1 | contig 13221 bp, 9 predicted proteins | sample EPASupsiteHSE623_FD_200237 | JGI IMG/M metagenome (GOLD analysis project Ga0310040, IMG submission 200237) | Bioremediated contaminated groundwater from EPA Superfund site, New Mexico - Sample HSE6-23 (v2) (version 2) | ecosystem: Environmental > Aquatic > Deep subsurface > Groundwater >... | reverse complement strand
GCCGTGGGTTCGGTGCTCACCAATAAATACGCGGAAGGGTATCCGGGCAAGCGCTATTATGGCGGATGCGAGTTCGTCGATATGGCCGAGAACCTTGCGAGGGACAGGGCCAAGGCGCTTTTCGGCTCGGACCACGCCAATGTCCAGCCCCATTCGGGCAGCCAGGCCAACATGGGCGTGCTCTTCGCGGCGCTCAACCCCGGCGATACGATTCTTGGCATGGACCTAGCGCACGGCGGCCACCTGACGCACGGCGCGCCCGTTTCCTTTTCCGGGAAGCTGTACAACGTCATCCGCTATGGCGTGAAGCGCGACACCGAGACGATCGATTACGATCAGGTAGCCCAGCTCGCGAGGGAGCACAAGCCCAGGATGATCATCGCTGGCGCTTCAGCCTACTCGCGCGTCATAGATTTCGACGCCTTCAGGCGCATAGCCGACGAGGTGGGAGCCTATCTCATGGTGGATATGGCCCATATCGCCGGACTCGTCGCCACGGGCAGGCACCCCAGCCCGATAGCCATCGCCGATTTCACGACGACGACGACGCATAAGACTCTCCGCGGTCCGCGCGGCGGCATGATTTTCGTCGGCCGCGACGGGGAGAACGATCGCGGGATCAAGACGCCGAAGGGCGAGATCAAGAAATGGTCGGAGGTTGTCGACTCGAGCATAATGCCCGGCATCCAGGGCGGACCGCTCATGCACGTCATCGCGGGCAAGGCCGTGGCCCTCAAGGAAGCCCAGGAACCTGGATTCGTCGAATACATCGACAGGGTGATCGCGAACGCGGCCACGCTCTCCAAGGCCCTCTCCGCGGGCGGAGCGCGAATCGTCTCGGGCGGCACCGACAACCACCTCATGCTCGTCGACCTGAGCCCCCTGGGCATAACAGGCAAGGAATCGGAAAAATGGCTGGACGCCGCCAACATCACGGTCAACAAGAACGGCATCCCCTTCGACCAGAAAGGCCCCTTCGTGACCTCGGGCATCCGCGTCGGATCGCCAGCGGTGACGACGCGCGGAATGGGACCGGCCGAAATGGAGACCATCGGCGGCTTCATCATGGACGTGCTGAAATCGAAGGGCGACGAGGCCGTGATCGAGCGCGTCAAGGAAGCCGTGCTCAGCCTGACGGCGCGTTTCCCGCTTCCCTGATCCCTTCATGAATCAAGGCGCAGCGGAGCGCCCCCGCGCCGGCGGCGCGGGGGGCTCCGCGCTCGTGCGGAGCCTGCTCGCGGCGAACCTCGCCGCCGAGGGCTTCTACGGTATCGCTTTTCTTCCCCGCGAATCCTTCATGGAAACTCTCGCCGCCGCTGCCGTGCCGGAGGCGGCGCGGCGCAAGTACGATGTCGATTCCGTCAAGAGCGTCGCCGTCCTCGCGCTGCGATACGGCGAGGGCGATTATCCCGCGCCGCCCTGGGCCGACGCGCGACCGGGCAAGGCCACAAGCTCGCCCCCGCTCAAGATAGCCCGGTTCGCCAGGGCGAACTGGTACAACGAACTTTCCGGGAGGATGCTCTCCGCTGTGGCGCGCACGATCGCCGAGGCGGCCGAAACGGGCCTCGTTCTGCCTTCTGCCCGGAAATGGCACAGGCTCGTCAATTCAGGACTGCCGGAAAAGCCTTTGGCCGTGAAGGCCGGCCTGGGATGGGCGGGTAAAAACACGATTCTGATCGCCAAACGCGGCAGGGAAGAGAAGCTCGCAACCGATCCTGAATATTCCTCGGCCGTCGTGCTCGGACTTCTGCTCTGCCCCGTGGATTTGGAGCCTGCACTGCCGGTTTCGCTCGGGAATCTTTGCGGGAATTGCGGACGCTGTGTCGACGCCTGCCCGACAGGCGCGCTGGGAGCACCGGGCGCGCTGGACGCTATGAGCGCTGGCCGCGGGAGCGATGAGGATGATATGAGCGACGGAAAGGCCTCCCGATATGACAGGAAGCGCTGCATACAGCATTGGACCGCTCTGGACGAAGACCGGCCCTCTGACATCGCGGCCGCATGGAACGGGAGGCTCTACGGCTGCGACACCTGCCTCGAGGCCTGTCCGTATTTCAGGACCGACCCCATCGCTCACAGCGACATCGGCCGCCTGGGACCTTCTCTGCCCGCGCGCTATTTCACGGAAAACGATGATGGCGTCATTCGGCGCGATCTTGAAGGATCGGCGCTCGGCATGGCCTGGATGTCGATCGAAGCGTTCAGGCGCAGCGCGCGGCAGGCGATCTAGGCTGTTTTTTTCTTTCCGGGCCGATATACTGCCCGCATGACGACAGAAACCATGAGAGCCCGATCAAGGCTCGTCACCCTCACCAGGGATTTTTTCCTCTCGAGAAACTACCTGGAAACCGACACTCCGACGCTCTCACCCACGCTGATCCCCGAATCCTGCCTGGAAGCCTTCGCCACGGCCTTCGTGCACCCCTACAGGGCAGGATACCCGGTCTACCTCATCCCTTCCCCGGAAATATGGATGAAGCGCATAATAGCGAGCGCGAAGGAGAACGTGTTCCAGCTCTGTAAATCCTTCAGGAACGCCGAGTCGCTGAGCAGAATCCACAATCCCGAATTCACCATGCTGGAATACTACACGATAGGGGCGAACAGCCGCGACAACATCGGACTCACGGAGGAGCTGTTCGGGGCGCTGGCCGCGAGCCAAACCCCGAAGAGCGCCCTGCCTCCCTTCAGGCGCGTGACGATGGCCGAAGCCTTTAAAGAATTCGCTAACCTCGATCTCGACGCGCTGGGGGAAACCGGCGCCATGATCGCGGCGGCGAAGGCCAAGAACCTCATGATCGACAATAATTCATCCTGGGAAGACGCCTTCAACGTCATTTTCCTCACGCTTGTTGAACCGGCCCTCCCCGTCGACAGACCCCTCGTCCTGGACGAATACCCCCGCGGCATCGAGTGCCTGGCCAAGGACATCCCAGGGAAGCCCTACAAGGAAAGGTGGGAGCTCTACGTTCACGGCATCGAGATCGCGAACTGCTTCACGGAGATGGGCAGCCCTGAGGCGGTGAAGGCGTATTTCGCCAGCCAGGGAGAAAAAAAGGCGAACAGCCTCGTCCCGCACAAAATCGACCCAGGCTACCCATCTATTTTTGAGGATTTTCCGCCCTGCTCCGGCGTGGCGGTAGGGTTCGACCGGCTGGCTATGGTTCTCCTCGGCCTGTCCGACATAAGCGAAGTGGTGAATTTCCCCTTCGAATCCTTTCCCGCTTATGGAGTTTGATAGAGCTATCAGAAAACGGGAGGGAGCCTGGGGAAGGGTAGGGCCATATCCGGCAGGGGCACGGCTCTGCATCTTTACAAAAATCCTTATTTTGCAATAGTATAGGTGCGAAATAATGCGGCGTTTTCAGCGTCTATCCCTCATGGATTATTGTAGCCTTTTAAAAAGGCTGACAATAAAAGGAAATTATTATGGTTCGCGGCGGCGAAATCAATCTAGGAACATGCCTTCTCATCAATAACGTCCCCCACATCGTAGTGGATCGGGAATTCGTAAGCCCCGGTAAAGGTTCGGCCTTCGCCCGAGTCAAAGCCAAAAGCCTGAAGACCGGCAACGTCATCATGCAGACGATCAAGACCGCGGACTCCGTCGAGGATGCCCAGGTCGACCTTGAGGACTGCCAGTACCAGTACTCCGACGGCGAGTACTTCATGTTCATGAACAATGAAACCTTTGAGCAGTTCGGCGTTTCCATGGAGATCCAGGCTGAGAAAAAGCCCTATCTCAAGGAAGGCGAGACCTACACCCTCGTCATGTGGGAAGGCGAGGCCATCGACATCAAGATTCCCTATAAGATGATCTTCACGGTCGTGGAGAGCGAGAATTACATCAAAGGCGACACCGTATCCGGCGCGACCAAGCCCATCACCACCGAAACGGGCCTCGTGGTACGCGTTCCCCTTTTCATCAAGCAGGGCGAGCGGATTCTCGTCAACACCGAGTCGAACGATTACGTGGAGCGGGTAAATAACTGATTTTCCAACCTTCGAAGCCGGGTTTTTCGGCGGAGGCCGTCGCGCATGACTGACCTCCAGCTCCTTGTGAACAAGACGGTAGACTATGCCTACCGCGGAGCCCGACTCGGCTTCGACCTCTCCCATGCGCTCTTTTCTTCCTTCGCCATCGATACGGGCACAAGGTTTCTCCTCAAGGAAATAGCCCATGACGAAATCATCACGGGAGCCAGGACGATTCTGGACGCGGGCTGCGGAACCGGCATCATAGGGATTTCTCTGGCGGCCTCCTGCCCTCGGGCCAAAGTCGTCATGAGGGACAGGGATATCCTTGCCTGCGCCTTTTCGGAAAGAAATTGCTGGAGAAACGGCATTCCCGTGATGCGCTTCAATATCGACGGCAGCGCGGCTCCGCCCATCGGGAAAAGACCGCCCAAACACAAGAACAACGAAGAACGCCTGAATGAAGTCATCATCGCTCCCGGCTTGTTGGGGGAAGACGATCCGCTGGGTCCTTTCGACGCCGTCGTTTCCAACCTGCCGGCCAAGGCCGGGCCGGTCATACTCTCGCGATTCGTCAACGTCTGCGCGGGCAAGCTTCTCAATCCCGGCGGCAGGATGGCTTTCGTCATAGTCAACACCTTGGCCGAACTGGCCGATGCCTGGTGCGCCTCCTCGGGCATGAGTCTTATCGGAAAATCGGCCGGGAAGGGGCATACGGTATTCATTCTGGAAAAACCCGCTTCCGCGGATAACCTTGAGCCGACGGCCTTGAGTATTCCCGCCGCGGCGCTGGATCCTTCCCCCGACCGAAGGCTGGAAGGCTTGGAGCAGTACCGGCGCAGCTCGGCGGCGAGAAAACTGGGGCGCTATCCGGTGCCTGTTTCCGGTTTCTGGGGCCTCCCTGAATTCGACACCACGAGCTTCGCGACGGAGATGGCGCTGGAGGCTCTCGAAAAAGCCTGCGCCGGCAGCCTCGTGCGGGACCTGCTTATTTCGGAGCCGGGCATCGGGCTGCCGGCGCTCTGGGCATGCAAAGCCCTCGGCCCCGCCAGAATCCACGCCCTGTCGCGCGACCTGCTGTCGCTTTTCGCCACGAAGGCCAATATCGATGCCCTGAACTCGCCCCATCCCGAATATTTCCCCCTCCAGTCAATCGACGGCGATACTGTCGGCGACGCCTCCTTCGACGCCATCCTTTGGTTTCCCGAAGAAGTGCCTGAATACGATTTCATAAAGCCGGACTGGGAATTCATCCGCAGGTCAGTCAAGAAGGGCGGGGCTGTCGTCATCGTTTCCTCGCCGACGGTAACGACGCGTTTTGACAAGGTAAAGCCCTCAGCCATGCAACGACTGGGCGAAAAAAAGAAAAAAGGCTTTTCCGCCCTGATGTTTCGGCGCATCGAATAGGACGGCAACTTTTTTTTCAATTTGACACAATAATTTCAAGCGTTGAAACGTCGTCCTGCTATCCGAAATCCCCCTTGTCAACTTTTAAAAGCAGGTGTATCCCTTAAGTACACAAAATTTAAGGGGGCTATCGTGAATATTCCCAAATTTGTCCATCCGGGCGTCAATGCCTGGATTACGGAGATGGCGGAGCTATGCCAGCCCGATGCCGTCGAATTGTTTGACGGCTCCGAGCTACAGTATGACCGGCTCTGCGGTCGTCTTATAAAAGCGGGAACATTCAGGAAATTGTCGGACTCCGCGAGACCCAATTCCTATCTCGCCGAATCGGACCCCGCCGACACGGCGCGCGTCGAGGAAAGAACCTTCATCTGTTCGAAGACCGAAGGCGACGCTGGTCCCACCAACCACTGGGTAGCGCCCGATGAGATGAAGCGTCGACTCGCCCCTCTGTTCGCCGGAGCGATGAGAGGACGGATCATGTATATCGTTCCCTATTCGATGGGACCGGTGAAAAGCCCCATGGCTAAGATCGGCATCGAGATAACGGATTCCGCCTATGTCGCCGTCAATATGTATATCATGACCCGAACGGGCGACGCCGTCCTGGAGAAGTTGGGAACATCCGGCGAATTCGTCCGCTGCCTCCATTCATGCGGGAAGAGCGAAAGACCCAGCTCGGCATGCAAGGAAGGCTGGCCCTGCGATCCCGACAGGATGACCATCGCTCATTTCCCCGAAGAGCGCACCATATGGTCCTACGGTTCGGGCTATGGCGGCAACGCCCTTCTCAACAAGAAATGCTTCGCCCTCCGTATAGCGTCGGTTATCGCCAGGGATGAAGGATGGCTCGCCGAACACATGATGGTCTTAAGCCTCACCAATCCCGAGGGAAAGAAGAAATATTTCGCCGGCGCCTTTCCTTCGGCTTGTGGCAAGACGAACCTCGCCATGCTCGAGTCTTCCTTGCCCGGCTGGACCGTCAAGACGGTAGGCGACGATATCGCCTGGATGAAATTCGGCGCCGACGGCAGGCTTTATGCAATCAACGCGGAAGCCGGATTCTTCGGCGTCGCGCCCAATACCTCCTATAAAAGCAACGCCAATGCCATGCGCTGCGCCGAGCGTGACACGATATTCACGAACTGCGCCCTGACGCCCGAAGGCGACGTCTGGTGGGAAGGCATCGGCTACGACGCTCCCAAAGGCACCATCGACTGGAAGGGAAACCTCATCGAGAATCCGCCGGCGAAGGGCGAGACTTTGCCAACCGGCCCCATGGCCCATCCGAATTCCAGGTTCACTGTCCACGCATCCAATTGTCCCTCCCTCGACGAGGACTGGGAAAATCCCGACGGTGTGCCCATCTCGGGCATTATTTTCGGCGGACGCCGCTCGACGACCGTTCCTCTCGTCTATGAGTCGAGGAGCTGGAACCATGGAGTATTCCTAGGCGCCACGCTCTCCAGCGAAACGACGGCGGCCGCGGCGGGGCAGGTTGGGCGCCTGAGGAGAGATCCCTTCGCCATGCTGCCGTTCTGCGGATACAACATCGGCGACTATTTCGCGCACTGGCTGTCCTTCGCTGGCAGACCTGAGCTCAAGCTGCCCAGGATCTACCACGTCAACTGGTTCAGGAAGGACGATCAGGGTAAGTTCCTCTGGCCTGGATACTCGGACAACGCCCGCGTCATTAAATGGATGTTCGAGCGCTGCGACGACAAGGTTTCGGCGGTCGACACGCCCATCGGGCTGATGCCCGCGGTCGAGGATTTCGATATCGAGGGGCTCGCCATGTCGAAAGAGGCTCTGGCGAAGTGCTTCGCCGTTTCGCCGGAAGAATGGAGGAAGGAAGTGGACTTGATCAGGCACTACCTCCTGGGCCTCGGCGACAGGATTCCCGACGCCCTTTTCAAGGAACTCGCCGGTCTCGCGGACAAATTCTCGGCAAGTTGAGCGACCGCCGGAGAAGCTCGCGTTTCAGCGTTGAGCGGCTCCGTGCCTTTCGCCGATTCCGAATCAGCCATAAACCGAAGGGGGCGGCGCGCGATGCGCGCCGCCCCCTTCGATTTCATTTGAAATACGCTTGCAAGTTCACTATATTATAACTATGAAGAAGTGGGAAAAGCTGATTCTGGAGTCCACGACTCCGGAAGAGTACGTTGAACGCTCCCTCCGCTCCAAGCTGCTGCCCGCCGAGAAGGCGAAGCTGGCCAAGTTGTGGATGGAAGCGACGGGGTTCACCAAAGCGGATATTCTCTTTGCCCGCAACCGCAATCCTTTCTGGAAGAAGAAAAAGATGGAAGGGGCGGATGAGAGAACCAGAAGGCGTCTGGATATGCACGATTACTCCAGGGGCCAGACGGTTCAGTGGACAAAGGAACGTCTCCAGGAATTCCTTGAACTCAACAAGAAGGATTCCTCGGATAAATATCTGCACAAGGACTGGGAGCTCGCCAGCCATTTTGACACCAGCATTCCTTCCATCCAGTATTTGCGCCGCAAATATCTCAGGGTGAGGGAGCTGCTGGGGCCCAGGGCAAGAAAAGAGAAGATTCTCGAATTCATGGGCAGTTCCGAAATCGTCTTGACGAATGGCGGTCCGCGGAAAGCTTAAATTGAATCGAGTCCCCGCCTGTAGACGCCATGTCCGGCCTTGATGAAGTCAGGGTCATCCTTGACGACGGCGAAGGCGTCGGCTCTGGCGAGCTTCAGAAGCTCAAAGTCGCGCAGCGGGTCGGCTATGAGAAGGCGGAGGGCGCCGGATTGAGCGGTGCCCAGCAATTCCCCCGGACCCCTTATCTTGAGATCCTCTTCGGCTAAGGCGAAGCCGTCAGATGAATCGTAAAGCGCTTTCAGGCGTTGTACCGCGTCCTCTGTGATATCCCCGGAATAAATTAGAAAACAAAAGCTTTGATATTCGCTTCTTCCTATGCGGCCGCGCAACTGGTGGAGGGCCGAGAGCCCGAAACGTTCCGCGTGTTCGATCACCATGACGGCCGCGTTGGGCACGTCCACGCCCACTTCGACGACGGTGGTGGCGACGAGTATCTTCGTCGCTCCGCTCACGAAATCATCCATTATGCGCCTTTTCTTGTCTTCCTTCAGTTTGGAATGGAGCAGGCTCACCGAGAATTCAGGGTATATTTCCGTCGCGAGCCGCCCGGCCATCTCCTCGGCGCTCTTGAGCGAAGCCTTGTCCGGCTGGTCGATCGACTGGTCGATAAGCGGGTAGACGAAGAAAGCCTGACGGCCTTCCCGAATAATATTGCGCACGAAATCATACACCTTCGACTCGTTTCCCGCTTTTGCCAGATGCGTTTTTACGGGTTTTCGCCCCGGAGGCAGGTTTTTTATCGAAGAAACGGCCAGGTCGCCGAAAAGCGTAAGCGCGAGGCTTCTCGGAATAGGTGTGGCCGTCATCATGAGCATATCGGGGATGTCTCCTTTTTTATACAAGGCAATCCTCTGCATGACGCCGAAGCGGTGCTGCTCGTCGATGACGATGAATTTGAGCGACTTATAGACCACGTCGGGGGAGAAGAGGGCGTGCGTGCCAATGACAATGTCGATGGCGCCTGCCTTGAGGGCTTCGAGGAGGGGCGGCCGCGCCGCGTCGTCGACGTTGCCGGTGAGGAAGGCGAGGTGGATGCCGAGCGGTTCAATGAGCTTGGCGGCCGTGGCCGCATGCTGGCGCGCGAGGAGCTCGGTGGGAGCCATGATGGCGACTTGGCCACCTCTCTCCACAGCCCGCAGCGCCGCGAGGAGGGCGACGATGGTCTTTCCGGAACCGACGTCGCCCTGGAGGAGCCTGGCCATGGGGTGGGGTTCATCCATGTCGGCGGCGATTTCCGCGAGGACCTTGGTCTGGTCGGGCGTGAGAGAAAAAGGCAGGCGCTGCAGGAGCCGCTCGGCGAGAATTCCCGCGGCGGGCTTGCGCGGGAGGCTCTGGGAGCGGCGCGCCCTGATGCGCAGAGCGATGCTCAGCTGAAACTTGAAAAGTTCCTCATAGGCCAAGGTTCTGAGCGCGGCTTCCCGCTCGGCGATGGCGCCGGGGAAGTGGATGAAGGCAAGGGCTTGGGCCTTGGGAAGAAGTTTTCGTTCGGCGATGACGGCGGGATCGATTTCATTCTCGACCCGGCATCCGTACATTTCGATGGCTGCGTGGATCAGCTTCCTCATGACTCCCTGGGCGAGGCCTTCGGTGAGGGGATAGACGGGGACAAGCCCCGTTATGGGATTGGCGCCTTCCTCCAGGCGTTCGACATCGAAGGCTGAGGACTGTATTTCACCATAGCGGAACTGGAACTTGCCGTGGACGACGACCTTGGCGCCTACGGGCAGGGTCTTTTCGAGGAAAGGCCGGTTGAAGCAGATGAGGGCGGCTTCCGAAGATTCGTCGCTGACGAGTATTTTTAAAGTCTTCATCCTGCCGAAACCGAACCACTCGTGGGCGGTGACGATGGCGGCGGTGTGTACGGACCCTCCGTCCGCGAAATGGGAAAAGGAGCGGAAGCTGGAACGGTCCTCATAATCCCTGGGATAGTGGGTGAGGAGATCGGCTATGGTCGTTATGCCCAGCCGGCCGAGGCGGGAGACGATGGATGGACCGGCGCCGCGCAGCGTCGATACGGGCTGTCTCAATTCATGGAGGTACACCATTCCAGTATAGCCTGGTTTCTTCGCGGTTGTACACTTTTCGGCACCGTGGTAGCATATCCGAACTATATTTTTTCGAGGAGAAACGATGCGCGATGAAATCAAGCGATTGATCGAGATAGATCGCCAGCGCACGCTCTTTACCCATATAGGGGCGTTGCTGGGCTGGGATCAGGAGACCTATCTGCCGGAGCGCGCGGTAGAGGAAAGGGCCGAACAACTCGCCCTCATCCAGGGTTTGGCTCACGAAAAGGCCGTCCAGCCCGAGATCGGCGATCTCCTGGCCGCCCTGGAAGAGGACAAGGATCTCGATGGCCTGGAATTGGCCTATCTGCGCGTGGCGAAGCGCGAATTCGAGAGGGAGTCGAAGCTGCCCGCGGAGCTCGTGACGGAGATGGCGAGGCAGACGAGCCTTTCCCAGGCTTCCTGGGTACAGGCGCGGAAGGAAAATGACTTTTCGCGTTTCGCGCCCTATCTGCAGAAGATGGTCGATCTCAATATCGAGATGGCCTCGGTCCTGGACCCGAAGGGGGAACAGCCCTACGATGTCCTTCTGGATCTCTTCGAAATCGGAAGCACCGAGGATGGGATAGCCAAGGTGTTTTCGGTGATGCGCGAGGATCTCGTGCGCGTCCTGGGCAAGATCAGGTCCCGCCCACAGGTGGACGATTCCTTCCTGCGCGGAAAGGTTTCAGCCGCGGCGCAGGCGAAGATGAGCGATCATTTCATGGACGCGATCGGTTTCGACAGGAGCAGGGGCAGGCTCGATATCACGGCCCATCCCTTCACGACGACCCTGGGTCGGGATGATATCAGGATAACGACGCGCTATATCGAGGATTACTTCCCGTCGAGCATTTTCAGCACGGTCCATGAGGCCGGACACGCTCTCTACGAGATGGGGATCGATCCTCATCCCGATTTCAGGGGCACGAAGCTCGCGGACGCCGTATCGATGGCCGTGCACGAGTCCCAGTCCAGGATGTGGGAAAACCTCATCGGCCGTTCAAGCCAGTTCTGGAAGCCTCACTACGCCTCGCTCGTCGGGATGGCCGAGGGAGCCCTGGACGGCATCGGCTTCGAGAATTTCATCGGGGCTATCAACAAGGTGGAGCCGAGCCTGATCAGGACGGAAGCCGACGAGGTGACCTACGGGCTCCATGTCATCCTGCGTTTCGATCTGGAAGCCGCCCTCATCAGCGGGAGTCTTTCCGTGTCCGATCTGCCCGAGGCATGGAACCAGAAGATGAAGGAGCTGCTCGGTCTCGAGGTGCCGGACAACGCCCAGGGTTGTCTGCAGGATGTCCATTGGGCCATGGGCGCCTTCGGTTATTTCCCCAGCTACGCTCTCGGCAATCTCTACGCCGCCCAGTTCTGGTCGAAGATGAATGAGGATCTCCCCGATCTCGGCGAGAGGCTGGGCGCGGGCGACTGCGCGCCGGTTCGCGGATGGCTGCAGCGGAACATTCATAAGCCAGGCAACAGCTATCTTCCCGGCGAGCTTCTCGAGAAGGTGACGGGAAAGCCTTTGGACGCTTCGTATTTTACGAGGTATCTGGAAGAGAAGTATTCGAGGATTTACGGCTTCTAGTTTCTGGATGACCTTGAAGGGCGCGGCATGTAATCGTTTATTGGAAAACCGAATCGAAAAAAGAGACAGACCGGAATCCCGGTCTGTCTCTTTTCATTTTCTGGCTTCGGCAGCCCTGGCGTGGCCCTCGAGGCCTTCCAGGCGGGCGAAGGCCGCGCTGTCAGCGGCGAGGCTTTCAGGGTCGTCCATGTTGAGCCAGGTGCGCGCGCGGAGGAAGTGCAGGACCGAAAGTCCCGACGCGAAACGGGCGGCGCCTCCGGTGGGGAGTGTGTGGTTGGGGCCGGCGCCGTAGTCGCCGAAGACTTCAGCGGAACCTGGGCCGAGGAATACGGCGCCGGCCGACCGGATCCTGCCTGAGTAGGACTCGGGGTCCTCGACGATGAGTTCCAGGTGTTCCGGCGCGCATCGCTCGGCGCAGGCGCAGGCGACGGTCTCGTTGGCGGCGATGAGGGCCCAGCCTTTCTTGAGGGATGCCTTGGCTGTCGTCCTATTGGGCTCGGGCATGGGCTCGAGGCGAGAGGCGAGCGCTTCCTCGACGTCGGAAGCGAAGCCTTCTGAGGCGCAGATGAGCATGGGAACGGCTTCGGTGTCGTGTTCCGCCTGCGCGATGAGGTCGGCTGCTACAGTGTCGGGATCTGCCCTGTCGTCGGCGACGACGAGGAGTTCGGAGGGACCGGCGGGGGCCTCGGTGCCGACGGCGCCGAAGAGCTGGCGTTTGGCGCTTGCCACGTAGCGTCCGCCGGGGCCAACCACCACGTCGCAGCGTGGCACGGCGACGCCGAAGGCGAGGGCGGCGATGGCGTGGGCTCCGCCGCAGCGCAGGAAGCCCGCGGCCCCGGCTATGAAGGCGGCGGCGAGGGTGATGTCGGTGGGGCGGGGGCCGGCGCACCAGACTTCGCCGACGCCGGCCTGGACGGCGGGCGTCACGGTCATGAGGGCGGTGGAGGGCAGGGGGTAACGCCCGCCGGGCACGTAGCAGCCGGCGCGTGCGACGGGCAGGAACTCGTGCCCGGCGCGGCCGCCCGGGACCACGATGTCGAGATCGGAAAGGGAGGAGCGCTGGGCGGCCGCGAAAGCCGCTATGCGGCTTTTCGCGCGCGCCAGCAGTTCTCGCACGGCCGGATCCACGCGCCCGAAGGCGGCCTCGAGCTCTGCCCTGCCGAGAACGAGGGATTCGCCGGGCGACAGTTCGCCCAGTTTTTCGGCCCAAGCCCTGAGCGCCTTCTCGCCCGAATCGCGCACATCGGCGATGGCTCTAGCCGCCGTGGCGTCCACTTCGGGAGAGAAGAGCCGTGCCTGTGAACTCGGAATCTCGTCGGGCGCGATTCTTCTCAATGGATACCTGTCCATGCCGAACCTCCATCCGAAGCATCGTAGCCAGGTTTCGCGTTGCCCGGCCTTCTCTGGACCTTGTAGGAGCGCCTTTCCAGCTCGGCCTCGATGTCCTGTAGCCTAGCCCCTTCGCGCAGCGCCTTCACGAGGGCGAAATAGACCACATCGGCCGCCTCGAAGGCCGCGTCCTTGGCGTTTGTCGTCATCGCCAGCTCGTCAGCCTCTTCCCTCAGCTTCGAGGCGAGAAGCCCCGAGTC